>Ga0335069_10004503_pt1 | contig 20640 bp, 14 predicted proteins | sample Lox_Sample_11_FD_206714 | JGI IMG/M metagenome (GOLD analysis project Ga0335069, IMG submission 206714) | Soil microbial communities from Loxahatchee National Wildlife Refuge, Florida, United States - Lox_Sample_1.1 | ecosystem: Environmental > Terrestrial > Soil > Wetlands | place: USA... | reverse complement strand
GAAAGATGATGAGCGGCGCGGTCCAGCCGATGTCCAGCGCCCAGTCGAGCGCCAGCAACAGCGACAGCAGCCCAAGGGAAAGCACTGCCGTTCCGAGGTAGTCGAGTTTGCCGTCGTTCTTCTTCGGTGTGTCCGCAGGCACCACCAGCAGCGTGATGATGGTTGCGGCGGCCGCGACCGGCAGATTGAGATAGAAGATCCAACGCCAGCCGATACTGTCGGTGAGGACGCCACCCAGCAGCGGTCCAACTGCATTTCCGAAACCAGCCGCACCCAGGATCACGCCGCCTGCAAGCCCGGCCTTGTTGGCCGGCAATAGGCAGTACGTCATGCCGAGAATTGCGGGCCACATCAACGCGCCACCGATGCCCATCAGAAAGCGGCAGGCGAGCAGTACCCACACGTCCGGCGCGACTCCGCCGATCATGGAGAACCCAGCGAAGATACCGGCCCCGATGAGGAAGATGCGGCGGCGTCCGAACATATCGGCAAGACGTCCGCCGGTGACGATCAGGATGCCGAACACCATCGCATAGCCGTTAATCACCCATTGCACGGTGGTGATGTCGGTATGCAGGGTCTTCTCCATCGCCGGCAGCGCGACGGACAGCGCAGTAAAGTCGTTCGCGACCACCAGGACGGCAACTCCCATGGCGATCATGCCCAGGATGGTTGCCTTGCCGAGGTGCTCCTCCGGAGTTGGTAAAACCTGCGCTTGTGCCGCTGCCATGCTCGCCCCCTTGGTTCGTGCCCGGCAGAGTTTCGCACAAAAGCCGGCACAATGCGAGCAGCAGATTTTCATACTTCTTTCACATTCCCTGTCGGTCCACGGTTGTAGCCTGCCGAATCTGCACCTAGACTGGATATTCGCTCAGGAGAAGGATTTGGCAGAGGCAATCATTCAGGCGCGCGCGGTCGAGAAGTACTATCCGCAGCCCGACGGCAATCGCATCGAGGTGATCGCCCCGACCGACCTGGAAGTTAGCCCGGGAAAAATCGTTGGCTTGCTGGGGCCCTCTGGCTCGGGTAAGTCCACCTTGTTGCGCATGTTGACCGGACTGTCGAAGCCGTCATCGGGCCACGTGCTGTGGCACGGCAAAATGATGGACGGGCAGATCCCGAATGTGTCTATCGTTTTTCAGAGCTTCGCGCTCTTTCCCTGGCTGACGGTACTGGAGAACGTGGAGGCGCCGCTGGTGGCTCGCGGGATACAAGCCATTGAGCGCCACAAGCGCGCGCTGAAGATGATCGACACCGTCGGCCTTGACGGCTTCGAGACCGCCTACCCGAAAGAACTCTCCGGCGGCATGAAGCAGCGCGTCGGCTTTGCCCGCGCGCTGGTGGTTGAGCCTGAGGTGCTCTTCATGGATGAGCCGTTCTCAGCGCTCGACGTGCTTACCGCCGAGAACCTGCGCTCCGAGCTGCTGGAGTTGTGGCTGAACAAGAAGATGCCGACGCAGTCGATCTTCATCGTCACCCACAACATCGAAGAGGCCGTGCTGCTCGCCGATCGCGTTATCGTGCTGGGGCGCAACCCCGCGCGTATCCGCTCCGACTTCGAGATCGACATCCCGCAATACCGCGATCGCAAATCACCACGCTTTCTCGCCTATGTCGATTACATCTACAAGACGCTGACCCGACCTGACGTGGAAGCCGCAGTACCTGGCAAGGCCGCGCAGGTTTCTGGCGATGGACGGGCGCGCGAGCGCACCAAATTTCAAATGCTGCCGCACGCCCGGCCCGGCGGCATTGCCGGATTCATGGAACTGCTGGCCGATCGAGGTGGCCGCGACGACCTCTACAAACTGGCTGATGAATTAGCCATGAACGTCGACGATCTTCTGCCGACCGTCGAGGCGTCGTCTATGCTGGGATTCTCCGTCCTGCGCGAGGGTGACGTCGAGATCACGCCCGAAGGCCGCACCTTTGGCGAGGCCGATATCCAGATGCAGAAGCAGCTGTTCCGTGAGGCCGCGCTGAAGAACGTCGCGATCTTGCGGCTCATCGAGAACACCCTGCATGCCAAGCGCGACCATGCTATCGGCGAGGAGTTCTTCCGCGACATTCTCGACGAACACTTCAGCTCCGACGAAGTGGAGCGCCAGTTTCAGACCGCATTGAACTGGGGACGCTACGCCGAGATCTTCGATTATGACTCGGAGAACGGACGGCTCTTCCATCGCGAGGACGCCGACGTTTTGCCTGTGGCGGAAGAGGCCTGATGGCGCGCTCGGAATCGTCGTGGCAGCCGGTCCGCATCCTGGGCAAGGGACCGTGGTCGCTGCTGCCGGCCCAGACCTGGTCGGTGCTGACCGACTTCTTTCTGTTCGCCGCCGGACTTTCGGTCTTCTACGCCGTCATTGTTATGGCCCGCAGCTGGTTCGGGCCCTTTAATCCCCATGTCGAGATCTCGCGCTCGCCCTGGCACCTTCCGCTTTACGCCGCATACTCTCTGCTGAGGATTGGTATCGCGTACGTCCTTTCGCTGGCCTTCACGCTGGTGTACGGCTACGTTGCCGCTTACAACGCGCGCGCCGAGCGCATCATGATTCCGCTTCTCGATATCCTGCAGTCGATCCCAGTGCTCAGTTTTCTACCCGGCGTAATGCTGGCCATGGTCGCGCTCTTTCCGCACCGGCAGATCGGCGTCGAAATGGGCGCCATCCTGCTCATCTTCACCGGGCAGGTGTGGAACATGGCCTTCAGCTTCTATTCGTCGCTGAAGAGTATTCCGCGCGACATGCGCGAGGCCGCCAAGATCTACCGCTTCAACTGGTATCAGCGCTTCACGCAGTTTGAGCTGCCGTACGCTGCCATCGGGCTGGTGTGGAATTCAATGATGTCGGTCGCGGGCGGCTGGTTTTTCCTGATGGCCTGCGAGATGTTCGTGCTCGGCTCGAATGACTTCCGCCTGCCGGGGCTGGGCTCTTATCTGCAAACCGCCGCCAGCGCCGGCGACACGGAAGGCATCCTGTGGGGCATCGGCACTATGATCGCCGTCATCGTGCTGCTCGACCAGGTCGTGTGGCGCCCGGTGATCGCATGGGCAGAGAAATTCAAGATTGAGCAAGTGGAGAGCACCGACGCACCGCAGTCGTGGTTCCTCGATCTGGTGGAGCGGTCGCGTCTCCTGATGCGGCTGCGCAAGCGTCTTGTGCGCCCGATGCGCGAACGGCTGACCATGTACTTTGTGCAGCGTTTCGGTTCAGAGCAGGAGGACACCCCTCCCCAGGTGTGGAAGGTTTGGATTGGTCGCACCATCGCTTCACTGGCCGTGATTGCAGTAATGTACGCGGTCGTGCGCGCCATTGGCATGCTGATGCACCTGAATGCGGGCGAGTATCGGCAGATTATGGAGGGTGCTGCGGCGACCTTCGGCCGAGTGCTTGTTGCACTTGTCATCGGTACGTTGTGGACTGTGCCCGTCGGCGTCGCCATCGGATTCAGCCCGCGGCTGTCGCGCATCGCACAGCCGCTGGCGCAGATTGCGGCATCAGTTCCGGCGACTGCGCTGTTCCCCATCGTGCTGCTGGTGCTGATCCGCATCGGCGGCGGCCTGGGACTGGGATCGATCGTACTGCTGCTATTGGGGACTCAGTGGTACATCCTGTTCAATGTAATCGCGGGCGCGATGGCGATACCGACTGATCTGAAGGAAGCGTCTTCGATGTTCAAGTTCAGCAGCGGCCTGCGCTGGCGCACGCTGATACTGCCGGGAATTTTTCCTTATCTCGTGACTGGACTAGTCACGGCGTCGGGCGGAGCCTGGAACGCTAGCATTATTGCCGAGTACTTCCGGCTAAAGGACCACACTTACACGACCGTCGGGCTGGGCGCGACCATCTCGCGCGCGACCGATTCCGGCAACTTCGCTCTGTTGCTGGGATCGACGATCGTCATGGCAATCGTGGTGGTAACCGTGAATCGGTTGGTTTGGCGGCGAATGTACCGGCTGGCGGCCACGCGATACACGCTGGAGACCTGACGGTCGAAATTCAGAGTCTTTGCCGGGAACGCTTGACCTGACCGAACTGGAAGATTGTCATCACGAGCGAAGCGAGGGATCTGCTGTCCGGCCTCAGGGAAGGATGATTGCCTCCGGCGAAGAGCAATCGTCCGCTTTGCGCCTGATGACAACAACTCCTCCAGTTTCATTTCGAGTAACTGGATCGCCTCAGCTCCTCCGCAATCTGTTCGCGATTGCGCAGCGGCAGTTGGCGGACTGCCATTCGCGCCAAGGCGACGTACACCTCGCGCACTGCCGGCAACGGGCTCAGCTCCGCAAGATGCTTGCGTACTGTCGCGACATCGCCTCGCACCAGCGGGCCGCTGAATGCGGCGCTAGCATCGTTCTCCAGATAGTTGCGCAGTGTCTGCTGCAGCAGCGGGGCCATCACGCCTTTGATTTCCCGCTTGCGGAGGCCGGCCGCCTGCGCCACCTGCTCCATCGTCGCCATTAAGGCAATTACCAGCGGCGAGGCAAAGCTGCCAAAGACGTGATACAGCACCTTGTTCTGCTTTGGGATCACGAACGGCTTCCCACCCAAGGTTGTCACCATCGATTTCGCAGCGCGCACCGCTGCCGCATCGCCTTCCAATGAAAAGGCCACGTCTGCCATCTGCGGTACTGCGCCGTGCACGAACGTCATCATGGGGTGCACCGACGCCACCCGCGCACCTTTTTCCCGCAGCGGAGCGAGTTCATCGCTGGTTAGCGCCCCGCTGGAATGAAACACTGTCTTGCCCTTCCAGTCGCCGGACTGGGCCAAGGCGCGCGCGACGCCGGAAATCGCGTCGTCAGGAACGGTAATCCAGACAATGTCGCCGTTGAGCGGCTCCGCGCCAATTTGCACGAGGTTCGCGCCAATTCGCCTCGCGAGAGCCTTCGCGCGACGGTTGCTTTTGCCGCTGGGGCGTACGGCAAGGGATTTCACGCCATATCCGGCTGCCGACAATTTCAGCGCCAGCGCCGTTCCCAGATTTCCGGGACCGACAATGCTGATCGTCGGACGTTTCGATATAGATTTTTTCGGCACGGCGCGAGCATAGCAGATTTGTGTCACGCTATGGCCGAACCTCGACCTACTTAGTTTCCGATACCAGAACAGATGGATTCAGCGCTTGCAATCGCGCACTGTGGCGTATCGAAACCAGACCGGCAAGGTAGACCAGGTACGCGACGAGCGTGTCCACGGCCGCCGCCATGGCACCGTACTTCGGCAAGAAAATCAGGTTCAGAACTATGTTGGTTCCAGCCGCGATGAGAATGCACTTCAACAGTTTTCGTTCCATACCCCAGGCAATATAGGCATTGTTCAGATATGAGGTCATAAAATCCAGCGGAATCGCCCAGGCTAGAACCAGCACAAGGGTCGCGGCTGGAACAAATGAGCCTCCAAACAACAGGACGATAAGGTCCCGGCGGAATATCGAGATCGCAACAGCGATAACAGCTCCGACTAACAATAGAAGCATCAGGATACGCGGCCGCAAAACCCCCGTACGCTCTTCAGCGCTTAGACGCGCAAGTGACGGATAGAGAGCAAGGATGACCAGATAGTATGTAATCAAGACCTGAGTAAGGATGCGGTAAGCCGCGCTATACAGTCCAACCTGTACGGGCCCCGACACCACACCAAGCATGAGCGTGTCGATGGAGTTAAAGGCAATCTGGGCCACCCACGCAATACCCATCACGACCGTGGCGCGCCACAAGAGAGAATCCGAAATTCTAGCCGGAACATCTTCGTCGCGGCTCGTAGTATGGCCTGCCTGTCGCTTCCACCAAAGCCGGAAGACGACAGCCTGAAGGATGTAGCCGATCAAATTCCCGCCGGCTGTCCACCATAGTACGGTCTCACCCTTAGCTTGGCTCGCCAGAATAGCAACCAGAATAGTGATGGGAATTAGTGCGCGAAATCCTCCGACGAGCTGTAAATGCTCTTTTCCCCATGCAACCCAGTCGAGAGACGCTGCGTATAGAGCGCTGGTAGCCGAAAAGATCACTACAAAAACTGCGAGGTTATGGGGAAACCTTATGGATAGGGAGTAAATTACGATCAGAGGAACCACAATACCGGCCATCAAAAAGCGGCGCCGCTGCACGCGACGGACAATCTCGCCGCCGTGCTGAGCATATTGAGCGATGAGCCGCGCTCCAATATGCCTAATCCCAAAATCGATGAGGGTTATGCTGTATCCCTGAAGGCTGACAGCCAAAGCATACGCACCAACAATAACTACGCCGTATCTGTGGCCAAGCAGCATCATAACGGCGATCGACGCTAATCTAGCCAGGGCCTCGCCCGATGCAAAGCGAGCTATGTTCTTTAGCAGCTGACGGGAAAACATAGGATTATGGGATGGGAGCGTGCTGCTTGCCAAAGTACCCTTGGAGCTGGCCTTTTGCGCGAAGACCGTATAGCCTCGCTCCTTCCGGGTCGAACTTGCAGAGATGTAACGCCGCGCCACAAATCGAGCGCAGCGCAACTTCTCCAATCACCCACCACGGATATCTATGAGATCGAAGAATGTAACCGAGACCCAGTGAATATGGATAAACCTTTTGGAGGAGCCGCTCTCTGGATTTGAAGTTCGGATGATAGACGGTGAGACCGGTCTCATACCATACAGCAAAGCCATGCTCGATTGGTCGAATAAGATAATCAATGTCCTCGCTCGACTGATAAGGCGAGGAAGTGCCCGGACCGATATCTTCGCGGAAGAAGCCGATTGCCCGGACCGTTTCAGCCCGAAAAAAGGCATTAAACGTCACCGCACACCGCAAGATACTGTATTTGCTACACGCCCCGCGCTTCAACGGAAACTTTGGCGCCATGATCTGCCCGTCTTGATCGCGTGTCGCGGTGAGCAAGACTGAAAATTCCGGATGTTCTTCGAACCAGGCTTTTATTGTGGCTAGCAACTGCGGCGGGTACCAACAATCATCGTCAGGAAAGGCGATGATGTGTCCTTGTGCGGCGCGGATTCCGATATTTCTCGCGAGCGAGACGCCGGGGGCGCAACGCAAATGCATAATCCGGAGTTTTGCGGCGCGATCCAGCACTGGCATCAGCCGCTCATCCGAATTCTGGTCAATGACGATGACCTCAAACTCACGATAGGACTGACTCGCCAGGCTGGTCAGAAGCCGATCCAAATCGGCAACCCGGTCCTTCGTAGCTACGATAAGGGAGATCATGAGAGGATCGGCGCCACCTACTCCAATTTATAAACCGGCGGCATCATCCTGCAAGACAGGTGTCCCACGCAGCCACATTATCGTGCAGTACAGGAGCCAGCCGAACCAAAGAATGGCGACGGAGATACCAGTCTTCAGAAGGTCGGAAGCCCAGTCCAACAGTTGCCCTCGAGGCATGAGGATGATGACCGGCATAATGCTGGCAACCACGAAAAGGGTTCGCGCGTCCCGGCTGAAGCGATGCAGCAGATGAAGGCCGCCGCCTAGAAGGAGGGAGAGAATAACCACTCCAGCGACTCCTCCGAGCAAATACATCTGCGCGAGATAGGAGCCGGCATCGCCACGGCCACGAGCAAATGCGACAGGGTTCAATAACACGGAAATGTCATTGGGCAGTCGCTGACCCGGCACATAGTCGTGGACGGAGCGCAAGGCAAATGCATCCTGCAAATCGTACCAGAGATAGGAAAGGCCGTAGGGAGCAAGCATCTTCTCATACTTCACGGTTGCGGCCGTCACATCGATTGAGTCGCCTTCCAGTCGTACGAACTCCAACGGTGCAAAGACGTAGTTTGAAAGTGAGGCTTCTTGATCTTCGCGGATCGTTTGTATCAGCCCGCCGACGATAGTTAAGAATAGGGCCAGCGCAACCAGCCCTACCAAACGGCTTTTCTTATTTGACTTGACTTTAGCCACATACCACAGGACAAGAATAAGTACGAAGGCGCTGCTGCGAAAACCGATCAGCAACGTGAAAATCGTAGTAGCAAAGTAAGAAATGGTGGCGAGATAAAGCCACTTCGTTCGCCGCTCAAAGACGAAGATCGCCAGAAACGCGGGGGCATTAATAAGCACAATAGCGCGTACGATAAGAGGAACGCTAGAAATGATGTCGCCATGATGGGTCCAGAAGTAGAGATATCCACCATGGCTCTGAATAAAATGGTAATAACTATAGTTCTTGGAAAGTTGAATTGGGATGGTAGCGTAGAACACGAGGTAGAGAAAAGGAAGATATCGAACTACTGGAATTTCCGACGGCGGAGCAATACTGCGATAGTTCCAGCGGCATACGCCATAAATACACAGGGCAGACAGCGCCAGACACAGCAAAACGGTGCCGCCCTCGGTCCGCGTCAAATCGAAAGGCTGAGGTGCTATGCCTGCAATCCTCAACGGGTGCGCTCCATCCCCAAATAGGTATGCCAAGGCACGCCCCGTCTGCAACAACGTCAGGACGCAAAGAAACAGGAAAACAGGATGCCTGCCTTGATCGAAGTTCCGCCAGGCCAGAAAATCGAGGCAGCAGAGAAAAAGGGCAGTGCCTGCTGCGGCTTGTGCCGGCGACAGCCACCCGAAATCGAACGCCAGAATTCCCAGTCCAAGAGCCGCCAGTAGTGCACACAATTCGAGAGGGGCGCCTGACACGGCAAGCGGAAAGAATGAGGTTTCTGAGTTGGCGATTCCCAAATCGCCAATGAGAGTTCCTACGCAAGGTTGAGCCTGTTGCTGTTTACGGCACCGAATGGCATCTGTTGTCATAATGCCAAGGCAACATACCAGGAATGCGGACATGACACTGACCAACACGACCAGCAGGCGATGCGGACCGGATCTCGTATCCGGTACTTTCGCGGCATCAAGCACCTCCACGAGGGCGCCTGGCTGAGCCTCATCGAGGCGTGCCGCCTCGGTTTGTTTGTTGAGAAACTCGTAGATCGCTTCGTGATTTTTCAGGTCGCGCGCAGCGCGAACATATTCCAGTTCGACCTGCGGCAAGCGCCAGGCGGGTATCTCCAAGTTGCCTTCGCCCAGCTTTTCTGTGCTCCGCTCCAGATTGGCCAGTCGCGTGCGAAGACCTGTCACCTCTGCTTCGGTACGTTGCAGGTCAGGATTCTCGGGAGTCGCATAGATGCGCATGGCCTCAAGTCTCGCTTCGGCGATTCCCATCTCAGCGCGAGCGTTTGCTACGGTCTCGACAATGGACTGGGTTTGGGGGTCCAGTTGGACAAGTCCGGTCTTCTCCTGAGCCTCTCTCAGCGACAATTCCGCGTCAGAGAGAGCCTTGCGCTCAGCGATTAGTTGATTCTCATAAAATCTCCGCCGTTGGGTGGCCGCCGCCTGGCTGAGATTCTGATACATCGAACGCAACTGCTCAACGAAAGCGTTGGCTATCATCGCCGCACGTCCGGCATCCCGGTCAGTCACACTGACGGTGACTTGCCCTTCCTTGTCGGCCAGCATTTCCGTCCGATCCCGCAGCTTTTTACGCGCCGCCTCGTCGCTTGTAACTGCGTACGCATGGCGCAAATCAAACTGCTTCACGATGGCGTCCTGGATTGTCCGGCTCGTCAACATCGCGATGCACGGGTCCGCGGGATTGGTTGAGCTAAAGCTCGCCGGCAACAGGCTACCGAATGGCTCCACCTGGCCTGCCAAAGACCTCGCGGCAGACTCGTTCCGCACCGGCGGTACGATCGTAGTAGTTGCCGTGTAGACATCGGGCGTGACGAATGAGGCAAGGCCGGCAAGAGCCGCCACCCCCAGCACGACGGCCAGGATTATTACCTTGCGGCAAGCAAGAAGGATTAGGAGATCAATGCCGACCATATGCGAGCCTCTGCCATCCCCCGCAGTGCCAATCTGTCTAGCAGCGTCTGGGCGGCTGTTCTCTACGCCGGTTGGGGGAGGCGAACTGCTCTCGCTCATAGACTAAAACCGTGATTGACGCCGAAGGGCAGCCACGCCGGCTGTGAGAGCGATGATCCTCTTCCGGCGCGGGAGAGGTTGCGACTTGGGCCCCATGAACGGCATTCACTTCGTCGCATCGAACACCCACAAGGAATGATCGAGCACTTGCTGCGGCTGATCAGCCGACCACCAGGAATAGCCATCGTAATCGCCGCAAAGGTTCCCGGCAAGACAACTCGCGCTGACGACGATCGTCCCCTTTACTCTCTCGTCAGGCGAGAGCGGTTCAGCACGGATGCCATAAAGGCTGGGATCAACGGAGCCAAAATAGGCGAGGTGAAGGACCTCATTCGGATGCTGTTGCTGGTAGGCCCGCAGCGCAATCAGGCCCTGACCCCAATCCAGGTTGCTGTCCGTGAGCAGGTGCCAGGCGCTGTTGGGCTTTACGAAGATGTTGAAGTAGGCCAGATAATCGGGGGCATAGCGAAGGGCATCGGCGGCATTGAGACAGAGTGCCAGCATCAGCACCGCGATTGTTGCGCGATGCCGGTGCGCATGCTCCCAAATTCCCCCGGCAATAAGCAAGGCGAACGGATACACCGGCAAGAGATGCCGGTCGCCCAGGGTAATACGCGACTGAAGCGCTAACGCAAGAAAGAGCAGCCCGAACAGCGACATGATCAGGAGGTCGCCGGGCGCGCGGCAGGTCTTACGAACGCCTAGCACCAGGCTAGCGAAAAACAGTAGCAACAGGATCGTCGGCCACTTCAGCAAGATGACAGCTGGGAAATAGACTTTCGGAGCACCATGCGGGTACAGCCTGCCAAAGAACCAAGTCGCACGGCCAACTTGGTTGCTTAGCCATACCAGACGCAAGCCCTCCGCATATTCACCGGCGGGAAGAGCCAGGTGGACTGCATGGTTCGACGAGCCGCGCAGAGCCTTCGCGTCACGATTAGGAAAGGTCATGACGATCTGCCCATCGCGCGTCAACAAGCGCGACACGTGAAACTGGTATCCCGCCCAGAATGTGACCAAGGCTATGCCGAACGCAGCCACTGCTGGTTTCCAGTTCCAATGACGAGGGTTCTTTTTCTGGCAGCCCAGGACCAACATCAGGAGAATCGCGAGGAGCATTTCCGGAGGCGTGTACAGCTTTGCCAAGAGGAGTCCGCCCAACGTGACGCCCATGAGGAAGGTTTGACGCCAGCTGGGATCGTTTCGCCACCGCACGAGTTGAAAGGCGGTGAGAAAAACGAAAAGCGCGCCAACACCATCGGTGGTGGCTAGCGAGAAATGTGCGATGAGAGATGGGGTGAAGACGAACAGCGCGAGCGCAACATTTGCTGCACCTTCGGAAAACAAGCGGCGCGCCGCAAACCACAACGTAAGACCCAGCGCGATCCCCAGTAGCGTGCTCATGGGACGAGTATGCCAAGCCAGCCATTCCGGGCCCGGTTGCATATCGACCACGCGATAACGCAAGTCATCCCGGGATTCTTGGACGATCTCAACATGAGCTCGCAACAGCGGGAGCGTGAGCCAATATCGCCCCAGCGGCGGGTGATCGACCCACATCTCGAAACGACCGTGCTGCCAGGCTTCCAGTCCGGCGTAGATGTGCCCCGGCTCGTCGTAGACGAGCGACTGTGTCCCGATGAACCACAGCGATTGCAGGGTGAAAAACAACAGGAGCAGCGCCGGAATCCATGGGGCGCATCGTATCCTTCGCCCGCGGGTCTCCAGTCTTCGCGCGTCTGCAAGCTCGGACGGCCGAGTAGTATCGCTTATTTGCGCCAAGCGGAAACTCATCTCCCTATCGGCCTCTCATGGGCCGCGATTCCGGTGGGATTAGTGGCGGCCCTGGGTGTCCGTATGATAAAGGAAGCTTGGCAGAGTAGTGCCCGGCGCGCCAGAGATTCCTAGGAGAACCTCACCTACAATCGCATCATCTGGCTGGCGCGGAACGGGTGAAGCCTACACGGGGCGCAAAGATCGTTGCGAAGCGCCCCCGAACAGTTCTCGGATCTGGGCGATCAGGGCGTCCGGCCCGTCGTCCTTGAGAATAAATCGATCGATGGATGACTCCGTACCGTTAGGAGCAACCCGGAAATACGGGGACAATACTACCGTGATCAAGTCCGGACAGACCTTCTTCACCTGCCGGGCGAGTTTCTTGTAGTCCATCTCCGGATCGCCGTTATCCATCAGGAGCATGTCGGGGCACTGGTGCTCAATCACCCGTCGAGCGTCCTCCGGAGAAGTAGAGAGCAGCACAACATATCCGAAGTGTTCCAGTAACATTCGTCGAATTTGCAGCATGTTTGCGTCAGGACATAGGCAAAGAATGGCCTTAGGACTCGGTGCCATACACACTCCCGGAGTATTCACATTTCGACTCACGCCTGTCGCAAAGAAATTCATAGCGTCCGCCTGCCTCTCAGAAAAGTCACGCACCTAAGCTCCTGTGCAAACGCAATGCCAGGGGCAGCGCACCTGAAAACAAAGGGGTTACGTCCTTGATCCCGCCCAGCAATGAGAAACTTTTACCGCCTACCGGAAAGGCTGCCACGGCCAGCGGTCATGAGTGAGGTCGGCTCAGATCTGATTAGGGCTGTAAGAAAAGCAAGGGCAAGGCCACACGACAGTTGGCCTTGCCCAGGTCGCGGAGTTTCAGGCCTGCGCCGGCAATCCCCCATTCGAAATCCAGCGATAGGCCGGTTTGGCAGGAGCTTTGGGAAGTATGTCGAGATAGATGACCGCATACCGAAAAGCCATTACACCTGCCGCAACCACGAGCAGCGTTGAGGCAAGCTCGCTCCACTTCGGCACGTAATGTGCTCCCAATGCGGTCTGCAAGGCGTTGATAGAAACGTTCAGCCGGTCGACCATGAATCCTGCCACCACAATGGCGCAGCTCCAATACAGCTTTTCCAGATTGTTGCGCACGCTCTCGAAGCTCAGCAGGGTGATTGGGATGACCAGGAACAGAACTACTTCCAGCCAGAAGTATCCTGCCTCCGGAGTTCGCTGGAACGCATAGCCGAACGCCTGGTTCGAAATCAGGTCCAGCACCTTGAAGAACGCGTAGACGATAAGCAGCATCTGCACCGTGCGACCACAGTCGCTCAGGATGGTGGGATCGATCCGCACATTCAGCGAACGCATACAGAGGTAGATCGCCATGATGGTCAGCGCCAACCCGGCGGGAATCGCAGACAGATAGAACATCGCATGCATGTACTGCGAATACCAAAGCGGGTGCACCTTGCCACGCGCGATCAAGTACAGGCCGCCGAGATAGGACTGGTGCATCGACGACAGCAATACGCCGGCCAGCACCACCGCCACCAGGATCTTGTGGTGATAGTAGAGGACGCTTTCGCGCAAGCGCTTCCACGGCAGCCGCTCGATTACCGCCGGCGCGAACTCGAAGGTCAGCACCGTGGTGTACGTCATGATGCAGACGCACACATCGAACAGCACCGAGCGGTGGTTCCACATTACGATGGGATGCCAGAAGCGCCACGGCAGGCCGATTTCGTAGAGATACCCGACGCATACCGTCAGATATCCCAGGAAGGAGATCAGGATCGCCGCGCGCAGGATGGGCCGATAGCGCTCCATTCCCAGCAGGTAAACCGCGGCGCTGATACCAAAGCCCGCTGCCGACAAACCCACGCCGCAGAGCGTGCCAAGTCCCACCCACAGGCCCCAGGGCATCTGATCGCTGAGATTGGTGCTCGCCCGGAATCCTTCGAAGAAACGAATATAAGTCGCATAAATGCCGGTGACAAAAATGACAGCCACTATTACACGCCACAGCGTAATTTCAGATTTGATTCGCGCGAGCATGGCTAGCTCCTTTCTCCTTTGATCTTGTTGATGGCCGCCTTCTCTTCCGCCTCGGCCAGCGCGACTTCACGCCGGCGCTGCGTCACCCAATAAAGGGCCGACAGGATAGTCCCGCCCATGATCACAACCTTGGGTGAGTCGCCCAGCGCGCTCGCGGTCAGGGTCGGCATCGGCTGATTGCCGTTTGGTGCGGGCTTGAATCCCAGCTTCTCGAAAGGAACGTCGGAGACGAACAGTACGCAACCTCCACCGAGTTCCTCGACGCCATAAATGTGCGGAACGTAGCTCGAATCGCTGCGAATGCGGGTCCAGGCCTCATTGATCAGATCCTCGCGGTTGCCAAACATAGTCGCCTGCACCGGACAAGCCTCGGCGCACGCGGTCGGTTTGCCAGCCTTCACGCGGTCGATGCACATGTCGCACTTCTTCACATACGGTGCGAGCTTGGTCCACTGATAGCGCGGCACCTGATAGGGGCAGGCCAGCATGCAATAGCGGCAGCCAATGCATTTGCCCGCGTCGTAGACCACGGGTCCGATCGACGTCTTGCTAATGGCGCCCACGGGACAGGCCGATGCGCAAGCCGGATCTTCGCAATGCATGCAGACTTTGCGAACAAACTTATCGCCGCGCGGTTCGACTACAGTGAACGCCGTGTCGGAGAGAGTAGGTTCGGGATCGGTGCCGAAACCATGAAGCTGCTTGCATGCCGTCTCGCAGGCCAGGCAGCCGATGCAGCGTTTGATGTCGATGAGCAATGCCTTTTCTTGTGCCATGATGTCCTCCAGGTCCGTTTGCGATCGGCTCTATGTCAGGAAGAATTCCTTCGCCAGTTCGTGCTGCGTTTTCTCGTCAACCTGAAACAGCAGTCCCTTAATGGGCAGGCCTCCGTCCTGCGCCAGCGCGGGAGTAAGCTGCTGCACCATGGCTCCGAGTCGCGCCAGACTGTTCTGCATCCATGGCAAAATTACCGGACCCTGCAGGAGGTTCTTGAAATTCGTTTTCAACTCCGGCGCCTTGATCATGCCCACCCAGCCGTTGCGATAAGGGTCGTCCACGATCAGGTTGGGATTCTTAAGCACCTCGTGGTTTACCGACACCAGCACTCCTTCGACCGGTGACAGCAAATCGATGCTGCGACCCTCGCGCGTGATGGTGCACAGCGTCTGGCCCTGACGCACCCAGCGGTTCAAGTCAGCAACCTCGATGGAATCGATCTTGCCGAAGAGGTTGCTGGCGAAGGAGTCAATTCCGACACGCGCGTTTTGCCGGCCTTCATCAACTACCCAGGTGTGTCCCGGATGGAAGCAGTAGTCTTCAGGGACCTCGAAACCTGCCTGTTTCAACATCAGTGGCGTCGCAATTTTCTTGGGGGGAGCGACTTGCAACCCGTTCGCGACCTCCTGCGGCCGCCGAAAGTACATGACCGTGAGAATCAATAAAAACGTCAGCAGAACAAATAAGATCGACATAATGCCTCCTTACCGCTCCGCGCAGGCTGGCAGAAGCTCCCGGCGGTACGGAGCGCGACGCGGTTTTCCGCTTTCGCTTGCGCCGAGGTTGCTGAGCAGATCGCCATGACATCGCGCTCCGATGTATGTACCTGCACGTCAGGGGCAATGGGACGTCCCAAAACAGGCGTTGACTTTGGAAGGAGATAGCGGAGCAGGTTCAGAAAGGGACGGCAGAATCGCTGCATTTTGCAGTATCACCGTCGCAGTTTGCAGTGGTGCGAAAAGCAGATCGGCAACGAGTTTCGTATCCGCGTTTGACCATGGGCGGCTGCGAATGATGACTAATTAAAGCTCGGGTCGTGACCCTTCTTGAGCCGCCGTAACAGCGAGGTGGGATGGATACCCAGAATCCGCGCGGCATGAGTTTTATTCTGACCGGTCGCGGTCAGGACTTCATGGATGTACCGGTCCTCAAGCTCTCGTAACGAAACGAACTGATCGCCGGTGGGAGAAACCTCGAAGGATGAGATCCGCTCTTCCACTTCTTCGGGCTCCTGGCGGTAATCGCGAACCTCTTCCGGCAAGTCCTCGTCGGTGATTTCATTCTCCGTCGATAAGATCATCGTGCGCTCGATCACATTGCGCAGCTCGCGAATATTGCCCGGCCAGGGATAACGCTGCAATAAGTCAGCGGCCGCAGGACCGATGCCAACAAAGTTCTTTTTCAGATCCTTATTAAAGAACTGCATTATGTCGAGCGCCAGCGGGAGGATGTCTTCACGACGCTCCCGCAAGGGTGGGATGAACAGCGGAACCACGTTCAAGCGATAGTAAAGATCTTCGCGAAATTCACCTTTGGTGACGGCTTCTTTCAGGATCTTGTTAGTCGCGGCAATGATTCGCACGTCCACCTGAATAGGCTTCGTCCCACCAAGGCGCAGGAAATTACCCTCTTCCAAAACACGCAGCAGTTTGGCCTGAAGGCTCGCTGACGTGTTTCCGATCTCATCCAGAAAGAGCGTTCCGCCAGTAGCCTTTTCGATGAGCCCCTCCTTGCGGCGACGGGCATCGGTAAAAGCTCCAGGCTCAAAACCAAACAGCTCGCTCTCCAGCAATGTGTCCGGCAGAGCGGCGCAATTGAGGCTGATCATCGGCGCCTGCGCCCGCGGACTGTTGTAGTGGATGGCCTTCGCCAGAACTTCCTTGCCCGTGCCGCTCTCGCCTTGAATCAGAATTGTCGTGTGCTGGCTCTCGGCGGCGCGCCGCGCCATCTCCAGCACTTCGCACATTGCCGGGCTCTGGGTGACCACTCGTCCAAAGTCGTAACGCCCCTTGGCATGTTCGACGGTGTCGCGTACGCGCACCCGCAAGGCCAGCATCTCGGTCGCGCGCTGGATAGTATTCACCATATCCGCGATGTGGAATGGCTTGATGAGATAGTCATACGCGCCCAACTTCATCGCTTCGACGGCACGGTCCACCAGATGATAGGCGCTCATCATCACCACGATCATCGCGGGTGAGAGCTTGCGTGCCTGCCGCAGAACCTCGATACCATTGATACCCGGCAGTACCACATCCAGAAGCGCAAGATCGGGTTTTTCCTCTGCAACAATTTGCAATGCATCTTCGCCATTCGTGGCCTGCAGGACTTCGTAGCCTTCGGCCTGCAAGGCGCGACCAATCGTCCGCAGCGTCAGCGCCTCGTCATCGACAAGAAGGATGGAATGAGGCATGGCTTAAACGATGACCTCCTCCATCTGCGGCACGAGCTTACCGCTCTGGCGAATCGGCAATGTGACGCGAACCGTTGTGCCGTAACCGGGAATGCTCTCCACCTGGATGTCTCCGCCGTGACTGCGCACATAGTTCTGCGTAATGCTCAGCCCGAGGCCGGTACCCTTGCCGCGCTTCGTGGTGAAGAACGGCTCAAACACATGCGGCAGGATGTCCGCCGGAATGCCGCATCCTGTATCGCAGACGCGCAGCTCGATCACCTCGGTGAACTTAACCTGGTCAGCGAGAATCGTGATCCTGCCGCCCGGGGCCGTCGCCTGTGCCGCATTTAGCAGGAGGTTCATCAGTATCTGCGATAGCTGGTTGGCGTCGGCGGTGATCGTAGGCAAGTCGGCGGGCACACAGTTCTGCAGTTCGATGTTGCGAAACATGGGTTGATGGGCAACAAAGTTCAACGTTTCTTCTGCCAGCAGTCGCAGACTGACCTTGCTCAGGGTAAGCGGGCTGGGACGGGCGTAATCCAGGAGCCCGCGTACCGCCGAAGAGATACGCTTGGTACCCTCGATACATTGATGGATTTCCTCCCGCCGCTCGGTGTCGGCGCCTCGTTGTTCGAGCTCCAGGTGAGACAGAATGCCCATTAGAGGATTGTTGATTTCGTGTGCCGCGCCTAGCGCAAGCTGCGCCAGGGAGGCATATTTTTCGTAATCGGAGAGCTGCGATTCGAACTGCATCTTTTCTTTCGCCAATTCGCGCTCTTCCTCCAGTCGACGTACCAACTCTTGCTGTGCCACATTGCGCTCGTACTCGCGATGCTCAACCAGTTCCTTCAGGCGAGCTACTTCGCGCCCCGCCGCTTTGACCCGAGCGCGGGAAAAAACGGCAACGATGATGGCCAGCGCCAGCCCGCAAATGAAACCCGTTAGCAATCCGCCGCGGGCGAATTCAGTGAGCTGGCCGGCCGCTCGAGAATTCTCTCTCAGGAACTCGGCACCCAGCCAGGCCAGCGGCACAGGGATGCCAAGGGCAAAGGGCTTCCTGCTGGACGGCAGACCGCGGCACCGCAGCCGCAAGGCGCAAAAGGATGAGAGGACCATGTACCTCTCCAACTATGACCTTCGCGCACTCAAGGCAGACGGGCAGTGATAGCAGTCACTTGCGGGCGTGATTTGGAACGGCTCCGGATTTGCGAGGCCACCGATTTGAGAAGCCATCAATAATCTGTCGGCTCGGTGAGACTTCTGGGCTCACGGCGCAGGCCCCCATCGATGCCGCATCGGTGAGGCCCTCTTGTGCATTGGCCTGCTATAATGATGATAGGTGCAGCGATGCGATTTTTTGCGTCCTGTCACCTGTCCTTGCACTCGCGCGATGCGAGTCCTTCTTTGTCGGGGAGTGGCTCAGCCTGGTAGAGCACCTGGTTCGGGACCAGGGGGTCGGAGGTTCAAATCCTCTCTCCCCGACCAATCTTTTCAATGAGTTAAACGCGACTTCTGGTTTTGCCGCTACACCGCTGTAGTCGATTTTGTAGACGGTTGCGTTTCCTTCATTTCTAGACTTGGTCTCCGTCTTGACTCTCAGTTTGCGTTCCGCACGGTGTTACCGTTGCGCATTCAGCTCGATGCCTACTAACATTCCAGTAGGAATCCCAGAGATGAAACCGGACTTGGAGCGCGGCGCGTGGATCATCGCCGCATACAAAGTAATTGCTGACTATAACTCGGATGACCCCGCGTTCGACTCGTTCGAAGCGCTGATAAAGGCTGCTCGCGCCGGCGAGCTTTTCTCAGCAATCCGGTCCTTGGGGAACGTTCACGCAGACAAATTTGAAAAGTTCCGCAAACTCTCCCGCCTCAAGCCCGCGGCTGCACGGGGCATTCTGCGCGAAGCCGAAAAGCTGGGAGCCATCGAGATTACGTGGTCCAAGGACTCGACCCGTGTTGCTGATTCCGTGCGCTTCAAGGACGGCACGAAAGAAGGAGTGCTGCAGACCGTTGGACAGCTGTTCCCACTTTTACAGCCAAGCAGTACCGAGCTGGTCGTTCTGGAGCTTCTGTCCGGAACGCTGCTTCTGCCGCGCTCGATCGAAGACCTAAAATCGGAACTCACGGCGAAGGGGTACAAAGAAAAGACTTTTGACGTCGCGGCGTCATTCGCAACGGATCTGGGTTTATTGGGCAAGACAGTTGAGACGGAAAGCGGCTCAGTGTTGCTGTTCAATCCGCACGCTTTCGAAAGTAACGCCACGGATGCATTCAAGGTCTTGAATGCTTTGCAAGCGACAGAGCGCCAAGCCGCACTGGACGCCTTGGCATTCATCAGAGACAACCCCGGAGTGCCGCTTCCAAAAGGCACGGACAAGAAGGTTGTCCAGACATTAATTAAGGTTGGCATTGTCGATTATTCGAAAATCACAACAATGACGGCCTCCAGCGGAGCATATTTTACGACGGTTCCCTACATTTGGGACGTATTCGACAGTACTGCCGGTACGCCGGTGAGCGCTGATCTTGTTGATGATGCGAAGTTGTTCCTGAATTCGTTACGTTATGGCCAGTTCTTCTCGACGCATGACAGGGGCAAAATTATCGAGCCGTGGTGGATCGTGAATGCTCTCGTAAGAGATGGCGCAATTGCAGTCGAGAGGCCTGTTCGGGCCATAGGCCAGGATTATCCACTGGCATTGTCGAGAGGCATCATCAATGTAGTCGAGTCGCCACGGCATCCTGGGCGTTTCAGTATGGAGTTGATTAAGACCGATGTCGCCAAGGCCGTGCGGGAGGTTTTGCAGCAGGATCGCTTCTTGCCGAAAGAGAAGGAAATCAGCGCTGAAGAGCTCGAAAGGGCAGGTCATTTCATCTCGCCAAGCGCAGTGCGAGCTGATTTGAAGCTTGATAAAGTGCTTCGTAAACACCACGACGAAATCGTCTTCGGGTTGCGTACGCTCAGGAGAAAGCAATAGATGGCATACAACAAAAAGCGTAATCCGAGCGCCAGCGAAGAAGCCAGCGACCGGCGGAGTTCTAAGGGTCCCCGGGCGGCCGCCATCACCATTGGCGATGACTTAGAGTATCGCATCGCGCGACTCTTCATGTTCATGGGCTACTTTGTCCGACGTGCCCGCCCAATATTTACTGCTGGGGCATTGGCGCAGGCGACCGATCTTGACGTTCTCGCCATTCGGTATGTCGAGCCATTTAGACGGCAGTTAATTACATTGGAGTGCAAGGGCGGAGGGGAGGGCCCTCTGGATCGAATATTCTGGCTAGGCGGTGTGAAGAACTTTGTAAAAGCGGACGAAGCGCTTCTCGTAAGAAAAAACACAAAGTGGAATATCAAAGATTTTGCGAAGGAAGTCGGTGTCCAGATTTGGGATCTGACCAAAGTTGCCGAGCTTGAATCAATTTACAAAGTCGCTAATAATGAATGGCCTGGCATCTCAGATCGTGACTATCACAAAAAGGAGATAGAGAACTGGAACAAGACACTGAAAGGAACTCAGAACCTTTGGGAGCTCCAGTTCACCCTTGTAACTGAAGTTCAGTTCGGCGACCCTTTCCCAGGGTTAAATTATTTGCTTTATCATCTGCGGCTGCTAACGCGCGGTTTCGCCACAGAGCCCTCCAACTCATTCATCAGATTCACAATAGCGGAGACGCTCTCCCAGACAGTTATGTTTTTGATGCGTATTGCAGAGAG
>Ga0335069_10004502_pt1 | contig 20644 bp, 13 predicted proteins | sample Lox_Sample_11_FD_206714 | JGI IMG/M metagenome (GOLD analysis project Ga0335069, IMG submission 206714) | Soil microbial communities from Loxahatchee National Wildlife Refuge, Florida, United States - Lox_Sample_1.1 | ecosystem: Environmental > Terrestrial > Soil > Wetlands | place: USA... | reverse complement strand
TCGTGCGCCGGCTTCCGCTCCGCGCCCAGGTGGGACGCGCCCACCTCGTCGAGATCGAGGTGTTCAACCACAAGGCCCGCGTCCCCTCGTACGCCATCGAGGTCGAGGACCTGCGCGCGGGGCAGCCCGCCGACAAGCGCTGCTTCTTCCTCAAGATCAGCCCGCGCTCCGCGCAGGTCGCGGCCTACAGGAGGACGCCGACGCGGCGAGGCCGCGATCTGCACGTCGGCTTCCGCATCGCCACTCGTTTCCCCTTCGGCCTGTTCGAGAAATCGCGCGAGGTGCCCGCCGAGGGTGACCTCATCATCTACCCGGCCGTCGACCCGGTGCACCTGCCGCCGGCGCTGTCGGGGCGCTCGCCGGGCGTCGACACCGTGGTCGGCCGCGGGCACGGCGAGGAGTTCCTCGGCCTCAAGCTGATGCGTGAGGGCGAGGACCCGCGCGACATCCACTGGCGCAAGACGGCCGCCCTCGGGCAGATGGTGATGCGCGAGCGAGCGCGCGAAACGCGCCCCGACGTCACCTTGACGCTCGACGTCGTGAAACCCGCCGGCGCGGGCGACGAGTGGAACGCGGCGCTCGAGCGGCGCATCCGCGACGTCGCCTCGCGCGCCGTGGCGCACCTCAAGCGCGGCGATCGCGTCGCCCTGGCGACGACCGCCGGAGCGCTCGTCCGTGCGGACCGCACCGTCGGCGCCGACCCGTTGCTCCGATACCTCGCGCTCGTGGAGCCCGTGGACGAAGCGGGCATGCGCGGACAGGAGGCGGCCGAATGAGGTTCGGCCTCGTCCACCGCTTCATGACCGACGCGCTCGCGGCGCTCGGCGTGCTCGCGGTCGTCAGCACCGCGTCGCTCAGTCCGTGGACCAACGTGCTCCTCGTCGTCGGGCTGGCGCTCGCGATGGCGATGCCCGAGAGCTGGCAGGGCAAGACGCCGCTGCGCCACTTCGCGACGATCGCGCCGCTCACGCTGCTCATCCTGCAGGGTGCGCGGCTCCTCGCCGGACGCTCGCCGCTCGACGTCGCCGTGGAGTTCGCGGCGCTCCTCCAGATCGTGCGGCTCGCGACCCGCCGTGGCGCGGCGCACGACCAGCAGATCATCGTGCTCGCCCTCCTGCACTTCGTGGCGGGCACGGTGCTCGGCGGCGGGCTGACGTACGGCCTCTGCTTCCTCGGTTTCCTCATCGTGGCACCGGGCGCGCTGGTGCTCAGCCACCTGCGCCGCGAGGTCGAGGGCAACTACCGCCAGGGTGCGCGCGACCGCACGGGTCTGCCCGTCGACGTGCCGCGCATCCTCCGCAGCCGGCGCGTGGTGGGCCGCGGTTTCCTCGCGGCGACGTGCTTGCTCTCGGTGCCGATCCTGGTCTTCACGACGGCGCTCTTCATCCTCTTCCCGCGCGTCGGGCTGTCGCTGCTCCTCCTGAACCATCCGCACGCCGGGCGCATGATCGGCTTCTCCGACCACGTCGACCTCGGCGACGTCGGCGTGCTGCGCGACGACCCGACCATCGCGCTGCGCTTCGAGCTGAGCGACCTGCCCGACCCGCCGCCGACGCGCTTGTCGCTGAAGCTCCGTGGCACGGCGTTCGACTCGTACGACGGTCGCGCGTGGGCGCGGGCGCCGCGCGAGCCCGGGCAGCTCGAGCACGGACCGGAGACGAGTGACCTCGTCGCCCTCTTCCGCAGCCCCGATCCCGCGCGCGACCACGTCATCCGCATCGACCTCGAGCCCATCGACCCGCCGGTGGTGTTCCTCCCGCCCCGTGCCGTGGCGCTGCGAATCAAGGCGCAGAACCAGATCCTGCTCGGCGAGCCGCTCGCGATCCAGCGCGGCGCGGACGACGAGCTCCGTTACTCGGGCTCGGACGCGCGCGGCCTCCGCTACGACGTGTACATTGCGGGCGAAGCGGAGGCGCTCCCCGAGCAACTCGCCGCAAAGGAGCGCTCGCGATACCTCGCGCTCCCCGGCGATCTCCCTGATCGCGTGAGCGCCCTCGCGCACCAGTGGACCGATGCGCTGCCCACGCCGGAGGCCAAAGCGCGCGCCATCGAGGACCACCTGCGCCGCGAGTACGGCTACGACCTGAAGTCCCCGTCGCAGGGCAAGCCGCAACCCGTCGACCACTTCCTCTTCGAGTCCAAGCGCGGCCACTGCGAGTTCTTCTCGACCGCCATGGCACTCATGCTGCGTTCGGTCGGGATCCCGTCGCGCAACGTGACCGGGTTCGTGGGCGGCACCTGGAACCGCTTCGGCCACTACTACGCGGTGCGCGAGGGCGACGCGCACTCGTGGGTCGAGGCGTACATCGATCCCGGGAGCCCGCCCCTGTCACCCCGGGACCGCGCGCACACGGCGACGTGGCAGACGTTCGATCCCACGCCCGCCTCGGGCGCGCAGCCGATGGAGCCGCCGGGCGGCCTCTATTACTACCTGCGCGACCTCGTCGAAGCGATGTCCCAGCGGTGGAACACGTACGTCGTCGGCTACGACCTGCGCAAGCAGGTGCGCCTCTTCGACGAGCTGAGTCGCCGCTACGAGCGGCTGCGGCGCAGCACGGGCGTCGACAAGGGCCCCTTCGAGCACATCACGCGCGGACCCGTCGTCGCCGCGCTGCTGCTCGTGGTCGTCGCTCTCGGCTACGTCGCGTGGCGACGCCGACGGCGAGCGACCGACCGCCGCGAGGACGCGCCGACGAAGCCGATGGTCGACGCCCGCATCGAAGCGGCCGCCGCGTTGTATCGCGCGCTGGAGACGGCCCTGCAGTCGCAGGGCATCACGCGGGCGCCTTCCACACCTCCGCTGCGGCACGCCGAGGAGCTTCGCGCGCGCCATCACCCGCTCGCCGGCGAGGTCGTGGAGCTCACCGAGGTCTACTTGTCGAGCCGCTTCGGCGGCGACGCGCTCACCGAGGCGCGCCGGCGCGACTTCGAGCGGCGCGTGCGCGAGATCCGGGCCTATCGATCGCCGCCGCCGGCGGCGGCCGTCTGAGAAGGGACGCCGCTCAGGCCGTGCGATTCAGGCTGATGCGGGCGACATCCTGCTGCGCCGGACGAGACGCGACGCCATAGCTGCTGCCGGGCTGCGGGCGCGCCGTGAGCCCGTCGAACTCGAGGTTCGGCTCGCCCGCCTCGATCCAGGCGACGATCACCGGGTCACGCTTGGCGGCCGCCTGCGCCCCGCGCAGCTCCACCAGGTTCACGTGGACGCCGTTGCGAAGCTCGTCGGCCGTCACCGCACGCTGGATGCTGCCGACGGGGCGAGCCGCGCCGGCACGGTCGTAGGACTGGACGACAAGACGGTAGGCGCCGTCGCGGACGCCGTCCGCTTTGACCTCAGCGTGAACCGTGCTGGCGCCGTCGCCCAGGGTGGCTGCGGCGAGCAACGCCAGCCAGGAGCCGGCGGTCGCTGCCGCCCTTCTCCTGCTGCTCTTTGCCGCCTGCTTGCCCATTGTGCGCCTCTCTGTCCAGCTTTAGCGAGAACCGTGCCGAAGCTTGTCCACAGCTTCTCCGAAGCCCAACCGTGCGAACTTCGCCCGCCGGTCCGACAACCCTTCCCGCGGGCCTCTTATGCCGCAGCGCCCGCCAAAGGCCGCAACTAGGCGACCTTCCCGAGCTTCTCGACGACGCAGCGCGCTGTCCGGACGACGACAGCTGCTCCCCTGGTCCGACATGAGCGCGACGCGACAATTCGATCACAGCGCGCGGCAACGCCCCAACGGCCCCGCGCGGCGCCTGGAGTGGTGGACGGGCTTCCCACCCCCGACCGCATCGCTCCGATGCTCGGTCTGGTGCGCGCTTCGCGCCGTCGGCTCGCCTCCGGCGAGACCTCAGTTCTGCATCTGGCTCGTGAACGTGAGCTCCCCGTCCGGCCGCCTATCGACCCGGATGGTGGTCCCCGGGGGGAACTCGCCGGCGAGGACGCGCCTGGCCAGCGGGTCTTCCAGGTTCTTCTGGATGGCCCGCTTGAGCGGCCGGGCGCCATAGGTCGGATCCCAGCCGGCCTCCCCGAGGTAGTCCTTCGCGCGGTCGCTGAGCTCGATGCGGAGGTCGCGCCGAGCGAGGCGGTCGGAGAACCGCTCGAGCTGGATGTCGACGATCTTGCGAATCTGCGCCTGCTCGAGCCGGTTGAAGATGACGACCTCGTCGAGCCGGTTGATGAACTCGGGCCGGAACGCCTTGCGCACCTCGTCCATGACAGCGCGCTGGATCAGCTCGCGTCGGGTGTTCGCGTCCAGCCCCGGCCGGTCGTCGATCGCCTGGATCTGCCCGGAGCCCAGGTTGCTCGTCAGGATGATCACGGTGTTCTTGAAGTCGACGGTGCGCCCCTGCCCGTCGGTGAGCCTGCCGTCGTCGAGGACCTGGAGCAGGATGTTCCACACGTCCGCGTGAGCCTTCTCGACCTCGTCGAAGAGCACGACGGAGTAGGGGCGGCGGCGGACCGGCTCGGTGAGCTGCCCCCCCTCCTCGTAGCCGACGTAACCCGGAGGAGCGCCGATGAGCCTCGCGACGGCGTGCTTCTCCATGTACTCGCTCATGTCGAGCCGGATCATGGCGCGCTCGTCGTCGAACAGGAACTCGGCGAGCGCCCGAGCGAGCTCGGTCTTGCCGACGCCCGTGGGGCCGAGGAACAGGAAGCTCCCGATGGGACGGTTCGGATCGCCGAGTCCCGCGCGCGACCTGCGCACGGCGTTGGCCACGGCTTCGACCGCCGCGTCCTGTCCGACGACGCGCTTCTTCAGCTCCTCCTCCATGTGGAGGAGCTTGTGCATCTCGCCCTGCATCATCTTGGCGACCGGGATGCCCGTCCACTTCGAGACGATGGCGGCGATGTCCTGATCGGTGACCTCTTCGCGCAGGTAGCTGGTCTTCTCCTGCACCTTCCCGAGTGTCTTGCGCAGTTCTTCGATCTGCTTCTCCGCCTCGGGGATGCGGCCGTACCGGAGCTCCGCGGCCTTTCCGAGCTCGCCCTTGCGCTGCGCCTCTTCGGCCTCGTGGCGGAGCCGCTCGATCTCCGGCTGCGCCTTGCGGATCTGGTCGATGACCTCCTTCTCGCGCTGCCACTGCGCCTTCATGGCGCTCGCCTGCTCTTCGAGTTCGGCGATCTGGTGCTTCACGTCCTCGAGGCGCGCCTTGCCCGCCGGCGTTCGCTCCTTCTTGAGCGCCTGCTGCTCGATCTGCAGCTGCATGAGCTTGCGCTGGACCGTGTCGATCTCGGCCGGCATGCTGTCGACTTCCATCTTGATCTTCGCCGCCGCCTCGTCGACGAGGTCGATCGCCTTGTCCGGGAGGAAGCGATCGGTGACGTACCGATCGCTCAACGTCGCGGCGGCGACGAGGGCGGCGTCCGTGATGCGGATGCCGTGGTGCACCTCGTAGCGCTCCTTGAGTCCGCGCAGGATCGCAATCGTGTCCTCCACGGTCGGCTGCGACACGAGCACCGGCTGGAAGCGGCGCTCGAGCGCCGGGTCCTTCTCGATTCGCTTGCGGTACTCGTCGAGCGTCGTCGCGCCGATGCACCGCAGCTCGCCGCGGGCGAGCGCCGGCTTGAGCAGGTTTGCAGCGTCCATCGCGCCCTCGGCGGCGCCGGCGCCGACGATCGTGTGCAGCTCGTCGATGAACAGGATGATCCCGCCGTTGGAGGTCTCGACCTCCTTCAGGACGGCCTTGAGCCGGTCCTCGAACTCGCCGCGATACTTGGACCCCGCGACGAGCGCCCCCATGTCCAGCGCGCAGAGGCGCTTGTTCTTCAGCGACTCCGGCACGTCGCCGCGAACGATCCGCTGCGCGATGCCCTCGACGATGGCCGTCTTGCCGACGCCGGGCTCGCCGATGAGCACCGGGTTGTTCTTGGTGCGCCGCGACAGCACCTGCATCACGCGTCGGATCTCCTCGTCGCGGCCGACGACCGGATCGATCTTGCCCTTCCGCGCGGCATCGGTGAGGTCGCGGCAGTACTTCTCGAGCGCCTGGAACTTGCCCTCGGGATCCGGGTCGGTGATGCGCTGGCTACCGCGGACACTCGCCGTCGCAGACAGCAGCTTCTCGTACGAGATGCCGCCGTTCGCCTCGAGCAGCGCCGCGACCTCGCGATCGTGCTTGGCCATCGCGAGCAGGTAGTGCTCGACCGAGACGTAGTCGTCCTTGAGCTGCTTGGCCTCGTCCTCCGCCCTCCGGATGACCTCCATCGTGCGGCGAGACAGCCCTGGCTCGGCGCCGCCCGTGGCGCGCGGGAAGGCCTCGACTTTCTTGGCGACTGCGTCGCGGAGGACGCCGAGGTCGGCTCCCGCCTTCTGCAGCAGTGGGCCGGCGACGCCGCCCTCTTGCTCCAGCATCGCCAGGAGCAGGTGCTCGGGTTGAAGCTCGGGGTTCCCCCGCCGCGAGGCGTGCTCGATGGCGCTCTGGAACGCCTCGCGGCTCTTCGTGGTCATTCTGTCGGGACGCATGTTGTGCTCGGGCTCCCGGCGAAACTAAGTCGCCTTCGACCCGGCGCAAGACGCGTGCCTCGACTCAGATGTCCAGATTCTTCACGCTGAGAGCGTTCTCTTCGATGAACTGCCGGCGCGGCTCGACCTGGTCTCCCATGAGGATCGTGAAGATCTGGTCGGTCTGGACGGCATCGTCGAGCCGAACCTGAAGCATGACGCGCGTGTTGGGGTCGAGCGTCGTCTCCCAGAGCTGCTCCGGGTTCATCTCGCCCAGCCCCTTGTAGCGCTGGATCGACGTGCCCTTGCGGCCCCGCGCGTCGATGTAATCCCAGAGGGCGTCGGCGTCCTCGACCTCGATTTCCTCGCCCTTGCCCTTCTCCGCCTCGCGCAGGAAGTACGGCGCCGGTCCGATCGAGCGCAGATCCTGCTCGATCGAATAGAGCTCCTCGTACTCCGCCGAATCGACCAGGTTCCAGTCGATGGTCACCGGGCGCGCCGCGGCACCCGGCCGCGGGACGATGCGGATGCTCGCCGCGCCGTGCTCGACTTCCCAGTCGATGTCGATCGTGAGCGGCATGATGTCGGGCTTCTTCTTCTCGAGGCGCGCCCTGATGAGCGGCAGGGCGGCCTCCACCTTCTTGCGCTCGCGCAGCTCGGTCTTGCCGAGCGGGACGGCGTGCAGCACCTGCCCGATGATGCTCGCATCCGCTCGGCGATCGAGCTTGCCGAGCGCGCGCCTGAAGAGGCGCAGGCGCTCTGCCAGGCGGAACAGCGGCTCGCCCGAGAGCGTCGGCCCCTTGCTCGCGCGAACCGCCAGGCCCTCGACGCCGTGCTCGAGGAAGAAGCGATCCAGGCCCGCCTGATCCTTCAGGTACACGTCCTTCTTCCCGCGGCGCGCGCGGTAGAGCGGCGGCTGCGCGATGTAGAGATACCCGCGCTCCACGAGCTCCGGCATCTGCCGGTAGAAGAACGTCAGGAGCAGCGTGCGGATGTGGCTCCCGTCGACGTCGGCGTCGGTCATGAGCACGATGTGGTGGTAGCGGAGCTTCTCGATGTCGAAGCTCCCCTCGCCGATCCCGCAGCCGAGCGCCGCGATGAGCGTGCCGATCTCGGCGCTCGAGAGCATCTTGTCGAGGCGCGCGCGCTCGACGTTCAGGATCTTGCCGCGCAGCGGGAGGATCGCCTGGAAGCGGCGGTCGCGCCCCTGCTTGGCGGAGCCGCCGGCGCTGTCACCCTCGACGATGTAGATCTCGGCCTCGCCGGGGTCGCGCGTCTGGCAGTCGGCCAGCTTGCCCGAGAGCGTCGAGTAATCGAGCTGGCCCTTGCGCACGACCTCGCGCGCCTTGCGGGCGGCCTCGCGCGCCTTGGCGGCGAGGATCGCCTTCTCGACGATCTTCTTCGCCGTCTGCGGGTTCTCCTCGAAGAAGCGCCCGAGCTTCTCGTAGACCTGCGTCTCGACGATCGTCTTCACTTCGCTCGAGACGAGCTTGCTCTTCGTCTGCGAGTCGAAGCTCGGATCGGGGTGCTTGATGCTGATGACGGCGGTGAGCCCCTCGCGGATGTCCTCGCCCTGCAGCCCCGTCTTCACGTCCTTGAAGAGGTTCTGCGCCGTCCCGTAGTTGTTGAAGACCTTCGTCAGCGCCGCGCGCAGGCCCGTGAGGTGCGTGCCGCCGTCCTTGTTGTGGACGTTATTCGTGTAACAGAAGATCTGCTCCGAGTAGCTCGAGTTCCACTGCAGAGCGAGCTCGATGCCGATGGGCGCCGCCCCGCCGTCGATCGCCTGCTCGGCGAGGATCGCGATGACCTTGTCGTTCACCGGGTCCTTCGCCTTGTTCAGGTGCTCGACGAACTCGCGGATGCCGCCCTTGTACTGGAACGTCTCGGTGCGGCCCGTGCCCCGCTCGTCGGTCAGCGTGATGTGGAAGCCGGCGTTGAGGAACGACAGCTCGCGCAGGCGGCTCGCCAGGATGTCGAACTGGAACTCGGTCGTCGAGAAGATGGTCGAATCCGGCTTGAACGAGATCTTCGTGCCCGTCTTGTCCGTGTTGCCGATGACGGCGAGGGGAGCGACGGGCGCACCGCGCCGGTACTCCTGGAAGTGCACGTGGCCCTCGCGACGGATCTCCATCTTGAGCCACTCGCTCACGGCGTTCACGGCGCTCACGCCGACGCCGTGCAGCCCGGCGCTGACCTTGTAGCTCGAGTGGTCGAACTTCCCGCCGGCGTGCAGGACGGTCATGACGACCTCCGCGGCGCTCACGCCGCGCTCGTGCATGCCGACCGGAATGCCGCGCCCGTTGTCCTCGACCGTGACGGATCCGTCGAAGTGGATGGTCAGGTCCATCCGCGTGCAGAACCCACCGAGATGCTCGTCGACCGCGTTGTCGACGACTTCCCAGACGAGGTGATGCAGGCCAGACCCGTCGTGGACGTCGCCGATGTACATCCCGGGACGCTTGCGAACGGCTTCGAGTCCCTCGAGGACGGTGATGCTCGTGCTGTCGTAACTGGTGGCCGAGGGGGGCGGATTGGTCTGGGTCGTGCTCACGTTGGCCATTCGGTATGCGTTCCCCCGTGCCGGGTCTCCGATGAGAGGGCCAGGGAGATAGGAGGTTTGTTTTCTCGATGAAGAAGCCGCACTGTGCGCGGCCCCGTCAATCGGACGAGTGAGTATACGTCCCCCGGACTTTCTCCGCAACCAAAACGCCCGGTTATTCTCCCTTGATATCAGCCACTTACGTGGTGTGCGCCGACGCCACAGCGGGCCCGAGAGGGCACCGCGGCCCGCCCCGGAAAACGGGCCCTTTCGGGCCGTCCTGGGCGCCGCAAAGGCGACCCCTCAGGCCGCCTGCACGCGACCGGCGACAACGCGGAAATCTCGCCGATCTTCCAACGCGAAAACCCCCAGGGTCTCGACGAGCGCCGGACGCGTCGTCGTGAGCACGACCTGCCCCGGTTGAGCTGCCACGGCCGCCAGCAACGCCGCCGTGCGGGTGCGATCCAGCTCGCTCGAGACGTCGTCGAGGAGCAGCACCGGGCGCACGCCACGCGCGCGATCGATGAGCGCCATCTCGGCCATGACGAGGGCGAGCACGACGGCACGCTGCTGCCCCTGCGATCCGACGCCGCGGACGGGCCTGCCGTTCAGCTCGAGCGCCAGGTCGTCGCGATGTGGACCGATGCCGGCCGAGCGACGTGCGCGATCCTGCCTCCGTCGCGCGGGCTCGGCGAGCAGGGCGCGGTAAGCCTCGGCATCCCGCGGCGCGCTCCGCACGTACCGGGCGGTCAGCGCGACCTCCTCGGATCCGATGCGCGCGTGCGCAGATTCGGCCAGCGGCGCCAGCTCGGCGGCCGCGGCGTCGCGGCAGTCGCTGACGGCGAGCCCGTGGCGCACGACCAGGTCCTCCCACTGCACGAGGTCCGGAGCATCCTCACCGCGCAGCTCGAGCACCCGCTGGCGGCTCTTCATCGCCCGCCCGTACGCGGCGAGATCACCCAGGGACGCCGGCGTGCGATAGAGCGCCGCACGATCGAGGAGCCGCCGCCGTTCGCTCGCCGGGCCGGCGGCAAGAGTCACGCTGCCCGGGTGGAAGAGGACGATCGGCGTCATCACCGCGTATGCCGCGAGGCTCTCGGGGCGCTTGCCGTCGAGGCGCACCTGTCGCATCCGCGGTCGGATCCCGATGGTCTGCTGCCGGACGAGGCCCTCCTCCGTCACGCGTGCGCGGATGCTCGCCAGATCGCGCCCATGCGCGATGGTCTCCGCCAGGCGGCCCGTACGGAAGCTCTTGGAGGTCGCGACGACGTACAGCGCCTCGAGGAGGTTCGTCTTCCCCTGCCCGTTGTCGCCCTGGAGGACGTTCAGGCGCGGCCCCAGCTCGATCTCCGCGCTGGCGAGGTTGCGCAACCCGTCCACCGCCAGCGAGACGATCGCCAGCTGGCGCATCATGGGTCTAGCGTTCGCGTCGCGCTCCTCGAGCGTCACTCAGATGCGCATCGGCATCACGACGGCCAGGAACTGCCGCGGGCTTGCAGGCCTCACCACGGCCGGATCGAGCTCGCCGCCGAGGCCGAGCTCGACCTCGTCGTCGTCCAGCGCCGAGAGCACGTCGAGGAAGTACTTGGCGTTGAAGCCGATCGTCATGTTCGGGCCGGCGTAGTCGATGGGGATCTCGTCGAAGCCCTCGCCGCTCTCCGGTGACTCCGTGGTGATGCGCATGGTGCCCTTGGTCACCGCCAGCTTCACTCCGCCGGTTCGCTCGCTCGCCGCGATGGACACGGCGCGCAGCGCCTCGGCGAACGCGCTCCGCGGCACCCGCACCTTCTTCTCGCTGTTCTGCGGGATGACCTGCGAGTACGGCGGGAACTGCGCGTCGACCAGCCGGACCGCGAACGACATGCCGCCGCCCTGGAAGAACGCGCTGGACCCGCTCTGGGCGATCTGCACCTGCGCCTTCGCGCCCTCCTTGGCCTCCGCCGCGATGTCGTCGCACAGCCGCCGGAGCTCTTGCACGGCCTTGAGCGGGATGAGCATCGTGGCCGACGCCTGGCGTCCCCCGACCTTGACCTCCATCTTCGAGAGCCGGTGACCGTCCGTCGTGACCATGCGCACGACGTCGCCGTCCCACTCGAAGAGCGCCGAGTTGAGATGCGCGCGCGTCTCGTCGGTCGAGATGGAGAAGTGCGTCTTCGCGATGAGCTCCTGCAGGGCGTCCACGTCGAGCGACAGCGACGGCGACCCCTCGGACGGCGCCGGCAGCGGCGGGAAGTCGTCCCCCGGCATGCCACGCAGCGTGTAGCGGCGCGCGCTCCCCGCCGCCTTGATGGTCGTCGTGGCGTTGTCCTGCGACGCGAGATGGATCGGCCCCTCCGGCATCATGCGGACGCGCTCGAGCAGGTCCTTCGCCGACACGGCGACGCTGCCCCCCTTGCTGACGTCCACCGTCACCCGGCCGACCAGCGCGAGATAAAGGTCGGTGGCTGCAACGCGGAGGGCGCTCGGGCCGTCGACCGCGAGGAGCACGTTCGAGAGAACCGGCATCGTGCTCTTGCGCTCGGCGACGCCCTGCATGCGCGACACGAGCTTGAGCAGATCCTTCTTGGGTACCGTGAGTTCCATCTCTCTCCGTTTCGGTAGCTTTCCTTAGATGAGATCCTTAGCAGTGTCGATAGAGCCTGTGGACGGAGGGGAGAACCGCACGAGCCACCAGATTTCGAGGGTTTGCGGCGCGGGCCGAATGTGGAACCGCAAGCGTGTCGACAGAGGGCTGACGGGGATACGTCACGAGTCCGACATTGTCCGCAGGTTCGTCCACGAGGACACACCCAGCGTTATCGGCAGATTGACCACAGCCGCGCCTGAGCGCTGGGTGGCGTCAGCTCTCGGCCAGCGTCCGCGCGAGTGCGTCGATGAGAGCCCGATACGCGCGCTCGTAGGTCTTCGGCCCCACGTCGCCGGTCGCGCGGGCGCGCTCCAGCTCCGCGAGCTCCTCGAGAATCGCCTTGCGGTCGCCCTTGGACGGCGCCGCGCGCTCGCTGCCCTCGCCGGACCGACGGAATGCGACGAAGAGGCCCGTGACGATGGCGACGACGGCCAGCAGCGCCGCGACGACGCGCCCGGGGCCGGGCGTGGGGAGGTCGTGGATGCCTACCGACAGCGTGTCGAGGTGCGGCTCATCCGGGCGCAGGCGGCGCTCGGTGACGAGGAAGCTCTGGCCCTCCTCGTTTCTCCGCAGCTCGGCTGTGGGAAAACTGTCGACGGCCAGCTTGATGTCCGAGGTCGCCGCCAGCATCACCCGGGCGATGGCGACGTGCGGGGGCATGCCGACGGAGAAGTCGACGTCCTTGTCTCCGGACCACGGCAGCTGCCAGCGGAACTCCACAGTCTGGCGTCCGGGCGGGAAGGTGCCGCGGAGGCGCGCCCGGCCGCCCATCTCGTCGGCGCCCTGGTCGGTCATCGACTGCTGGGCGCTGAAGGCGGTGGCGCCCTCGGGCAGCTTCATGTCGAGGTCGAGCGGCTGCCAGGCCGTCGGGCCCAGGTTGTAGATGTTGAGCACCTCCTCGACCTGCAGGCGGTCGTCGCGCATCTCGGTGGCGACGGTGGCCTCGGCGACGATGAGAGCCTTCTGGACGTCGTGCGTGACCGGGTAGACGTGCAGCACGACGCGCATCGCCTTCACCTGCTGCATCTGGAAGGGCATCGCGGCGAAGAGGCCGCCCTGGTAGCCGACGCTGACGCGGTAGGCGATGTTGCTGGCTCTCTCGAGTTTGCCGAAGACCGTGCGCCCGGTGGCGTCGGTCGTCCCCTGCATGTGCTGGCGGCTGTCTCCCTTGGCCACCGAGTTGACGAGGATGCCGAGCGTCACCTGCTCGCCCGCCACCGGCTTGTCTTCGGCGTCGCGCAGGTCGACGGCGATGGTGCCTTCGGGGAGGGTGGGGTCCGGCTCCTCCGTGTCTTGCTTGGGCTGGAACACGCCGGGCATTCCGCCTGCGCCTTGACCGCCGCCGGCTTGCCCGTGCGGGTTGTCGCCGACCGCAGGGTGATCCGGCGGCAGGTCCTCCTCGCCCTCGTCCTGGGCGCGCGCGTGCGTGCTCGCCGCGAGCGCGAGCGCCACTCCCACGGCGAGCGCCATCCGCCTAGGCGTCGGCATCCACCTTCTCCGTGGCGGCCTTGATGGAGGCGCCGCACTTCTTGCAGAAAGCCGCGTCCGACTCGTTGGACGTTCCGCACTTTGCACACGCCGCGCGATCCGGCTCGTCCTTCGGCTCCTCGGGGGGCGGCTCCTTGCCTTCGACGAGGCCACGCTTGGCCAGGTATTCGCGCGCGATGCGTTCGGCCTCGGCGCGCTGCGGGCCGATCTCGCGATCCATCTCGCGCATCACGGTCTTCGCGTCCGCCCGATAGCGTGCGACGAGGGCCTCGTAGTCCGCATCGTCGATCTTGCCGACGGCGTGCTCGGCCTCGAGGTCCTTGAGCGCCCGGAGCACCCGACGCTTCTCCTCACCGAGGGCGTCCACCCCGTGCCGGCGCGCGGCGGCGGTCTGGAACCCCGTCTGCAGGGGCGCGTCGCCGCTGAGCGTTCGGACGCTCGCCCAGAGCAGCGCGATGGTCCCGAGCAGCGCCCCGGAGGCGAGCACGAGCAGCCCCGACCCCAACCCGGCCACCACGCCCGTGGCGATCGCGGCGACGACGGTCAACGCGGGCAACCCGATCGCGACGGCGCGCCCGAGAGACCGCTCGGCCTCGTCGCTGCCGTCCCTCTCTCGCCGCGTCGGCTCTGCCCGGCGGCTTCGCTTCGGGCTCGCCGCGGGACTCTTTCGCGCCTTGGCCTCAGTCATCGAGCTCCTTCAGCTCGTCGTCGAGGCGTGCGTCGTACGCGTCCTTGGACGCGCTGGCCGCGGGCGCCTTCCCGGTCGCCGGGCTGGCCGGCGTCTCGCTGCGGCGCCAGCGCCGGAGCATCCGCGCGAGGCCGTAACCGAAGAGGGCGATGCCGAGGACGGGCACGGCGTAGATCGCCCGCATCACGCCGGTGTTCGGCGGGACGACCAGCTTGTCGGTGCCGTGCTCCGACACGTAAGACGCCACGATCTGATCCACCGTGAGGTGCGCGCGCAGCTGCTCGCGGATCCGCTCGCGCGCCGCATCGGCCTCGCCGCAGCTGCACGAGCTGAGGGCGCGCTGGCAACCGGGGCAGGTGCAGCGCACCTTGCCGAAGATGATGCGCTCCTCGTCGTTGTCGATGCGGACGTAGCCGTCCATGTTGCCCGGCGACATGCTGTCCTGCGCCCGAGCGATTGGCGTCGCAGCGAGCATGATGCCGAGGAACACGCTGGCCGCGACGGCCGCCGTGCCGCGCGCGCCCGCCCACACGCGCGATTCGCCGAGCTCGAGCTGCGGCCACATGCACACCACGCTGCCGAGAATCAGGATGATGCAGCCGAGCCAGATCCAGCTCACGAGCGGGTTCACGTGGATCTGGAGCGAGGCGACCTTCGTCTCCGGGTTGATCGAGCTGACGATGACGTACACGTCGTGCCGCAGGCCGTGCAGGATGGCCACCTGGGTCTGCGGCGCGTCGGGCTGGCGCTTGTACATCAGCTTCCCCGGCTCGAGCCGCCCGACGTACTTGCCGCCCTCGCTCACGTCGACCGAAGCGAAGACGCTGCGCTTCGTGTTGTCGACCTCCATGTGCTCGCGCACGTAGGTCAGCGTGTACTGGCCGGCCTGGTAGCTCTGGCCGGGGGAGAGGGACGCCTCGGCGTCCTTGTTCCACGACTGGCCGGTGAAGCCGATGAACATGAGCACGATGCCGAAGTGCACGACGTAGCCGCCGTAGCGGCGCCGCGACGTCGGCGGGAGGCTCAGCAGCGTGTGAGCGAGGCCCGGCACGCCGCCCAGCCACCACAGGATCTTCGGCGTCCGCTCGCTCGCGCCCGTGCGAGAGCGCGAGCGGAAGAGCGCGACGAACTCCTGCACGATCACGGCGACGTTGAAGGCGCACAGCGAGAAGCCGAGCACCGGCATGATCGCGTTGAACCCGCGCAGGGCCTGCCCCAGCGTGCCCGAGTAGATAGGGTCGCTGAACACGATCGCGGGGAAGCCCAGGACCTTGCCGAGCGCGAGGTGCAGCAGGACGGCCGCCGCGAAAACGATCGTCGGCGCGCGGAAGGCGCGCTTGAGCGCCTCGGGGCCGGTCTTCTTCCAGCCGAAGAGCGTCCCGATGCCCATCAGGGCGAGGAGCAGGAGCCCCAGCGGCTGCACCCACGCCTTGTAGAACGGCGGACCCACCGAGGTCTTGTCGCCGGTCAGCGCCTCGCTGATGAGCGGGAACGTCGTCGCGACGAGGATGAAGAAGAGCAGGCTGCAGAGGATCCAGTTGTTGAGGACGAAGGTGAACTCGCGCGAGACGAGGGACTCGATGTGAGGCCGCTTCGGCTCGAGGTCGAGCCCCGCAGTCATCCGCCGGAACACGAGCTCCAGGGCCACGTAGACGGCGGCCCCCACCTCGAGCGAGATGAGGGCGACGCGCCAGCCCACCGACAGCGAGGTGTGCCAGACGAAGTAGACACCGGGCAGGCACGCGAGGACGACGATCCATCCCGAGATCACCGCCGCTCGGCGCAGCCGGCGGTCACGCGGCAGGTCGCGGAGCTCGGGCCAGCGCCAGAGGGTGAGCGTGATGCCGAAGACGATGGCGATCGCGAGGAACGCCGAGAAGTACGAGCCGATCGACGACTGCGCGAAGGCGTGGACGCTCGCGATCATCCCCGACCGCGTGAGGAACGTGCCGAAGATCGTGAGGAAGAACGTGAGCCCGATGAGGAACACGTTCCACACCTTCAGCAGCCCGCGCCGCTCCTGGATCATCACCGAGTGCACGTACGCGCTCGCCACGATGAACGGCATGAAGGCGGCGTTCTCGACCGGGTCCCACCCCCAGTACCCGCCCCAGCCGAGCGACTCGTACGCCCAGACCATGCCGAGGGTGTTGCCGATGGCCAGGAACATCCACGCGAAGAGCATCCACTTGCGGCTTGCGACGATCCACTCGTGATCGAGCCGTCCCGTCACCAGCGCCGCCACGCCGAAGGCGAAGGGCACCGAGCAGCCGACGAACCCCGTGTAGAGGCACGGCGGGTGGATGATCATCCAGTAGTTCTGCAGCGCCGTGTTGAGGCCGTCGCCGTCGGCACGCGCGCCGGCGATGCCGGTTGCGAAGGGGTTCGCCCCGCTGCCGGGCATCCACGGGGCACCGATCATCACGACGCAGAAGAAGAGGATGATCGCCATCAGCGTGGCGATGACGTACGGCTGGAGCTCGACGTACTTGCTTCCCAGCCACTTCACGCACGCGCCCGTGTAGAGGCTCAGGAGGAAGAGCCACCAGAGGAGCGACCCGTCCTGCCCGCCCCAGAGGGCCGTGAGCAGGTACCACCAGGGCATCGACCGGTCGGAGTGCTGCGCCACGTACCGGATGCGGAAGTCGTGCGTGACGAACGCGTACGCGAGGCAGAACACGCAGCCCGCGATGAGGGCCACGGTGCCGTAGGCGCCGAAACGCGCGGCCTGGAGGGTGCGCGGCTTGCCCGTCGCGCCCGCCGAGAGGGAGACGGCGAACGTGTAACTCGCCACGACCATCACGGCGAGCAGCAGGCTCGCGCCGAACGCGGGGAAGGTGCTGCCGAAGACGTGGAGTAGGCTCGCCATCGTGGTGGATAGCTCGCGGTCGAGCTCGGACGTGCGAAGTCTAGCAGCGCCCGGGAGATCGCGCGCGTGGCCCACGCACGCGGCGCTCGTGGGCGTCCAGGCCGCGTTCGCCGCGGCGGCGGTGGAGGGCAAGCTCGCGCTCGGGCCGGTGGGGGCAGGCGGCGAGGGGATCGAGCCGCTGGCGCTCGCGATGGCCCGGATGACGGGGGCGGCGCTGGTCTTCCAGGTCTTCATGCGCGCCGCGGGCAGACTCCGGCCGCTGCCGTGGGTGGATCACGCGCGCATCGGGGCGCTTTCCGTACTCGGGATCGTGCTCAACCAGACGCTCTACCTGGTGGGGCTGCGGATCACGACGGCGTTCGCGGCTGCGCTGCTCGGGGCGACCATCCCGGTGTTCACCGCGGCCGTGGCGATCGTGCTGCGCGTCGAGCGCGCGGACGTGCGCACCTGGATTGGGCTGACGCTGGCCTTCGCGGGGGTGCTCTGGCTGACGGGCATCGGAAGCATCGACGTGGGGGCTCTCGTCATCGCCCTCAATTGCCTCTCGTACTCGCTCTACATCGTGCTCTCGAAGCCGGTGATCGAGCGCTTGGGTGCGGCGACGCTGGTGACTTGGCTCTTCACGTGGGGCGCCATCATCCTCGCGCCCCTCGGGGGGGTCCCCCTGGTCTCGGGCGCGACGCACTGGTCGGCGCGCGGGTGGCTGCTCGTCGCGTTCTTCGTCGCCGTGCCGACGATCTTCGCCTACTTCGCGAACGCGTGGGCGCTCGCCCGGACGAGCCCCACGGTGGTGACCATCTACATCTACCTGCAGCCGGTGCTCGCGGCGCTCCTCCAGTGGCTCCAGCTCGGGGTCCCGTTGACCTCGCGCGCCGTCGTGGCGACGGCGTTCATCCTCGGCGGAGTCGCCGTGGTCACGATGCGCCGCTCAATGCGGGTGAAGATCTAGCGCCGCGGCGAGGCGCGCGAGGCCCTCGTCGAGCTCGGGGAGGGGCTTCGACCACGCGATGCGGAAGCCGCCGGGGACGCCGAAGAAGCTGCCTGGCGCCACGAGGACCTCGCGCTCGGTGGCGGCCCGCTCGAGGGCGGTCGTGAGATCGCCGGCGCCGGGAACCGTCGCGAAGCCATAGAGGCCTTCGGCGGGCGCGCTCCACGCGAGACCGTGGCGCTCCATCCACGCCGCGACGTGCTCGCGCTTGCCGGCGAGGACCCTGCGCGCGCGGGAGGCGAGATCGCCGATTCGACCGAACGCGTGCACCGCGATGTGCGCCGTCTCGAGCGGCAGCAGGCCGCAGCTCGCGGTCACCGCGTCGTTGGCGCGGGCGACGACTTCGGGGGCGCCGAGCAGCCAGCCGATTCGCTGCGGACCGAGGCCGTAGCACTTGGTGAGGCTGCCGATGGCGACCACGTTGGGGCCAAGCTTGCGCGCGCTGCCGCGGAAGACCCCGCGCGCGTCGACCAGCGCGTCGAAGGGCGCGTAGACCTCGTCCACGAGGAGCGTCGCGCCCCGTGTGGCGACGGCGGCAGCCACGGCGCGCAGCACGTCATCCGGAGCGCGGGCGCCGCCCGGGTTGTGCAGGTTCGTCACCACCACGACGCGCGTGCGCGGGGTGCACGCGTGCGCGACGCGCTCCGGGTCGAGGACGAATCGCTCGGAAGCGGGTCGCTCGAAATGCGTGACGCGCAGGCCCATGCCCTCGGCGATGCGCACGAGCGGCTCGTAGCCCGGCTGCTCGACGAGGATCTCGTCGCCGGGCGACGTCAGCGCCGCGTACGCGAGCCAGATGGCGTGCGTGGTCCCGAGGGCGAGCGTGGCCTCGTTCGTCGGGACGTCGTGGTACGCGGCGATGGCCTCGCGAGCGGCGGTCCACCCGGCGGGATCGCTGAGGGTCCTCGCGTCGGGCACTCCGAGCTCCGTCAGCGGGACCGTGGGCATCCCGCTGGTCGCGAGGTCGAGCCGCACGCTGCCGTAGAAGCGGCGCGCCCAGAGCAGGTAGCGCGTGGGAGCGAACATCTAGGGAGCCGCCGGAGTGAGCGTCGCGGTGGCGCTGCGCTGCACGGTGCCATCGGCGGAGGCGAGGGTCATCGTGCCGTCGATGTGATCGGCCGTGACGGTCGCGCGCAGCGTGCCGGTGAAGCCTCGGTCCGTCGGGTCTTTGCGGCGCACGGTGCCCGTGAGCGTGCCGCCCGCCACGTCGCCCGCCACGAGGGCGGGGCCGAGCGGGCCGTCGATGGTGCCCGTGGCGCGACCGGAGGCGCCGTCGACCGCGAGGGTGATCGCGCCGTCGCCGGTGCCGCCGCCGCGGTCGGTGCGCGCCCACGTCTTGGCGAAGTCTTTCGGGACGTCGAGGGTGGCTTCGGCGCTCTTGTACGTGCCGTTCCACGTCTTGAGGGCCGCGGCAGGCGCCGATGTCGCGCTCGCGCTGGCGGCGACCGAGGGCGCAACCGAGGTCGATGCGGACGGAGCGGGCTCCGCCGGCGAAGGCCCGGAGGGCTTGCTGCAGCCCATGATCAGGAGCGCGGCGAGGACGAGCTTGCGCGTCACGGCGTCGACCCGTCTCCCGTGAGGCGCTCCACGATGCGCACGCCGACCTCGCCCTCGACGTCCACGAGGTCACCGCGTGCGACCGGGACGCCGCCGACGCGGAGCACGACCTTCTCGCCGATGCGCCGGCCGAGCGCGACCACGTCTCCGGCGCCGAGGCGCGCCCACTCGCGCGCTGCCATGCGCGCCTCGCCGATCTCGACGCGGATCACGACGGGCACGTCGCCCATCGCGTCCACGAGCTCCGCCTTGCCGGCCCCTGCGTTCATCTTCGCCTCCGTCTCTCCCAGCGGCACCGCCCCGCCCCGTAGCACGAGGCGGCCGTCGTCGCCGAGTTGCGCGGCGATGCCGACGTCGCCTCCGGCGGGGACGAGGTGCACCGGCCCGGAGAAGCCGCCCTGCACGCGCTTCAGGGGCCACGGGCCGGGCACCAGCACGTCGCCGACGCCGAGCGACGCGACCTCGGCGACGGTAGAGGCGCACGCGCAGGCGACGACGGGAATCTCGAGGGGCATGGCGCCGAGCGCGGCGAGATCCGTGACGGTCCACGTGCGGCTCGGGGCGGCGCGTGCGGCGCCGAGGGAGACGACGACGCGCGCTTCGAACGCGTCGTCGTCCACGAGGGCCGTGAGTGTGAGGGCGTGGGCGTCCGGGGCGGCGCGTCGCAGGTCGCTCTCGAGGTCCGCCGCCGGACCGGCCGCCAGGACGCGAAGGGTGCCGGCGCCCGACGCGCGTCGCAGCACCGCCGCGACGACTGCGGCGAACGCGCCGGCAGAGGGAGCGCCGGGCGCGGCCGATGGATCGACCACGCGCGGTGCCGACCGCTTGAGCACGCGAGAGAGGACCGCGGCGACGAGGGCCGCGTCGGCCTCGACGAGCACCGCGCGCCCGACCTCGGGCGCCTCGCTGCGCGCGACGAGGACGGCGACGCCGCCGGGAAGCGCGGTCGCCTCGGCCAGCGGACGCGCGCTTCGCAGGAGCAGCGCGACCCGGGCGCCGAGGAGCTCTCCGGCCGCGCGAGGAAACGCCGCGACGTCCACCTGGGCCTCCGCCCAGCGTCGCCCCGCGCGCGTCGCTTCGGCCGCAGCGCGCGTCGTGCGGTCGAGGGCGGTCCAGGGGAAGACGGAGACGCGTGCTGCGGGCGTCACGACTTCCTGCACGCGATTGTCCAGTGCCGGTCGCTGGTCATGCGCACTTCGGTCGCCGCGATGCCGAGCGGCGCGACCGTCTCCCGCACCTCGTCCACCGTGAGCGCGGCACGGAGGGAGGCCTCGAAGAGATCCCGCTGGCGCTCGTGCATCGTCCGCACCTCGGGCGCCAGGTTCGCCGGCACCGCCGCGTACTTGGAGACGAGCTCGCGCACGCGCGCGTCGCCGTCGGGACGCGCGAGGTCGCGCACGAAGAGCACGCCGCCGGCGCGCGTCAGGCGCCACATCTCGGCGAGCACGTCACGCGGGTCGGGGATGT
>Ga0335069_10004501_pt1 | contig 20644 bp, 19 predicted proteins | sample Lox_Sample_11_FD_206714 | JGI IMG/M metagenome (GOLD analysis project Ga0335069, IMG submission 206714) | Soil microbial communities from Loxahatchee National Wildlife Refuge, Florida, United States - Lox_Sample_1.1 | ecosystem: Environmental > Terrestrial > Soil > Wetlands | place: USA... | reverse complement strand
GGACGTTCGGTCGCTCTACTGCACCAGGTACGGCATTTTGAAACTGCCGAAGTTATTGCTGGAGCCCGCGCCTCCGCCAGAAGCGTACTTGGACACGTACTGGACGAACTGCACGTTCAGCACTTCGACACTACCGCTTTTGCTGATGCCAACGAGCCAAACCTGCGCGAAGCCCATGATCTGAACCGGACTCGAGCCACCATTGGCCGTACTCCAGTCGACGATCGTTGACAGAGCCGTCGGCCAGCGACTTAACGGCGCTCGAAACCGGGCCCCACGCGACTCCCGTTTCAGGCATCACCCAGCTGTTAACGCTCGCATTGCAGGTGCAGTCGTTCGTGATGTTCGTGCTCAGTTGGGATGCGCCACCACCTTTCGGTGCGGTCCCTGCGCTGGTTCCTGCGGTCGATCCCGCCGGGATATCGAGCCATCCCCAGTTACCGGACGCGTAGTTTCCCGTCAGGCTGTACGTCTGACCGTACTTTAACGAAGCTCCGTTCGGATTATAGGCAAAGCCGGCTGGAAAGAGTCCGTTGTGAATGGCACTGGTCGCTGTCGGCCCAACCGCTATTGCGGTGGCTCCGGCTGAATAAGGGGCTGTGCGACCAAAGAGACGAGCGAAATAGTTCGCGATGGTGTTGCGCTGGACAGTGACCCGGACGGTTTGCGCTCCAGCCGGCACGCTTGCAGGGACGACTGATGACGGTACTTCTACCGTAAGCTCTGATGCTGAAACATTGTTTTGGACGGCGTAAGTGCAAGCGACCCGAGCTGCCGTCGAACCCGTACATCCCGCCGCGGCGGCCGGAGGCGCCGGAATGTGTTGCATATACTGGGATGCGCCCGCGAGCGCTCCAGCATCAGCAGCCTTCTGAATCTGTTCCCCAGTTCCAGTAATAGCCCAAGACGTCGGTGGTCAGGGCGAGACCACCCAATATGGCTACTCCCGACAGGACGAAAAGGACAGCCGTTTGGCCCGAACTATTTCTTGTAAACAGCATGCCGATAGTCTCCCAAGAAATTAATCTCAAACGCAATCTATAAAAACTTATACGCTTCTAATTTATTCTATTCTGCTAATCTCTTAGCCTTGAAACAGGTGCGTCGGTTAGAGGTTAACCTTCTCCTTGGGACACACACTCATAAATGATGCTTCGATTGCCTAAATTAATCTTTATAAAATTATGCTTGCCTGTTGTCAGATTGCGCCTTACAGTATCTTTAGCAGCCTAAATTTCCTTATGCTCGTGTATCTAGGGCTGGAATGGCGAAAACTATGAAAAAATACCAGGCCGCGAAGACAGGCAGGCTCTCTAAAGGGCAGACGATGGTGGAAATGGCGATCGTCGCTCCCATCATGCTCACGCTGATGTTGGCGATAGCGGTATTCGGAATCGCTTTCGACCAGTACATTGCACTGACGTTCGCGACCAGCAACTCGGCACAGTTGCTCTCGATCAGTCGCGGGCAGACCAGCGACCCGTGTCAGACCACGAGTCAGGCGGCCTATGCGGCGGCGCCGCAATTAAATCCGTCGAAGCTGAAGTTCTCGATTACGTTGGGAAACAATTCGGTTACGAGCGGCACCACCAACCCCTCCTGCGGAGGCAGCCAGCAATATCTGGTGGCGGCCCAAAGCGCGACCGTGACCGCGTCCTATCCCTGCAACCTGCAGATTTTTGGTTTTAATCCGGTCCCGAATTGCACCCTCACGGCGACCTCAACGATGGCGATCCAATGAAAGGCTACAAAGACACAATGGTGACACGTATGCACGAAGTGTTAGCACGACGACGGCAGGCGAATCGCGGCCAAGCGATGGTGCTCGTGGCCCTCGCATTGGTGGGACTTTGCGCTATGACCGGTCTCCTGATCGATTGCGGCCGAGCCTACTATGGCTACCAGGAATTGGTCGCCTCGACACAGGCGGCGGCTCTGGCGGGTGCCTCCGTTCTCAATACCAGCACTGCTGGTCAGGCGATCTCGACCGCAACCAGCTACAGCGCGGTCAGCGGCAATCTCAACTCCGGATCGAACCTGGCGCAATTGGCCAACGTATCCATGGCGACCGGTTATCCCAAGGTGCGATGCCTTAACAGCCTCGGCATCGACTGCACGGCATCGCCGGCCAACGCCAACGCTCTCGCGGTATCGCAGAAGGCGGTTATTCCGACGACGTTTCTGCGCGTGATCGGTATCAATTCGATCCCGCTGGCGGCTACGGCGACGGCCGCGGCACGGAGTGGCACCGCCGTTCCGTACAACGTTGAGATTATTATCGACACGACATCCTCGATGAACAGCATCGACTCTAGTGCGTCGTGTAACGGCACGCGTATCTCGTGCGCTCTCGCGGGTGTGCAGGTTCTGCTCAACAGCCTCTCTCCGTGTTATGCGGGCCTATCGAGCTGTGGTTCGGCGAGCGGCTCCCTGCCGTCGAGCGGCAACAACGTATCCAACCCGGTCGACGAAGTGGGTATCATGGCTTTTCCCGGCTTGGCCTCAGCCTCGGAGTCATCCAAGGACTATGTGTGCCCGACCAGCAATCCCACTACGGTTAAATACAATGCCGGGCCGACGTACTCGATAGTTCCGTTCTCGAGCGATTTCCGTAATTCCGACACTGCTACTTCGCTCAATGGGAGTTCGCCCCTGGTAATCGCGGCCGGCGGTGGTTCCTGTAGCGGGCTCAAGGCTCCCGGCGGCCAAGGCACCTTTTATGCCGGCGTTATCGATGCGGCCCAGGCTGCTCTCACCGCGAATGCGCGCCCGAACACCAAGAACGTGATGATCCTCCTCAGCGACGGTGATGCGACCGCCAGTGCGAGCCAAATGGGAGGTTCATCCTCGAGCTATCCCGCAACCCAGGAGTGTCATCAGGCGGTTGCCGCTGCCCAACGCGCGTCGGCGGCCGGCACGATCGTGTATTCGGTTGCCTATGGGTCGCCCTCGAGCGGATGCACGACGGATACGAGCCCGTCGATCACACCTTGCCAGACGATGCAGCAAATCGCCTCCTCGCCGCAGAACTTCTTCTCCGATTACAGCGCGACGGGTGGTAGTGGTTCATGCGTCTCCTCATCTCGGTCCGCGAGCTCTCTGAATGAGATCTTTAAGTCGATCGCCAACGATCTGACGGTCTCCCGCCTGATTCCGAACAACGCGGTGTAGCGTCCCGGATTCAAAGCAACTGAAGCCGGAGCGGCTGAAGGTGAGAATCACCTTCGGCCGCTTCTGCTTTGAGGCATGGGAGCCGCGACACTCGGGAAATGGATTGTAATCGACAGGGACGAAGCAAAAAAAAGAGCCCCGGCATCGTCGGGGCTCCATCGATTCGGTCTTTCGATAAGCCTTGCTTCAGTTGCCTTTGACGGCGAAACGGAAAGGCCTGCTGATAAACGAGGGCTTCGAGATAGTCACGCTCTTGCGCCAGAACCAGGCAAAAATTCCGCGCCGCGGCTTTACTAATGGTTCGAGATACTCGCGGGGAAGCTCAGGAGGCAGCAATCGAGCGCGAAAGGCGCTAAGGGACGGCTGCCCTTCGGTTGGCCAGATAGCAGGCAGGTTTTCGATGGGTTGGGCTGGAGGCTGAGTGACCACGGCCGAAGGATTCTTGCTATATACACTCATGACAATTCAAGCAGACCTGTAATGGTTTACATTATGCATTGACAGCCTGCGCTCATCAAGAAATTCAGCACATGAAAAAGGGCCGGAGGGGTTACTATGAACCACTCCGGCCCTTTGTGCTGAATAATTCTTATCTTTACTTCGGTTTACGTAGCATCATTGCCGTACGCCGTGCTTTAACTACTACTTCGCCGCGCTGATTCACCCCGCGATGCTCGAAAATCACGATACCCCATTGCGGTCGCGATTTGCTCTCGCGCACTTCCATCACTTCGGTCTCGGCCGTGATCGTATCGCCGATAAAGACGGGCTTGGGAAATTCGGTCTTGTCGAAGCCGAGGTTGCCGACCGTGGTGCCAAGGGTCAGCTCCCCGACGGAGAGGCCGACCACCAGACCGAGGGTGAAGATGCTGTTTACCAGTCGCTGGCCGAATTCGGTCTTTTTGGAGAATTCCGCATCGAGATGGAGCGGCTGCGGATTCAAAGTGAGCGCAGAGAAGAGAAGGTTATCGGTCTCGGTGACGGTGCGGCCCGGCTGATGTTTGAAGACCTCGCCGACCTTGAATTCCTCGAAATACTTGCCTGCCATGATGTCGCCTCGCGCAACAAAGTTCGGTTAGTGATACCGCATCACGAGCATCAGCGCGAGTCGCGAGTGGAGCATCAACAGTGCGAAGTCCCATGATTGGTCTATCGATCAACTCACGCCATAATTAAAGAAAGGTAGAAGTTCATCTACTAAGGAAGAAAGATGAGCCTGAACATCAAGGATCCGACTGCTCATATGCTGACACAGACTCTGGCCAAGGAGACCGGTGAGACAATGACCGAGGCGGTCACGCAGTCGCTGCGCGAACGCTTGGAACGCGTCTTACGTCAGCGGAAGTCGGAAACGGCTGTCGCTGAGCTGCTGGCGATCGGTCATCGCTGCGCGCTGACGCTTAAGGGCAAGCCCGTCGGCCACGGAGAGATGCTCTACGATGAACGCGGGTTGCCGCGGTGATTGTCGATACTTCGGCCATCCTTGCAATTCTATTTGAGGAGGACGACGCGGAGCTCTACGCGCGAGCGATCGCCGCTGCCGAATCGTGTCGGATTTCGGCCGCGACCTTCGTGGAAGCCGGTGTGGTGGTCGATATGCAAACCAAAGACAAAGGGAGCCGCCAGTTCAACGCTTTCATCCGACGCGCCGGGATCACGATAGAGCCGGTCAGCGAAGAGCAGACACATATCGCCAGGCAAGCCTACGCCGACTTCGGCAAAGGTCGGCATCCAGCGGGATTGAATTTTGGCGATTGCTTCGCGTACGCGCTCTCGAAGCTGACCGGCGAACCCATACTCTTTAAGGGCAATGACTTCGGCAAGACCGACGTAGCATGGGCCCTAGCAATGAAGCGACGCTGAGTAGCGACTAAGAGCGAGAGCTTCCTGATCCTACTGAACCTTAGCCCGCGCGGGCTGGACTGCTTGAAATCCAATCGGGTGTCGCAGAGGCCAAACCCCTGTTGTCCTGAAGCTATTTGGTGGAAGCCACATAATTCTTGGCCTCCTGTAGCTCCTCGCACTCTTCGACCTCTTCCTCCTGCTCGGCTGCGGCGACGTACTACTCCAGTGCTGCCTTTGGATCGGCGGAAACTCCAAGCCCTCTCGAATACGCTCGACCCAGTGCCACTTGCGCAAGGCACTAGCCTCGGCGTGCAGCAGCTTCGTACCATCGGACTGCTTCCGATAAATCTCGATGAACTCCGAGGTCTTCAGCGTACATGCGAGCCAAGTTTAGCTGAGCGCGTGGAAGTCCTTGTCGAGCCGTCTGACTCAGTAACTCGAAGGCTTTTGAGTAATCTATGCCGACGCCTAAGCCATCCAAGGAACAGATTCCAAGAACTGTTTGATCGACTTTGCTTCCGGCTGCCGCTCCTCGTTTCAGTTCTTCGATATCCATAAGTTCTCCTGCCATCGGCTAGTGCGTATGCGCGAGTTCCTCCAGCGTTTTGCCGTGGGTTTCGGGTGCCAGCGTGATGACGAGCAGTGCGCCAATAATTGGTCCGGCGGCGAAAAGGGAGGCGGCGTTGCCCAACCCGCCCATAGCATGAGAGAGCAGCCCGACGCATAACGGCGCGAGAATCCATCCGAGTTGGCCAAACACTTGGACCGTCAGACAAAAGCCGGTAGCGCGGGCGCTGGTCGGAAAAAGTTCCGCTGCGAGAGCTGAGGTCGCGGTGCGTGATCCCTGATAGGAGAACATCGCGGCGGCCAGCGCGATGAAAATCGTGGCGAAGCCGGTGCTCCGAAAGAGTGTGGCTGCGGTCGCGGCTGAGGCGATGAAAAACATGACCGCCGTAGTGCGTCGGCCGATACGATCGAGCAGATAGCCACTGAGCATCGAGCCGAGACTGCCGGCGAGGTAGGCCACAACGAAGGCCTGTCCTACCGAGACGGAGGTCCATCCGCGGTCGCGCTCGGCATAGAGGCTGAAGAACGAGATCACCGGGCCGCCGACCAGGCCGACACAGTTGCAAAGCGAAGCGACGAGCAGCATCCGACGGAGCCATGGCCCGCGCATCGGGGCGAGGCACTCGCGCAGCGGTTCGAAAATCTTGCGTTGGCTGATTCGCTGGCGGCTTTGTTCGTTGAGGAAGCGCTGTGTTTCGCGCATCCAGCGCCGCAGCCATGCCACAAGGATCAAGGGCGCGACGCCGAGAAGATACATCCCGCGCCAACCCCATCGCGAGTTGGACATCACGCCGTAGAGTTGTCCGGCGATTACCACACCGATGAAAGCCGAGGTCAGCAGGATCGAGACGGCGCGGCCGCGCTCGCTGTCGGGAAACTCTTCGCTGATCATCGTGATCGCGATACCGAATTCGGCCGCGAGAAAAATCTGCGCACTACTCTGAGCCAGCGTGAAGGTCCATGCGCCGCGCGAAAAGGCGGTAATCAGGGTGAAGACGGCGTAACAGAGAACAGTATTTGCGAGCATGGGCTTGCGCCCGAAGCGATCCGCCAGCGTTACCACGAAAAACGAGAGCAGCCCGCCGAATCGCACGGTCGCCGCGATCGAGCCGACAGTCGCGTCGCTCAGATGGAACGCGCGGGTGATATCGGGCGTGCAGAGATGAAAGATCGTGATGTCGTAGCCCTCGAAGATCGTCGCGGGCATCAGCAGCGCGAGCAGGATCCATCGGTAGCGCGAGGACGGTTCGGGAAGAGTGGGTGATTCGGTGGCAGTCGTCAGCTGAGCCTGTTCCATGCGGTCATAGCGGCAATCGTAAGCCAGCGTAAAGCTTGCCCATAATGTTAATGCGCCTGCAACCTTAGGCTGATTGAGGTCTCAACTCCGATGGCGATTTCGAGGCGACTGGACTATGCTCCGGCCATCTGGGGAGGAACCTGATGGCGCAAACCATGACCGGTGGATGCGCTTGCGGAGCGATTCGTTACGAAGCGCGCGGGGAGCCAATCTTCACCGCGAACTGTTATTGCCGCGATTGCCAACGATGTACAGGCACAGCGGTAACATCGGTACTGGTCTTTCCGCTCTACGCCGTCGCGATTACGGGCGAGGCTCGCTACTTCGTGGTGGGCGGTGATACCGGCAACCTGGTGAATCGTGGTTTTTGCGCGAACTGCGGCTCGCCACTGTTCACGCGGCCCGAGTTGCTGCCCGACGCGATCGCAATCAAGGCGGCGAGCCTCGATGATCCCAATCAATTTAGTCCGCAGATGGAATGTTATGTAGATAGCGCGCCTAGTTGGGCGACGTTGACCGCGGGTGTGACGAAGTTTCACAAGGCGCCGGAGCTTCCCGGCTAAATCAAAGGAGAAACGACGATGGCTGCTGTGACCGGTGGATGTGCGTGCGGAGCGATCCGCTACGAATGTTCGGGCGATCCGATGATGGCGCTCAATTGTTACTGCCGCGATTGCCAGCGATCGGGCGGAGTCGCGATGGCCTCGGTGATGGTCATGCCGAAGGACAACGTTAAGATCCTCAAGGGCGAAGCGCGCTTTTACGAAGTGCTGGCGGACAGCGGCAAGAAAGTCAGTCGCGGGTTTTGCTCGAACTGTGGATCGCCGCTCTTCACCAAGCTCGAATCGTTCCCGACGGTGCTGGGAATCAAGGCCGGGAGCCTCGATGATCCCAATCAGTTCAAGCCGGGTATGAGTGTTTATACGTCGAGCGCGCCGGGGTGGGCGCCGATTAGCGAGGGGCTGCCGAAGTTTCCGAAGATGCCGGGGTGAGGGTCAGGGAAGATTGAAACGCTTCGCGTAGATTCTTCGACACGCCTCGCCTTCGCTCAGCGGCTCAGGATGACAAAGGTAATACTGGGTCTGTCATCCCGATCGGAGCGAGCGCAGTCGAAAGATCGACGCGAAACGATTTTCTGAAAGCTTAGAAGTGATCAGCGGGAGAAAATTCTGATGCACGACCTACTAATTCGTAATGGGACTGTGATCGACGGTACGGGCAAGGCCCGCTTTCAGGGCGACGTTGCCGTTCGCGACGGCAAGATCGTCGAAGTCGGCAAGGCAACGGAAAGCGCGAAGCGGGAAATCAATGCCGACGGGCTAGTCGTGAGTCCCGGCTTTATCGATCCGCATACCCATTACGACGGCCAGATCTGCTGGGATCCAACGATCTCGGCTTCATCGTGGCACGGCGTGACGACCGTAATCATGGGCAACTGCGGCGTTGGGCTCGCACCTTGTCGACCGGAAGATCGTGAAATCGCGACGTGGGACCTCGTGAATGTTGAAGGGATTCCGTTCGATGTGCTCAAGAAGGGCGTCACTTGGGATTGGGAATCGTTCCCGGAATACATGGATGCGGCCGACCGGCGGGGCTCGATTATCAACCTCGCGTGTCTCGCACCGCTCACGCCGTTTCGCCATTACGTGATGGGCGAGGCGTCGATGGAGCGCGCGGCGACGCCGGAAGAGACCGCGTCGATTCGACAACTGCTCAAAGAGGCGATCGAGGCGGGCGCCTGCGGCTTCAGCACCAGCACCGCGCCGCAACATATCGGTTATCAGGGGCGTCCGCTGGCCTGCCGCTTGGCCGATCGCGCCGAGTTTAAGGCGTACGCGAGCGTCCTCAAGGAGCTCGGCAAAGGCACGATCGAACTAATCGCGAATCGTGGTGTCTATTCGATGGAGCCCGACGAGTGCGAGCTGCTCGACCTGCTGCTGGAAGAGAGCGGGCGTCAGATCACGTGGCTCGTGCTGCGCAAGTTTATCCATCGCCCGGACAGCTACAAGGATATCCTGCGCGCTGCCGATGCGCAGATTCGTCGTGGCGCGAAGCCTCAACTCGCGACGGTGCCGCTCATCACTGAGATGGGCCTGGCGCTGCCGTCGATCTCCTTTGCGCCGTATCCATCGTGGAAGCGGGCCTTCAACGTCTCGCCTGAGGAGTTGAAACAGGTTTACGCAAGCCGCGATTTTCGCGAGTCCTTCCGCCAGGAGCTCAAGGGACCGGGTCTTTTCCACGGCCGCTGGGATCTGGTCACGGTGAACGTGGTGAAGAACCCCGCGATGCAGCATCTGTGGGGCAAGACGGTCGAGCAAATCGCTAATGAGCGCGGCAAGGATGGTCTCGATACCTTCTTTGATCTGGTGCTCGAAGACGACCTGCAGATGGTCTACAGCGTGATTCGCACCGAGGTGCCGACCGAGTTGCTCGACGATCCGCGCGTGCTGATCGGCGAGTCGGACGGCGGTGCGCACGTCGATCAGTTCTGCACGGCGGGCTACACCAGCGACATGATTGCGCGCTGGGTGCGCGAGACGCCGATGTTCACGCTCGAACGCGCGATCCAGCGGACAACCTCCGAAGCAGCGGACTTTTTCGGCATCAAAGATCGCGGCCGTCTACAAGTAGGCAAAGCTGCCGATATTGTAGTGTTCGACTATAACAATATCGCCTGCGAGCCGGTGATCGCGGTGAACGATCTGCCGGGCGGCGGTCGCCGGATGATCATGAAGCCGCGTGGCGTCGAGCATGTCGTGGTGAATGGCAAGCCGATTTACGATCACGGCAAATACACTGGTGAAGTGCCGGGTGGCGTGTTGCGCTCGCAGGCATAGCAGGAAAGGCATAAAGCGATGGCGGAGAACGCCAACATGAAGCGACGCCCTCTTGAGGGTATACGCGTGATCGATCTGACGAAGATCGTCGCGGGACCCAACTGCACGAGGATGCTCGCGACGATGGGCGCGGAGGTGATCCGCGTCGAGTGGCACGACAATCGCGCGCTCGACCTGCTGCGGATGGTCAATCCGAAGGCGCCCGGGGGTGATCCGGAGAGCCTCAATCGCAGTGGGCTCTTCAACAATATCAATCCCGGCAAATACGGCGTGACGCTTAATCTGAGTCTGCCGCAGGGCCGCGACCTCTTTAAGAGGCTCATCGCCAAGGCCGACGTTCTCTGTGAGAACTACAGCCCCAAGCAGATGGAGAGCTGGGAACTCGGCTACGAGAATCTGCGCGAGATCAATCCGAAGCTCATCTATATGCAGATCACCGGGATGGGGAAGTCGGGCACCTACGACGGCTATCTGAGCGTCGGCCCCACGGCGCAGGCGCTTTCGGGGCTGACCCACATGTCGGGCCTGCCCGAGCCGATGCCTCCCGCGGGATGGGGTTATTCGTATCTCGACCATTCGACCGGCTACTACGGCGCGATGCTGGTGCTGGCCGCTCTGATGAAACGGCGGCGAACGGGCAACGGCTGCTATATAGATGTGTCGCAGACCGAAGTCGGGATCATCACTTCAGGCACTGCGACGCTCGAAGCGCAGCTCACCGGTAAGCATACGCCGCGCCGCGGGAATCGCGCCGGAGTGGCGAACTGGGCTCCGCATGGCGCTTATCCATGCCGCGGCAAGGACGAATGGATAGCGATCGCGATCCACAACGATGCGCAGTGGACCTCGCTGGTCGAGGAGATGGGCAAGCCGGTGTGGGCGTCGGATGCGCGCTTCGCGACAGCTGAATCGCGGAAAGCTAACGAAGACGATCTCGATAGCAAGATCGCGGAGTTCACCCGGGATCAGGATCGCTACGAACTCGCCAAGCGCTTGCAGGCGCGCGGCGTCTCGGCCGCGGCGGTACAGAACGCTGCCGATCGCTGCGAACGTGACGAGCAGCTCAAGGCACGTGGCTACTTCGTGCCGCTGCCGCATAACGAAATCGGAATGTGGCCGATCGAGAATTTTCCGGCCAAATTCGAATCGATGCGCGTCGAAGTCGGCGGATTACCGGGTCGCGGAGCCCCGACGATGGGCGAGAACAACGAGTATGTCTACGGCAAAATCCTGGGACTGAAGCCCAAGGAGATCGCGACGCTCCAAGAGGAGTGGGTGATTTGAGTACTGAAGCAATTCTGAGTTCCGCCCTCGAAGGGATAACCGTTCTCGAAGTTGGCGACTCGCGTGCCGAGTTTGCCGGGCTGCTGCTGCGATCGCTCGGCGCAGACGTGATTCTTGTCGAAGATCGGCACGGCTCGCACTCGCGGCACGTTGGACCATTCACGACTCCGGAGCCGCATCCCGAGCACAGCCTCTGCTTTTCGCGCTACAACCTAGGCAAGAAGAGCGTCGCATTGGATATCGGTAATCCGGCTGCGCGCGAGGCTTTTGCGCGATTGGCACGTAAGGCCGACGTGATTCTTGACTCGGGCGAAGCGCTCGACGTTGTGTCTCGCGCCGAACTCTATCGCGAGTGGCGGAAAGCTAATCCCAGACTCATTGTCTGTACGGTCACGCCCTTCGGTCTCGATGGACCCTATCGCGATTTCCTGATGACCGATCTGACGCATCTGGCGCTTGGTGGCGTGATGATGTCCTGCGGCTACGACTCGCAGCCCGACGGCACCTACGATACGCCACCGATCGCACCTGCAATGTGGCAGGCGTATCACATCGCGTGTGAGCATGCGGTGGTCGCGCTGACGGCCGCGCTCAATTTCCGCGAGATGACGGGAGAGGGCGATTTTATCGACCTCTCGATTCATGAAGCGGTGAGCACCTGCACCGAGGTCGCGATGCCGACGTGGATCTACAGCAAGGCGTTGATCTATCGGCAGACCGGACGGCACGCGGCGGAAAGCCGATCGCGTCCGTGGCTGCGACGCACCAAGGATGGGCGCTATATCAAGGCGTTCATGTTCTGGGGTGGCAAGGAGCGGCGGGTGGTCGCCGAGATCATGAGCGAGGCTGGAATCGAGCACGACCTCAATTCCGACGCATACAAGGAATTGGCCGAGAAATCGCCGTCGAAGGCCGGAGCGCACTTCAGTGCGATGATCGATCGGCTCTGCGAGAATATGACGGCCGAAGAGATCTTCCATAAGGCGCAGGCCAAGGGATTACTGTGGGCGAGTGTGCGGTATCCGGAGGAGAATATCGAGGATCCGCATTTCAAGGCCCGGGGAACCTTTCAGGCGATCGAGCATCCGGAGCTCGGCCGATCCCTCCAATATCCGGTTTCGGTCGGAACCGACGGCCACACTCGCGTTACTGCCTTCGATCGCGGTGCGCCGCGCCTCGGGGAGCATACGAAGGAAGTGCTCGGTGCAGCAGGTCTGTCCTCGGCAGAGATCGAAGCACTCGCCGTCGCGAAGGCTATCTGAGCTGAAGATGGCGATTCGATTGCGCCACTCTGACAGGAAAGGGGAAGGGCTCTCACAGCCTTTCCCGTCCTGTACAATTGGCCAGCGTGATCGGTCGACCCTCTTCAGCAGCGCCTGATCGACTCGCCCCTGCGGCGCGTCGATCACATAATCGTCAAACCGCGGCGACGGAAGCGCATCAACCGCACGCGCCCCGCGGTGGAGGTTTCGCCCTCGCGATCGGTGCGCTGGGCGTGGTATTCGGCGATATTGGGACCTCGCCGCTGTACGCGGTCGGCGAGATTTTTTTTGGCCACGGCGGGGTTAGCCCGACACCGGAGAATGCTCGGGGTTGTGTATCGCTGGTCATCTGGGCGCTGACGATCGTTGTCTCGATCAAGTACGTTTCGCTCGTTCTACACGCTGATAATGATGGCGAGGGCGGTGTCTTCGCGCTCTACGGCTTGCTGCATCGCCATCGCAAGATAAACGCAGCGCTCTTCATGCTCGCCTTGGCGGCTGGTCTTCTGTTCGCGGAAGGCGTGCTGACTCCGGCTATCAGCGTGCTCTCTGCCGTCGAGGGCCTCGGGGTGGCGACGCCCTTGTTCGATCATGCGTCGGTGCCTATCACCGTTGCACTTTTGACCGTTCTCTTTGCCATCCAGCATCGCGGCACGACCCGGATTGGTCGCGTCTTCGGTCCGATCCTGATTTGCTGGTTTCTCGCGATTACAACGTTGGGCGGACGTGAACTGGTGCGCCATCCCGACGCGCTAAGCGCGCTTAATCCTCTCGCAGGATTCCGATTCATCGGGCGAGCGGGAGTTTTCGGCAGTCTGCTTGCACTGGGATCAGTGATGCTTGCTGTCACCGGATGCGAGGCGCTCTATGCCGATATGGGCCATTTCGGCGCGTCGCCGATTCGGCGCAGCTGGTTTTTTCTGGTCTATCCGGCTCTTGTTCTGAATTACCTCGGGCAGGGCGCGTTCCTGATGCACGAAGGGAACGTCGTTGACGGAAAGCTCTTCTACAGTCTCGTTCCGCGGGATCTTCTTCTTCCGATGGTCATGCTGGCGACGCTGGCGACAGTTATCGCCTCACAAGCACTGATCTCGGGCGCTTACTCGCTGGCGTCGCAAGCGATTGCGCTCGGGCTGTTTCCGCGCCTCCGCACTGTCCATACGCATCACGAGCACGCCGGTCAGATCTACCTGCCCTTCGTGAATTGGGCGCTATACGCCGGATGTATCGCGCTGGTGATCACCTTCGGCTCCAGCACGGCACTCGCCTCGGCGTATGGTCTTTCGGTTTCCGGGGTGATGTTGTCGACGTCGATTGCCATGACTATCGTCTCGCGGATCATATGGAAGTGGAGCCGGCTGGCGAGCGGATTGACCTTTGGTTTGATTGCCGTAATCGAGGGCGCTTTCCTGGCTTCGAACTCGCTCAAGTTTATCGATGGCGGCTATATACCGCTGTGCGTGGGGCTGGTGCTCTTCACGGTCATGATGACCTGGCGATGGGGCCGCAAAGCCACCTTCGCAGCCTATTCAGCCAAACACACCATGAAGATGTCCGAACTCGTTACCCACAAACGTCATGCCCGGACTTTCCTCGAGCGCAACGCGTTGCTGATGGTACCCAAGCCGTTGCGCTCCCCGGATGACAATACGCCGGCATTGCTTCAGTTACTGTGGGACCGTTACGCGATGCTGCCACGCAACCTGATTTTCGTCGAAGTGGTCCATCGCAAGGTTCCGTACGTCCACGACGAGCGCTATCAGGTCACAGTCTTCCAGCGCGACCACGATAAGGGCAGCGTCATCAGCGTCACGCTGAGCTTCGGCTTTATGGAAGAGCCCAATGTCGAACGGGTACTGGAGGAGCTCGCCAGCCATCATCAGATCGTCCTGCCGAGCGACCCCCATCGATGGATCGTGCATGTCTCGATCGAGAATATCCTCCCCGGTCGGCATATGAATTTCTTGGGCCGTCTGAGAATGAAACTGTTCCTGCTGCTGCGCCACGTGTCGCAGCCGGCGCATTACTACTATGGCCTCGGCGATGTGATTCAGCTTTCGGCGGAAGTCGTGCCCGTGCGGGTTCGCTAGGGGGAGTATTGCCGCGTGATTGATCCGATTTCGGAAAGCCCTTAAAACACAGGGGCGGCGCGATCAGCAGGCATCTCGCGCGAAGTTTAGACAGGAGCCGCTGGCGAAGTGACGCCGGCTTTCGATGATCCCATCCAAACAGCTTTTGAGTGAAGTCATCGCCTCGTTGCGCAACGTGATTGCGCCGGCGGTGAAGGATCCATATCCGAAATCGCAGGCTTATATGGCAGCTGTGATCCTCGAATTTCTGGCCCGTCAGCTCGAAGAGCGTACGGATATCGAAAGCGCGAAGGAAGCCGAACTGGCGTCCCTCTTCGGCGAAGTAGCGCGCCTGGCGGGTGGCGATAAAATCAAAGGCGGTGACGTGCCGAGCGAGGCAGCGCTGTGCGGCCTGATCGAGCGGCTTTACAACGAACGCGAGCGCCTCGGCGAGGATGCGTTCAAGACAGCGAATGGTCTGGTGCGTGCATCGCTGCGACGCTTGCTCGATCAGGAACTCAAAATTACCGGCAAGAGCGAGGCTTAAATCCGATGGCCGAACGCACGACGCAAGAAAAGCTCGCGGAATACCTGGCGGCGAAAGTTATCCCCGGCGCCCGCGATATCAAATTCTCGAACTGGGTGCAGACCGCCGTCGGATGGTCGCACGAGACCTTCGTATTCGACGCGGATTGGGTAGCTGACGACGGACCGCATCGCCGAGGCTTCGTCGCCCGTAGAGATCCCGGCACGGGACTACTACGCGAACTGTCAAGTCTCGAAGAGCAGTACAAAGTTCTCAAGGCGCTCGAAAAGACCGATGCGCCCACGCCCAAGGGCTATTGGTACGAGCCCGACATCTCGATTCTCGGCGGACCGTTCCTCGGGATGGAGAAAATTCCCGGCGAGGCGGTGAATCCGTGGTCGAAGGTCGGCAAGCAGTTTTACGCGGAGGCGGCCAAGCGCGGGAAGTTGCCGAAGAGCTTCGTTGAGGCGCTGGCGGCGCTGCATAACCTCGATTGGCGGGCCGCAGGGCTCGATTTTCTCGGCGTGCCGGGTCCCGGTAAGGATTTCGCATTGCGTGAAATCGCGAAGTGGGAAGGGCTGATTGCGCAATCGATTCGCAAACCCGAACCGGTGCTGACCGAAGTGATCATGTGGCTCAAGGCCAACGCCCCTTCGGTGCAGCGGCTCGCGTTCGTGCATGGCGCGTATCGCACCGGGAATTTGATGGTCCATGAAGACCAGATTTCCGCCGTTATCGATTGGGAGCTGCAGGTTATCGGTGACCCGATGTACGACGTCGCTTACGTCCTGTCGGATTTGAATCGGGAGGGGTCGCCGCTGCTCTCGTGCGTGGTCGAGCGCGAATTCTTTATCGACTACTACCAGAAGCTGACGGGTCTCACGATCGATTTCGAGGCGTGCCGCTACTATCAGGTCCTTTATATGATGCGCACGGCGGCTTTCTGGCTGAGCGCTTCGGGACTGTTCGCCGAAGGCCGCAGCAAGGATCTGCGGCTTGCGCGCACGACTTACTCGGTGCCGGTCGTGCTGGATATGGCTGCGCGAGCTTTGGGGTTTTAGGGCGTTTGTACGGGGAATCGCTTCGCGTAGATCTTTCGACTACGTTCGCGTTGATCTCCCCGCTCAAGATGACAAAGAGGTAGTGTAGTTTTTGTCATCCTGAGCCGGCGAGTGAAGACGAGCCGTGTCGAAGGATCTACGCAGCGATGGTCTTCCAAAATTGAGACTTTATTGGAGTTTACTACGATGCTGAGTGGATTCGATGAATTAATGTGCCATCAGTTGCCGTCTACGCTGGACCAGGTGCATACCGAGAGTCCGGAGTGGACCGAGCGCATCTACGTCAGCATCTACAACGTCCGCGACAAGGATACGATTATCGGTCTCGGCGTCGGGCAGTATCCGAACAAGAACGTACAGGACGGCTTCCTCACGATTTGGCATCAGGGGAAGCAGTACAACTTCCGCGCCTCGCGCACGCTGCGCCCGAAGATCGACGAGATCAAGATCGGACCGCTCTCGGTCGATGTGCTCGAAGGTCTACGCCGCTTCCGGATGCGGCTGGTCGATAATCCCTCGACGATACGCGCCGACCTCGAATGGATCGGCTCGATGAATCCACATCAGGAGAAGCGAGACCATCGCGAGAGCGGCGGCAAGGTCGTGCAGGATATCAATCGCTTCGATCAGGCGGGTCGCGTGCGCGGGACGATCGAGTTCGGCGGCAAGAAGATCACGCTGACCGAAGATGCGTGGTGGGCGCATCGTGATCGCTCGTGGGGTACGCGGCGGCCACTGCGCACTGATTCATCCGATGCCGCGAACAAGCAGCAATTCGCGCCCTTCCTCTTCAGTTGGTCGGTGGCGCAGTTTGAGAACTATGCGCTGCATTGGCGTTTCGTCGAGCGGGGTCCGAATAAATACAGCTATCTCAGCGGCGAAAAGGCGTTGCCGTTCGGCCAGCCCGCCGATCCGGGATTCCATCTGGAGCGCACCGAACAGGAGTTTCGCTGGGATGCGTCCGGCCCGATCCAGACGCTCAAAGGCGGCGATATCCGGCTCTTTTACGCCAACGGCGAGACCCGCGACGTATCGTTCACGACGCACGCTCCGCGATGGCATCTCAAGGGCGGCGGTTACGGCGGCTATCACGGCTGGTATCACGGCGACAATAAGGGCGAGTATTACCGCGAGCACGACGTGTGGGATCTGAGCGATCCCAAGGTGCTGGCCGAGGCGAGCACGCTGAGCGACCATCTTATCGAGTGGCACTGCGGCAACGACGTCGGCTGGGGCATCATGGAGTACGGCGTCGGCCCCGGGTATTACAAATACAAAGAGGTCCAGCATCTGCCGACGTTCTAGCGCTGATGACAATCAGAACAAACGAAGATGAAACTCTGCGATGGCGCAATGCTCACGCTGGTTCTCGTCGCGTCGGCTGTCGTGACTCTGATGATGGGCTGCGCGAGCGCGAGGGAAGTCAAGCGATATCCAGATGTTCTCGCCCGTCTTAGCGACGAGTGCAATTCCGGAAAACTGTCATCCTGCGTAGACCTGGCTCAAGTTCGGAAAACCTGCACTGAGCACGTCGCGTTTTTGGCTGCATACGATGCTAGTAATTGTGCGTCAGCGGTGCGCAAGACGGACAAGGGCTACAGTCAAACTAGACGCCCCTATTATGCTTAAATGAACCATTCATGCTCGCCCTAGGGCACCGGCCTGAATCACCCGCACGACGGACCGTTCCCAACGTCTGGCATCTATCGACTTTTTGCGCCCGCCTGAGCTACTACTGAAGAGATTTAGCCGCGTCATCCCCGGCGCGGTTTAGCCCGCGACCTGCGCCCAAGCAGGCACGGAGCGGAGGCAAAGGATGAGCGAAAGCAACGCACCTGAAAGGCCGGCTATCGGCGGTGTCGATTTCCTGGCGAAATCGCGAAAACCGCAAGAGTATTACGACGAGATCAAGCGCAAGTTTGCCGAAGAGCGCGACCTGCGCCTGAGCTATCGGCCCGAAGGCACCAAGCAGTACATCACAGAGCTCGAAGGGGCCCTCGCCAAGTACGAAATCGATCCCTACGCGACCGAGGCGCCCAAGCGCGAACCGATCAACGATACCGTCGAGGTGTTGTTCATCGGCGGCGGATTCTCGGCGCTGCTGACCTCCGCGCGACTACGCGAGTGCGGCGTCGAGAGTATCCGGATCGTCGAACGCGGTGCGGACGTAGGCGGAACCTGGTACTGGAATCGCTATCCCGGCGCGGCCTGCGACGTCGTTGCGTACGACTATCTGCCGCTACTCGACGAGATGAACTATGTGCCGTCGCGGCACTATGCGAAGGCGCCCGAAATCTTCTCGCACTGTCAGGCAATCGCCCGCAAGTACGATCTCTACAAGCTGGCCGTCTTCCACACGACGGTGACCTCCACGGTGTGGAACGAAGAAGAGAAGCTGTGGCATATCGGGACGGATCGCGGGGACCGTCTGAAGGCCCGCTTCGTCATCTGCGCCAACGGCACCCTCTCCAAGCCTAAGCTTTCGAAGATCGCCGGGATGGAAAAGTTCAAGGGTCACTCCTTCCATACCTCGCGATGGGACTATGACTACTGCAAGTCGGATCTTTCGGGGCTGCGCGACAAGGTCGTCGGCATTATCGGGACCGGCGCATCGGCGGTGCAGGCAATTCCGCATCTGGGGGCGAACGCGAAGGAGCTGTATGTTTTTCAGCGGACGCCATCCTCAATCGACGTGCGTGACGACTGGCCGACCGATCAGGAGTGGGCGAAGAACCTCAAGCCCGGATGGCAGGCCAAGCGTCGTGCGAAGGCCCGGATGGATCCGGAGCTAAGCGAAGAGAAGAAGGCCGAGCGCGCCAAGATGAGGCCCGAGGAGAAACTCCGTCGTCAGGAGAATGCGAATATCGAGTACATGATGCGCATTCATAAGCGTATCGAGGAGATCGTCAAGGACAAGGCGACGGCCGAGGCGCTCAAGCCGTGGTACATGTTCATGTGTAAGCGGCCCTGCTTTGATAATGACTATCTACCGACCTTCAATCTCCCGACGGTCCATCTGGTTGATACGCACGGTAAAGGTATCACTGAGATTACCGAGGATGGCCCGGTCTTCGAGGGCAAGCAATACAAGCTGGACGTTCTGATCTATGCGACCGGCTTCGAAGTGCAGAAGACCGGTATCTATAATCAGATCAAGGGTGAGAAGGGTCTCGATCTGAACGATAAGTATGCGGATGGAATCCGCACCGTCGTCGGAATCCATTCGCACGGCTATCCCAATATGTTCATCATGGGTGGCTACCAGGCGTCGTTTCAGTTCAATCTGACCGATATGCTGCAGGCGCAGGGCGATCATATCGCAGCGTGCATCGATTACACCCGTCGCCATGGCTATGAGACGATCGATGCGACCCCGGAAGCCGAGGAATGGTGGGTGCAGGAAGTCATCAACCATCGCGGCAAGACCGGCCGCAATCAGGAATGCACGCCCGGCTACTATAACTTCGAAGGTGAGTTCCAGCGGCGCCAGGACGGTAACTACAACGGCGGCTTTAATAAGTACTGCACTGCGATGGATGACGTACGGGCGAAGATGGAACAAAATTTCATCTTCACCAAGAAGAACTAACTCAGGCTAAAGAAGAGAATTCGCGCAAAGAGGTAAGCATGAAAGTAGGATTACAACTCGTCATCCAGGCACATAAGGACTACGACGACCGCCAGATGTACAAGAATGAGCTGCGGCTTGCGATCGAAGCGGAGGCAATGGGCTTCGACGCAATCTGGCCGGTCGAGCACCATTTCTTTGATTACTCCATCTGTCCTGACAATCTGCAGTACTTGAGCTACGTTGCTGCTCGCACCGAAAAGCTGCTGCTTGGCACCGCGGCGATTATCGTGCCCTGGAATGATCCTCTTCGCGTGGTTGAGAAGCTGGTCCTGCTTGATCATCTGTCGGATGGGCGTGCGGTCATGGGGCTCGGGCGTGGTCTCGCGCAGCGCGAGTACCGTGGCTTCGGTATCGAGATGGCGGAGTCCCGCGATCGCTTCAACGAAGCCGTCGAGATTATCGTGAACGGCGTCGAGACCGGCTTTGTCGAAGCCAATACCAAGTATTTCAAGCAGGCGCGCGTCGAAATTCGGCCGCGTCCGTTCAAGTCGTTCAAGGACCGCCGCGCGATGGTCTGCATGTCGCCCGATTCCTTCGAAGTAGCGGCCAAAATGGGTATGGGCGCGATGATGTTCTCGCAGATGGGCTGGAACAAGGTCGCCGACAGCATTTGGACCTATCGTGAGAACTACAAGAAGCAGAACCGCGAAGATGCGCCGCCGGTGGAGATCAACGACTTCATTGTCTGCCGCCCGACTGCCAAGGAAGCGGAAGAAGTCGCGCGCAAACATATCATCAGTTACTACTGGAGCGTGATGGAGCATTACGAAATGGGTGGCGACCATTTCGCAAAGACCGGCAAGTCGTACGCTCACTACGCCCAGGGCGCTGAGATGATGAAGTCAGTCGGCCAGGATGCGATCGTCGAAGAGTTCCTCGGCGCGAATCTCTGGGGCACCCCCGACATGATCATCAAGAAGCTGCTCGATCGTCGTGCGCTGGTCGGCGATTTCAATTCGAACGGCGTCCACAGCTTCCAGAGTATCCCGTTCGCAGACGCGGAAGCGTCGATGCGGCTGTTTGCGAAGGAAGTCGCGCCGGAAGTGAAGAGCTGGCAACGCCAGTCGACGGTGACGTCGTCTGCGGCTGCCGGC
>Ga0335069_10004499_pt1 | contig 20653 bp, 17 predicted proteins | sample Lox_Sample_11_FD_206714 | JGI IMG/M metagenome (GOLD analysis project Ga0335069, IMG submission 206714) | Soil microbial communities from Loxahatchee National Wildlife Refuge, Florida, United States - Lox_Sample_1.1 | ecosystem: Environmental > Terrestrial > Soil > Wetlands | place: USA... | reverse complement strand
GACGGCACGGGTGGATTCTCCCTTTGGCTACGGCCGGATCATCCGCGGAAGCGGGGGAGAGGTTGTGAAAGTCGTGGAGGAAACAGACGCCAGCCAGGAGGAAAAGAGGATCAACGAGATCAACGCGGGGGTGTACCTTTTCAAGGCCCCGGTGCTCGCCCAGTCCCTGAAATCACTGAAGACCGCGAAGGGAAAAAAAGAATTTTACATGACGGAAGCGGTCCCCCATGTCATCGGCCTCGGTGAAAAGGTACAAGCCCTGATGGTGCCGGACCAAACGGAAGTCCTAGGGATCAACAACCGCGCCCAGTTGAGCTGGGCCCACTCCATTTTGAACCTCCGCCGGATCAACGAGCACCGGCAAAATGGAGTGACTTTCCTCAATCCCAAGACCGTTGAAATCAACGAGGGAGTGCTGATCGGACGGGATTCCGTTATCGAGGGAAATACCCAGATACTGGGCAAAACGATCCTGGGTGAGGACTGCCGCGTGGAGGCCGGAAGCGTGATCTGCTCCTCCCGGATCGGCAGGGGAGTGGTGATCAGGAACTCCCGGATCATGGATAGCAAGCTCGGGGATGCTTGTGACGCCGGACCCTTCGCCCACATCCGGGGCGGCTCGGCGCTCGACAAGTATGTCCACGTGGGCACCAACGCCGAACTCAAAAACGCGAAGATCGCCTCCGGAAGCAAGGTGGGCCATTTTTCCTACGTGGGGGACGCCAAGCTGGGCAGGGACGTCAACGTGGGCGCCGGCTGCGTCTTCGCCAATTTCGACGGAAAGAACAAACATGAGTGCCAGGTGGGCGACAAAGCCTTCCTGGGAAGCAACTCAACCCTGGTGGCGCCCGTCAAGATCGGAGCCAAGGCGGTGGTCGCCGCCGGGGCGGTCGTGACCAAGGACGTGCCAGCGGGAGTCACGGTCGTGGGTGTTCCTGCCCGGCCAATGAAAAGGAAAAATAACTTTTAGCTTGGTAGTTTAGTTCGCGTTTTTTATCATGTGTGTTTTCCACGCCCTTCCTTCCCCCCACATTTTCCTAAGGAGTCTTCATGAGCGGCAAAGCCCAGTCCAACGGCCTTAAAATCTTCAGCGGGTCGGCTAATGTGCCGTTGGCGCGGGACATCGCCAAGTCGGTGAAGATGCCCTTGGGCGAGATCATGGTCAGCCGGTTTTCGGAAGGGGAAATCCGCATCAAGATCAACGAGGACGTGCGGGGCCGGGATGTGTTCCTCATCCAACCCACCTGTCCCCCGGTCAACGACAACGTGATGGAGCTCCTCATCATCCTGGACGCCTTCCGCAGGGCCTCCGCCCGCCGCATCACCGCCGTGCTTCCCTATTATGGCTACGCCCGGCAGGACCGAAAGGACCAACCCCGGGTGCCCATCACCGCCAAGCTCATGGCCAACATCATCACCGAGGCCGGGGCGGACCGCATCCTCACCATGGACCTTCACGCCCAGCAGATCCAGGGCTTCTTCGACATTCCGGTGGACCACCTCTATGCTTTCCCGGTCATTTCCTCCTACATCCGAAAGAAGAAGTTGAAGAACCTCACCATCGTCTCGCCGGACGTGGGCGGCATCAAGATGGCCCGCGCCTACGCGAAAAGCCTGAACGCGGACCTGGCCATCGTGGACAAGCGCCGTTCCGGGCCCAACGAAGTGGAGGCCATGAACCTGATCGGAGAGGTGAAAGGCCGTACCGTCCTCATCCCGGACGACATGATCGCCACGGGAGGCTCGCTGGTGGAAGCCGTGAACGCCCTGGTCAAGTTCGGGGCGGGGGACATCTACGCCTCCTGCACCCACGCCATCTTGTCGGGAAATGCCGTGCAAAACCTGCAAAAATCAGTCTTGAAAGAAGTGGTCATTACGGATACCATTCCCCTCCCGCCGGAGAAGCGGGTGGCCAAGATCACCGTTCTCCCCGTGGCTCCCCTTTTGGGGGAGGCGATCCTGAGGATCCATAACGAGGAATCCATCAGTTCGCTATTCAACGATCTATGATAGAGCCGGGTGCTTGAGGCACGGCCCGGGCTCGAAAGTAAGGAGCCGTTGCCATGAAGCAAGTACCCCTCGCCGCTAAAATCCGCACCACCCGCGGGAGCAGTCACGCCCGCCGCCAGCGCAACAACGGGTTCATCCCGGCCGAAGTCTATGGCCACAAGGAGCCCAACCAATCCATCGAGGTTTCCTCCAAGGACCTGGGCAAGATCCTCTCTTCCGCCAAGGGCGAGAATATCTTCTTCACCCTGAACATCGAGGGGGGCAAGGGCGAGCCCGTTTTGGCCGTCATCAAGGAAATCCAGTACAACAAGCTGACCGACACCCTCCTGCACGCTGACTTCCACAAGGTCAACATGAAGGAGAGGATCCGCATCAAGGTTCCTATCCGCGTCGATAACGCTGAGGCCTGCGAGGGCGTGAAGGCGGGCGGAACCCTGCAATTGTTCCTGCGTTCCCTGGAAGTGCAGTGCCTCCCGTCCCAGATCCCCGACGCCATCCACGTGGACGCCCTTCATTTCGGCATCGGCCACTCGGTGCACGTCTCCGACCTGAAGTTGCCTGAGGGCGTCAAGGCCGTCCAAAGCGCCGGAACGGTGGTCATCTCGGTCGCCGCCCAAATGGCGGAGGAAGTCAAGGCCGTCGCCGCTCCTGTCGAGGGAGCCGCCGCCCCCGCCGCCGGAGCCGGCGAGCCCGAGGTTATCACCGCGAAGAAGAAGGAAGAGGGCGAAGCCGCCGCCAAGCCGGAAGCCGGCAAGGCCGCCGCTCCCGCAGAGAAGAAACCGGCCGAGAAAAAATAATAACCCTTTTTACCGCCAAGACACAAAGGGCACCAAGGACACCAAAGGCTTTTGGGTTAAAACCCAAAGGCCTTTTTCCTTTTGGCTCTCTTAGTGAACTTGTGCCGATTGACTTTATAGGAGTTAACAAAATCGGTACAATACCGACCCCTTTTACTCCTTTATGGAAGGTCGGCATGGTGCTCTTGGTGGTTCAATCTTATGTCCTCTGAATCGTGGGTCGTCGTGGGATTGGGCAATCCGGGGGAGAACTACCGCGCTACCCGCCATAATGTGGGTTTCCGTGTCGTGGAGGCCCTGGTCCTGAAGCGCGATGTCCAGGTGCGCGAGAAGGACGAGCTGATATTCGGGAGTTACAAGTTGGACGGCCGCGAGATATTCCTGCTGTTCCCCCAGACCTTCATGAACGAGTCGGGCCGGGCCGTGGCACCCTTCCTCAAATACCGCCAAATACCGGTTCAACATTTACTCGTTGTGTCCGATGACCTGGACCTGCCCGCGGGAAAAATCCGCCTGCGGACCTCGGGAGGATCGGGCGGGCATCACGGGCTTGATTCCATCATCACCCGCCTGCAGAGCTCCGATTTTCCCCGATTACGACTGGGCATCGGCAAACCGCCCTCGGCGGAAGAAGGGGCGCGCCATGTGCTGGCTACCTTTACCGCCGAGGAAAAATCCAAGATCGACCAAGCCATTGAGCGGGCGCGGGACGGGATTGAGACTTTCCTTTTGAAGGGGCCTGAAAAAGCCATGAACGAGTTGAACAAGGATATGGAATAAATTGGAGGGGTAAAACGGGCGAAAACACCGATTATGGCAAGGCCTTCCACCGGTAGACGTAATAGCCATCCTTTTGGGCAACGCCCTCGAATAAATTTCCCTTGGGATCCACGTAAAGCGCCAGGCCGTGTGCCAGGTTCATTTCCCCGTCCGGGGTGACCAGCTCCACGAGGCCGTAATTCCTTTTGCCGGATTCCTCCACGAAAACCGCGTTGGAGAATTCCCCGTCTTTTTGGGAGAGGATTTGGAAAAAAATCCTCCCCTTCCTTTCGGCGACCGCTCCCACGCCCTCGACGTAAGGGTGTCCCAGAAGGAAAGCCAAGGCCCCCTTATCCTCGTGGGCATGGCCCTTGACGTCGTGATAGGTCCGGCTCTTGGTATGGAAGACCGGCAAGCCCTCCAGGTGGGATAGCCAGCGGTGGGTGTTGTCCGCCACGGAGGCGAAGAGTCCGAAGCGACGGTCTTCCAGGAGGCCTTCGCTCACCTTTTCCAAGGCCTGGAAGCCGCCGTCCTCATGGACCGCGTAAACCACCCCTCCCGAGAGCCAATAGGAGGAATGGGGCTGCCGCGGGTCCAAAACCTCCTTATCGGTTTTCACTTTTCCATCGGGGGAAAGCACCAAAAGGCGCGCCCCCGGCCTGGCCCGTTCCTCAAAGTTGTCCTTGTTACGCTGCTCCAAGGGGCTTTCCAGCCGGGCTAGGAGGGCTAGGCCGCCCTCCTGGGTCATTTCCACGGATGTGAAACCGTAAAAATTGTCGGACTTATCGATGGGAGAGAAGGTTTTAAGGTAACGGCCTTGGAAAGAAAAGACATCAAAATCATTGCCCGATTCCAGGTACAGGCGGTCCTTCGGCAAATCCACCAAAAACCACTCGGGGCCCTGGGGAGAAACGCCCTTCCGGGTTTTCGACGCCCAGGGAAGGACAACACATTTTTCCGGTTTGGAATAGGCCAGGGTTCGGGCATGGAGGGGGGACATCCCACCGATAAGGGATAGGACGCCCAAGCCGAAAACCGTGAAAAGTCGTTTTTTCAATTCCATCGCCATTTCCTTTAGGGCCGTCACCGGCCCCGTTACTTGGCTTTGGATTTCTTCTGGGTCACCACGTTGCCGGCGGCGTCGATATCAAAAGTGTGGGCGTCGGGGCGCTCAAAGCCAGACAAGATGCTGTAGGCGCAAGGGACCACCACCAGGGTCAGGAGCGTGGAAATAATGATTCCGCCGATGATGGCGATCGACATGGGCTGGCGAAGCTCCGCGCCGGGCCCGAAAGCCAGGGCCGCCGGAAGGGCGCCGGCCACCGTGGCCACCGAGGTCATCAGGATGGGCCGCAAGCGCACGGGACAGGCGTACATCAGGGCGTCGGCGATCTTCAAGCCCCGGCGGCGGGCCTGGTTGGTGAAATCCACCAGCATGATGGAGTTCTTCTTGACCAGCCCCAGGAGCAGGATCAAGCCGATCATGCTGTACATGTTGAGGGACTGGTCGAAGAGCCAAAGGGTCCCGAAGGCACCGGTGATGGAAAAGGGAAGGGCCAGGAGGATCGTGACGGGGTGCACGAAACTGTTGAATTGGCTGGCCAGCACCATGTAAGCCACGACGATCCCGAGGAACATGGTGATGAGCAGCTGGAAATTGGTTTGGGAGCCGGATTGTGAGGTCCCGGTCAGGGCGGTGTGGTAGCCCTCCGGAAGGACATCGTCGGCGATCTTCAAGGCCTCGTCCAAGGCCTGCTGGCCCGTGGTGGTAGTGGAATGGTTGGCCTGGAAGTAAATGGCCCTCTCCCGGTTGTCCCGGGTGATTTGCTGGAGGGAAGGCACTTGCGTCATGGTGGTCACGTCCGCCACGGGCACCAGCTCACCCCGGTTGTTGCGGGTATAGATCTTCTTCAAGTCATCCGGACCCGTCCGCTGTTCCGGAGGCACCCGGATGAAGATGTTGTTCTCGTGCCCGGACTCGTGATAGTAGGAAGTCTGGAAGGTATAGCCGCCGATGAGGGTGCCCAACACGCTCCCCAGGTTGGAAATGTCCACCCCCCGCAAAGCGGATTTGGCCCGGTCCGGCACGATCTGAATCTCGGGCTGGCCCGAAAGGTAGTTGTTGTTCACGTCGGCCAGCATGGGATCGGCCTTCATGCGCTTCTTGATCTCCTCGGAATAGGAGGCCAACTTGTCCCAATCGGGACCGGTCACGATGAATTCCACGTCATAACCCCTGCCCGTGGAAAGGCCGCGCTTGGAAAGGTCCGTGAGGAACACCTGCAGTTCGGGTGACACGCCCCTCAAGGCCTTGCGGCAAACCTGCATGAACTCGGCTTGGGTTAGCCGTGGAGCCGTCAAGTGTTGGAAAAGACGGCTCAATGGGGCCAGAGGGCCGCTGGGAGGGATTTGTTCCGACCGGTCGGCCACGGGCCTCTCGGCCGGCGGCTTCATGGTCAGGAACATGATGGCCGTATTGGCGGCGTTGCCGCCGAAACCCCCGACGGCCACGTAAAGGTTCTTGATCTCCCCCCGCTTGCGCAGGACTTCCTCGCACTGTTTGACGACGCCGTCGGTCTTGAAGATGGAATAGGTCAGGGGCAGCTGCAGGTTGATCAGGAACACGCTTTGGTCGGTGGCGGGCACCATCTCCTTCTTCACGATCTTGGCCATCTGCATGGAACCGAAGAAAATCGCCAAGGCCCCGAAAACCACCCACCAGCGGTGGTCATAAAGCAGGTGGGCGAAGAGGAAGTGCCGCTCCCGCCAAAGGTAAGCCAAGGCCCCCAAAAGGAAAAGAACCAAGGCGATCTTCGAGACCAGCGGGTTCCAATGGTGGGCATTGGCCTGGCTTCGGATGACCCCTGTCACGATTCCGCCCAGGAAGAGCCCCGAGAGGGGAAGAGTGGAATAGCGGGGATTGCCGGTTTCCTCCGCTACCTCCTCCAAAAGCTGGTGGGGACTGGTGAGGAACCATTTGGATACGAAAGCCTTAAACCAAGGCAAGTGCCCGGTTTGGGCCTGTGTTTCCAGCAAATCGGTGCGGTACCAGAGACACCATTTCAGAATTCCGGAATAAAGGGTGGATAACCGCTCAAATTTCTGGCCCACGTAATGGGCGAAGCCCTGGGTCTCATCGGTCACGTGCACGAACTGGGAACAGCGCATGGGGGTCAAGGTGACGGCTTCCAAAAGCGAAATCAAGACCGCGCCCGAGAGGGTGACACCGAACTGGAAGAAAAATTTTCCGATGATGCCCTGCATGAAGGCTACGGGCAGGAAGATGGCCACGATGGCCATCGACGTGGCGATGGCCGCGAAAGTGACCTCCCGGGCGCCCTTGAGGGCCGCTTCCACCATGCCTTCCCCCTTCTCCTGGTGCCGCACGATGTTTTCCAACACCATGATGGCGTCGTCCACCACCACCCCGATAGAAAGGGAGAGGGCCAGCAGGGTGAAGGTGTTCAGCGTGAAACCGAAGAAGTAAATGATGATGAAGGTCCCGAAGAGGGAAGTGGGGATGGCCAGGAAGACGTTCAAGGTGGAAGACCAGCTCCCGAGGAACAAGTAGCAGACCAGGGCGGTCAGGATGGCGGCCAGGCCGATGGTCAGCTCCAACTCGTGCACGTTGTCCTTGATGGAGGTAGTGGTATCGAAATTCTGCGAGATATGGAAGCCCTTAGGGAGCTCCTTGATCACTTCCTCCATGCGGGCCTTGGCCGCGTTGGCCACGTCCACGGCGTTATAGCCGTCCTGCATGACGATACCCATTCCGCAGGAGGGCACGCCGTTGAAACGGGAAATGCGGGTGACGGTGGCTAGGCCATCCTCGACCTTCGCCACATCCTTCAACTGGGTCAAAAGGTAGTTGGGCGCCCCGCCCCGCTGGAGGATGGGCAGGTTCTCGAAATCCTTGACCGTGTAGGCCTCGCCCATGGACCGGATGTCATATTGGGTCTGCGACGTCTCCATGAAGCCCGCGGGAACCTCGGCGTGCTGTTTCTGGATGGTGGTGATGATGTCGTCCGAGGTCAGTTGGCGGGCCCGCAATTTATTGTTGTCCACCCAGATATTCACCTGGCGGTTCACGAATCCACCGAGGAACACATTGGCCACGCCCGGCAGGCTGGTGAAGCGGTCCTTCAGGTGGTCGCGGGTGTAAAGCATCAAGTCCCTCAGGGTCAAAGGCGGATCGGCGGTGACCGCCAGCCAGAGGATGGGCGAGCTGTTGGGGTTCTGCTTGCGGATGATGGGGGGGTAGATGTTGGTGGGGAGCTGTTTCTGCACCTGGAAAACCGCCGTTTGCACGTCCTGCACCGCCACGTCCACGTTGCGGCTGATATCGAGGAACACCGAGATGTTGGCGCTGCCCTCGGTGCAAGTGGTTTGCACGTCCTGTACGCCCTCCACGCCCAGAACCGCGTCCTCGATGGGGTCGGCCACGTCGGATTCCATGATCTGGGGTGAGGCGTTGGGGAGGGAAATCGAGACGCTCACGACCGGGAAATTGATGTCGGGCATCTGGGAAACCCCCATGCGGAAGAAGCAGAGGATCCCGAAGAAGATGAGCCCGAACATGAGCATCCAGGCGAAGACGGGATTCTTGATGGAGATATCGGATAGGGTCACAGCCAACTCCAATTTTGAATTTCAGTGAATTCCGTGAAGCGGAATTTTCCGCCATTCATAATTAAAAACTCGGAATTCATAATTACTTAGTCGTCCTTGGCAGTTCACCCGTGGCGGTGCCCAGCCAAACCCAGTCGATGAGGACCTGGTAATGGGCTTGGTTGTAGTTGGTCTCGGCGTTCTGGAGCTGCGTGAGGGCCTGCAGGACATCCAGGTTGGTGTTCAGGGCCAGCCGACGGTCGCGCTCCACCGCCTTGTAGTCCCTCTGGGCGGCGTCGAGGGCCTTTCCATAGGCATCCAACTCCCGCAGGGCGGTGGCTAGGGCGCTGTAGGACCCTTGGATGTCGATCAAGGCCTGGCGGCGGATGAGGCTGTACTGCAACTCGGCCTGCCTTTTCCGGGAGGCCGCCGCGCGTTCCTGGGCCAGGATGGCACCACCCTCGAAGAGGGGAAGTGAAGCCACCAGTTGGACGTTCCAATCGGGTGTGGGGCTGCCGCCATCCTGTTGGAGGAAATATTGACCTTCGAAGGAAAGGGAGGGCAAGTGCTCCCCATGGGCTTGGAGTAGTTCCGCGTCGGCCACGGCCACCGCGGACTTGGCGGCGATGACATCGGAACGGCTATCCACCTTGGCCTTGGCCTCCTCCATCGTGTAGGCGGGGGCGACCGCCTGCTCCTCGGATTTCAAGGCTTGGCCGGAGTTAAGGCCGCTCAGGATGGATAGCGAATCCTGGGCCCGGCTCAGCTGGCCGTGAATGCTCTCCAAATCCCCCTTGAGTTGGGCCAGTTGGGCCTCGGTCGTGAGGACGTCGCTTTCCCGGGAACGCCCGATGGCCTTCCATTGCTGTTCCTGGGCCAGGATTTGCTCCGTCAAATTTAGGATTTCCTGTTTTGACTGTTGCGCGTCAAGGTTTTGCAGGACCGTGTAATAGGCGCGGGCCACATTGAGCAGGAGGTTACGGGCTTCCTGTTTGAATAAATGGTGGTTCTCGTCCGTCAGCGCCTGGGCTCCTTGGATGGCGGCGACCTGGTTCAAGCCGGTCAAGAGGTTTTCGGTTCCCGAAAGGTAAACGGTATTGCCCAAGGGAGTAATGATGGAGTTGGTGGTCCCAAAGATGTAACTGTTGGACTGCCAGTTCTTCCGGTCGTTAATGGCGATCTGGGGAAGGATCGAGGCGATGGCCTGCTGGCTCTGGGCGGAGGCCTGTTCGATATCCTCGGCCTTGGTGGCCAAGTCCTCGGTCTTTTCCACCGCCATGGCGTAGACATCCCAAAGGTTCAGTTCGGTTTTTTGGGAGGCCTTCTCAACGTCGGAGGTGGCCAGGCCGGTCACTTGTTCCAGGGGTTTTTCGATCTTGCCGTCGCCGACCACCACCGGCGCGCCGGCGCAGCCAATGAGGAGGGGAAAGGACAACAGGAGGAGGCGAAGAGAGGTGGTTGATTTCAAGAAGTTCCGTTCCTTGATCTTTTCCAGGTTTGGGGACTGGACATTAATATAATCGGCCAACTGTTTCAATAGAGGGGGAAAGTTTAAGTCACCGTCCCTCGGTTACCGGACCATCTTCCTTGAAGGTGGCGACCCCGCCTATCCCCACCTTCCAACCCTGGTGTTTTTGCCACTTGGTTTCCATGGAATCCAGTTTCTTTTTTTGGGAATCGTCCAGGAGGGGGCGCAAGTCGTTATCAAAGGAAGTCCAAAGTGCGTGCGATTTGTCCTGCATTTCCCTGCGGAGGGCCTCCATCTTGGGGGCCTCCTCTTTCAGCAGGGTGGCCACGCTGGCCCTTTGCGCGTTGGTCAAGTCCAACTGGTCGCTCAAGCGGCGGAGGATATGGTCGGTATCGGTGCTCCGCACGCCCTTTTGCGTGATGACGCAATGAATGCTATAGCCTGTGATGGCGCCCCCCAAAAGAAGGCCCGAAAGGAAAATCACCAAAAATTTCCACCAGGAGGACATGGCTGGCCTTAATAACTGTAGACGACGGCTTGCACGAAAGGATCAACGGGCGGAGCGGACTGGGTCCGGGCCGGGAGAACGATGCGAACCGGGGTGGTGCCGATGGAGGGGTGGAAGGAGTTGAAGGCCAGCGGGGGAAGGGGCTTGATGGCGCGAACAACCTTGCGGGCCGGGGCCGGCGCGGGTTGTGCGGGCGCCTGCGCGGAGGCCAGGAGGCTCATGGTCAAGGGCGGCTGGGAGATGTCCGGGGTGGCGGGCAGGACGAAAAAGAAGACCCAGGCGGCGGTCACGGCCGAGCCCATCAGGGGAAGGAACCATTTCAAGTCCGTTTTCCAGGGAACCCAGCGGGCTCCGGGGACCTCGATGCGGGCCAGGACATTGGCCACCACGCGGTCCTCCTCGGCCTCCGAAAAAGCCGGCTTGGTGAAGAGGGCGCCGGAAATGTTCTCCCATTCGCCCACGGCCTGGCGGCAATCCTTGCAGGCGGCCAAGTGGACTTCGATCAAGACCCTTTCCTTCTCGGTCAGGGGGCCGTCGTAGAGGGCGAAGAGTTTTTGCTTGATCTCATTGTGCGTCATTGCGGTTCGTATCCTTTTTCCGTCTTCCTTATATAGACGTTATCGGGCTCCAAAAAGCGCCCCAGGTTTTCCTGCAACTGGCGGCGGGCCCGGGCCAGGCGGCCCTTGACGGCGTCCAAGGTGCAATCCAGCACGTCGGCGATTTCCTGGTACTCCAATCCCTCGGCTTCCCGGAGGGTCAGGATGGTACGGTAGTCGTCCGGCAAGGTGGAGAGGATCTTGTGGGCCAGTTGCCGGTTCTCCAAGGCCGAGCTGGCTTTCTCGGAGGTGGAAAAAAGCCCGTGGATCTGGTCGCCGTTCTGCTCCACCAGGGCGTCCAGGGAAACCGTCTTGCGGCGGTTGCGCTTGCGAAGGATATCCAAGCAGTGGTTGGCGGTGATGCGGTAGAGCCAGGTGGAGAACTGCGAGTTACCCTTGAACTTGGCAAGGTTCTGGTAGGCCTTCACGAAGATGTCCTGCGCGGCTTCCTCCGCCTCGGTGTGGTTGTTGAGCATGGAAAGGCAGTAGCCCATCACCTTCTTATGGTATTGCCGGATCAGGTCGCCGTAGGCTTCCTTGTGGCCGGACTGGATGAGTTCGAGAATCTGTTGGTCGCTGATGGCCTTGTTCCTCACGTTTATTCCAGACGCTTTTTAGACGGGCCGGGCGGATGAAACGGGCCGTCCCAAGGGCCTTATTATTGGGTGATTCCGGGCCCGTTCCAAGCCCCAAAAAGGGTCTATTCCCTATAATATGGCCCTCTTTATTCCATGTGAAGGGCCGCCATGTTTCTCCCCTTAACCACCCAGGAGAAAAAGGTGCTGGGGTTTATCGCCCTTTTTTCCTTATTAGGATTGTTGGTTTTAGCCTTCCGGCATTTTACCGGCCCGAACCCGCCGGGGAATCTTCCGGCCTCGGTTGATTCTAAATAAGTATTAAGGATTTCAAGTGACCCAAGTTCTTTCCCTAAACGGAAAATGGAAATTCACGAAACTCTCCGAGTCCACCCTCCGAAAAAGATCCATCCCCCTGCGGCGAGTTAAATTGCGAGCTATTCAAGTTCCCTCCAACTGGTATTTACAAGGCGAGGATTTCGCGGGGGAGGCGCTTTACGAGCGGGAATTCACCGCGCCGAAGCTTCATCCCGGCCAAGCCGCTTTTCTTCGGTTCAAAGGCGCGGACTACTTCCTGAAAGCCAAGTTGAACGGCCACCTGTTGGGCCAACATGAGGGTTATTTCCAAACCTTCGAATTCCCGGCGAGCAACGCCTTGCGCGGGAAAAACCGCCTCCAAGTCTGGGTGGAGTCCCCCAAGGAAAACCTGAGGGACTGGCCCCATTACAAACGACTCATCAAGGGCATTTTCAACCACCATGACGCCCGGCCCGGCAGTTGGGACGAGGAACACGGTCAGGACCACAACACCGGCGGCCTTTGGAACGATGTAGAGCTGTTGGTTGTGGACCGGATTTTCCTGAAGAGCCTGCGGGCCAAGCCGATGCTTTTGAAAAACGGGCAAGCGGTAGTGGGCCTGAACCTGGTCCTGCACAACGTGGCGGAAGCGGGCGAGTATGACATCGAGGTGGAGTTCCGGGGTGAGGCTTTTACGGACCGCGCCCAAACGAAAAAGAACGTTCATTTAGAACGAGGACAATCTGAAATCCATTTGCGTCAGTTATTCAAGAAGCCCCGGCTTTGGTGGACCTGGGACCAGGGCGAACCCAACCTCTACCGGGCCTCCGTCGTTATCCGCCGGTCCGAGACCCGGAAGGTGGTGGAAAAGGGAAGTGTCCGTTTCGGTATCCGAAAAATCGAAGTGACTCCAAAATGGGAATTCATCCTCAACGGCCGGAAATTCTTCCCCCGCGGCACCAATATCATCCCCACCCAATGGCTCTCGGAATACACCCGTGAAAAGGCCCGCTGCGATGTGCGGTTGATGAAGGAAGCTCACTTAAACGCCGTTCGTGTGCACGCCCACGTCAACCGGGAGGAATTCTACGAGGCCTGCGACGAGGCCGGATTTTTCGTGTGGCAGGATTTCGCCCTCCAGTGGAGCTACCGGGCCACGGCCGCCTTCATCCGTAACGCCTGCCGCCAGATCAAGGACATGGTCAAGCTGCTCTACAACCACCCTTCCATCCTGGTCTGGTGCTGTCACAACGAGCCTTCCTTCAACAGGGACGATTTGGACCCGATCCTGGCCCGGGCGGTCAAGGAAGAGGACGACAGCCGGTTTGTGGACATCCAAAGCGACTTCCGTTACCACCCCTATCCGGGCTGGTACCTGGAGGATTCGGCCCTTCGGGACACGCCCGGGGTGATCGGACCTGAAACGACCTTTTATTCGGAGTTCGGCGCTCAGGCCCTTTCCAACGTCGAAAGCCTAAAAAAGACCTTCCGGTCCAAGGAACTATGGCCGCCCGATTGGAAAACCTGGGCCCTCCACGATTTCCAATATTTCCAAACCTTCAACGTGGCCAAGGTGGAGATGGGGAAATCCCTGCCGGAGTTCGTGAAAAACAGCCAGGCGCACCAGGCTAAGGTCCTCAAGGAATATATTGAAAGCTTCCGGGCGAAAAAGTACCAGCCCATGAACGGCTACTTCCAGTTCATGTTCGTGGACTGCTGGCCCTCCATCACCTGGAGCGTGGTGGATTACTTCCGGAAACTGAAGCTGGGGTACACCGCCCTGCAAAAGGCCTCCCAGCCCCTCCTGCCCCTTTGGCGCGCTTGGATCACCCAGTACAACCCGGGGGATACCTTCCATTGGGGGAACAGCCTTTTGGAGGGGGCCCTTTTGGTGAATGACTATCCCCGGACCCTCAAGGGCGCAAAAGTGGAGGTTCGGGTCCTCGATCCGAAGGGTAAAATCCTTTACTCGGAAAAGGGTTCCTGCAACGTTCCTCCCGATTGCGTCGTCAAACCCTTCGAGGCTAAGATGCGGTACAACCACATGAAAGGGTTCAAAGTGCCCCTAAAAGCAGCCTATGGAACTTACGAAATTCGGATGTTGGTGAGGGACCGGAAAAACAAATTGATGGCGCAGAATGAATGGGAATTCAAAGTCGTGCCGAAAAAGGCATAAACCTCGTTAGCCGCCGATGAACACAGATGGACTCAAATTGCATTGAAAACCAAAGCCGGGAACAAGATCCGCTTACCGAGAAAATTATCGGGCGCGCTTGTGCCGTTTCAAACACACTTGGGGTTGGTTTTTTAGAAAAGGTTAAGGATGTGCTAGTGGGTGAATTCGTCGCTGAATTATTGGTCGAAGATCGTGTTTTGGTTGAGCTGAAATCTGTCCAAACTTTGGAATCAGTGCTCATCGGCGGCTAAATTGACTTTTGAGGTTTTTGAATGAAAAGAAAACGGTGGTTCGTGCTTTTAATCGGTTTCCTCGCCGCGGCGGGGGTTTTGGCCTCCGGTGTCGAGATCATCAAGGACGTCCCTTCCACCTTCGTCTATCCCACGGACGGGTTCCTGCCCTTTAACATCCACCGTGGCACCCAGACCATGCTTTCCCTCATGCTGCCCGGCGCCAAGTTCAACGATCCCCGTGGCGCGGCTTGCGCGCTGTTGAAGGCCGACCACGACCCCCATTCCCCCCAGAACGACGTGGTGGTGACCTGCATCGGGGTGAACTCCGGTGCCGGGGAGATCATCTACAATGTGGGGTTGAAGGACCTGCGGCGCTTCGGGTCCCCGGGTTCCGGGGAAAAGCAGTTCCTGGGACCCACCGGCTGCGCCATTGACCCTGACGGGGACGTGGCGGTGGCCGACACGGGCAACAACCGCGTCGCGATCCTGAAGCACGACGGCATGCGCCTCTCCTGGGTCAGGGCCGTGGGCAAGCGGGGTTCCCGGGCGGGGGAATTCCTCGCGCCCATGGGCGTCGCCTATGATTCCCAGGGGCGGCTTTACATCGCCGACACGGGAAACAACCGGATCCAGGTCATGGATCCGCAGGGCCGCTTCAAGGTCCTGAACACCCCGGCGCTGGAGGCCCCTTCCGCCATCGCGGTTATTGACGCCAAGGAAGCGTGGACCTTCTTTACCCAGGGACCTTACGCCAACCGCTTGGCGGTCATCGACCGGAAAGGGACCCGCCTGCAGACCCTCACGCCCGAGGGCCCATCCTTGGCGCAGATCGAGGCCGCCCAGATGCCCGATGGGCCCATCCGGCTTTGGGGCTGCGGGTTCGACTACTACGGCAACGTCGTTGCCACCGACGTCGAGAAGTCCTGCCTGCGGAAGTTCGACAAGGACCTCCATTACGTCACTACCTTCGGCGGGCTGGGCACCGACGATTTCCAGTTCCTGGAGCCCCGGGGCATCGCCATCAACCACCAGTTCGGCCAGATCATCGTGGCCGAAAAGAACAGCGTGCAATATTTCTGGAACGGGGCCGACGCGGTGAGCCTGACCGCCCAGCAAGAGGCCCAGGAGGTGAAGGTGCCCTTTTTCCTGACGGAACGGGCCCTGGTGACGGCGGACATCCAGACCAGCCGTGGGGATATCCTCAAGAGCCTGGCCCGCAGCCAAGACCTCGAGCAGGGGCAGCAGGAGTTGGATTGGGTCCCGGACCCTTCCGTCACCTCGGGGGATTACCAGTTGAAAATGAAGGTCATGGCGACCTATTCCTCGCGGGAGCGCATCGCCAAGGAATTCACCCTTCCGGTGCATTACACGAAGTAAACTTAGAGTCTCAAACAAAGTCTTTATAACTCTGAAAAGGATGAATGAAGAAGAATAAAAAAACCGGAAAATCTTTTTTGGTTTATCCCATTCATCATTCTTCATCCTGGTTTCAATGTGGTTTAGTTTTATCAGGTGGCGGTGGTTCTTGCCTCCGGGAGGCCTAAGGCCGTGACATTGCGCAAGTTATCCCTTCTCTTCCTCTTGTCGGCCCTCCTCGCGGCTTGTACGCCCTCCAAGGACCGGCCCATCGTGGAACTCGACTTCAATACCGCCAAAGCCATGAGCGACGCGGTCCTGGATGACCTGATTAAGGCGGACAGCAAGGACCTGATGGAGCGATTGGATGTCGGGTTCCACTCCCTCGTGAAGGACGAAAAGGACCTGAAACTGGTGCTGGAAAAAATGTACAAGCAATACGGCAAGCCATTGAGCGGCGAGTTGAAGGTGTCCCAGGCGGGGGTTCGGATGGATGACCAATGGCGGAGGCCCAAACGGACCTTTTGGTACGCGGTGAAGACCACCAAGTACCCCAAGAATTATTTCCTGAAGGTCGAGGTGGTCCGGGCCTTCAGCAGCGATAACCTGGACGTGGCGGGCTTCGGGTTCCTGACCTTCAACGACCCCTCAAAAGCCCCGAGCTACATGCATTAATGATGACCCCGTTATCGAGTGACGCCGAACGCCCTTCCGGATATAGCGTTTGGCGCCGCCCTCAAATGTGAGCATCGCTCATCCCCGGCCATGGGAATAGGAAGCTTTACCCGCGCGGCTGTTTTCCTGGCGTTTCCCCTTCTTTTAGTGGGTTTCCGCTGGTGGCAATCGGAATCTTCCTTCCGGCGCCTTCAATCCCTTTTTCCTGAACCTCAAAAGGCCCGCTTCCAAGCCTGGGTCTCCGAGGACCCGGAAGTTTTGTTCGAGCGGCTGCCCGGGAGCCACGACACCGGCCGATTGAACGGCCAGTACCAGCCCTCCGTAAGGGAAGTCCGGGCCCTTTGCGAGGTTTATTCCCTCGATGGGAAGCCCGTCGGGCCCGTGAAGGCGAGGTGTTCCTTGCGGCTTTCGGCGGGGGATCCCCAGCCGGTCCTCAGTTATGGGGATGTCCTCGAGATGGAAGGGAAGATCCAGGCGCCCTTGCCCGCCCAGAATCCCGGCCAATTCGATTACGCCCGGTATATGAAAACCAAGGGCGTGGCCTATGTGTTGTACGCCTCGACGGGACATTGGCGGAAAATTTCCCCCACCATGAACGTTGAGGGTAAGGGTGATCCGTGGCACGCCTGGTCCTTTTGGCTCAAACGCCGGGCCGAGGACACGATTTACCGCTATTTGCCGAACCCCGAAAACGCGCTCCTGGACGGCATCTTGCTGGGGGTGAGGTCGCCCCTGCCGGAGGACTTAGTGGAGTCCTTTTTCCTGACCGGCACCATCCATATCCTGGCCGTCTCGGGCATGATCACGGCCTTCCTGGCCGGGCTTTGCTTCATGGTTTTCCGCACCCTGCAATTCAACCGTCGCTGGGCCGCGGGGTCCACCATGGTGGGCCTGGTTTTTTTTGTCATGATGACCGGCGCGCATCCACCCGTTTGCCGGGCCGCGCTTTTCTCCGGATTCGCGCTTTTGGCGGTGCTCCTGGAGCGGCGCATCCATGGGGGCACCCTGCTCCTGGTGACCGCCTTTCTCCTGGCCCTTTGGAACCCCTTCGTGCTCGAGGATCTGTCGTTCCAGATTTCCTTCCTTGCCACCGCCGGCCTCATGGTGACCTCCTCCTGGTTCCTGGAAAAGCTTTCCTTCCTCTGGAAGCCCGTGGGCCTGCTGGTGACCGCCACCACCGCGGCGCAATTGGCCGTCTGGTGCCTGATCATTTACGACTTCAACCAAGTCTCCCTCTATTCCATCCCCGCCAACCTGGCCATCGTGCCGCTGGCCCTTTTTTCCACCGCCGGTGGATTGGTGCTGCTGGGCGGTTCCGCCCTACACCCCGCCCTGGGGACCCTCTTCGGGGCCGCCTGCGAGGCGCCCTTGAGGCTTCTCATCCATCTTTCCGACTGGATGGCCCGCTGGCCAATGGCCGAGTGGATCGTGGCCTCACCTTCCCCCGCCTGGATGGGGGCTTTTCATGTTTTATTGCTGTTTTCGTTCCTTTGTTTCTGGCCGGGACGCCAACCCGAAAATCCATCGGAGGATTGGAAGGGGCGAAGGGAACTTTTCCTCAAGGGCCGGAGGATCGCCCTCGCGGGTTGGGTTCTCTTTCTCGTGGGTACCGGTTTATTCAAGCTGGTATCGATTCTTCGCCCTCAGTCCTTGCGGGTGACCTTCCTCGCGGTAGGACATGGTAACGCGGTGGTCTTGCGTTCACCCGGCGGTAGGATCCTGGTGGTGGACGGGGGGAAGGGCGTCCATGGACCCGACCGTTACCTGCCCTTGGTGGCCTATCTCCGGCATGAGGGAGTCCAAAGAATCGAGGGGATCGTGAGTACCCACCCGGATGAGGACCATGTGGGCGGGTTGGTGAACCTGCTGTCGGCCTACCCGGTAGCCAAGGCCTATGAGGGTTTCCGGGCGCAAGCCACCAGCGAGACTTATGAGCGCTTCAAAGACCTGCTGCGAGAAAGAAAAGTTCCCGATCAACTCTTGAAGGCGGGGGATTTCCTTGGCCAGTGGGATGGCGTTAAGGTGGAAGTTCTCCATCCAGGTCTCCGGTACCGGCCCCGAATCCACCCCGATAATAACGATTCCCTCGTTTCCCTGGTGACTTATGGAAATTTCTCGCTGGTCCTGCCGGGTGACCTGGAAAAGGACGGTTTAAGGGAGCTCCTACGGAAACATCCGTTCTCTCGGTTGGACTGGCTGATGGCCCCCCATCATGGGCGCCGGAGCGGGGAACCCGGCCTTTGCGCGGAAGGTTTCAAGCCCCGGTATGTGGTCCTGAGCGACTGGCGTGATTACCCGGATGACCACGCCCTTTTCCAAGCGGCGGTACCGGGAGCGGTGGTGCTTTCGACCGCCCTGGATGGGGCGGTTGAATTAGAGGTAACCCCAGAGGGAAAGAGCCGTTACCGGACTTTCCGGGAGGGGATTTGGCGGCCATTTGTGGCAGGTCTCTAAAAATGGCACTTTTCAAAAACCATTAATTTTTAGGGGTAAAGTTGACAGGCATTCAAAAAAAGCCTTATAATTCAAGCCATGAAGGTTGGAGCACAAGATATAGTACGGGAAGTCGCTCGAGCCACTAAACTTGCCCTGCCTGACACGCAAGTTATCGTTCGAAAGATATTATTGACCCTGGAAAAGGGTCTATTGAACGGCGACCGGATTGAAATCAGGGATTTTGGGGTTTTCCAGACCAAAATCGTTTCCGGTAAAAAAGGCCGGGACCTTTCGCGGAACCTTGCCATACCCCTCCCCTCCTACAAGAAGGTTTCCTTCAAGGCCGGCAAAAACCTGAAGAGGCTGTTTTGGAACCTGCCGGAGGAAAAACCCCCGGTGGAGTTGCCCAACGGCCAATTGGAAATGCCCATCCTCAAGGATGTGGTCAACCGCTAAGGAATCAAGCCGTCCCAGGTCCAGCCGCCAAGGGGGATGAATGTCCACAACGGTCCATTATTTCGGGAAGATTAAGAGCCTGGAAAGCGTCCGTGAAATCCAGGACGAGTTCCGCGAGATCGCCCAGGTGAGCGGCTGGTCGCACGAGATCGTGGACCATGTCTTCGCCCAGGACGCGGACCTGCCCGGCGCGCGCCTTTCCCTGCGCGGCGTCCGCGTGACCCTCAACAAGACCGTTTCCCCCCTGCAATTGACCTTCGACAAGGACGGTTACCTCTCGCACATCTATTATGAGAAGGCCCCCAACGAGTTGAACCCGCGCGGCGTGGCGGCCCGCCAGCTCCTGCACCAGATCCACACCAGCACCAACATCCGCAACTCCGACGCCCAAAGCCACGTGACGCTGGTCAAGCTCCTCGATTACGTCAAAAAGCGCTACGTGCCCAACCTGGAAGTCATCGACAACACTGGCTATTGGTACTCCCGGGACGCGGCGGTACTGGGCCCCAAGCGCCTCGAATTGGCGAAAAAATAACCGATCGAACCACCAAGGCACGAAGGGCACCAAGGAAGCCGAAAGACGAAACAACCGACGATCTTGAAAAGAGCCTCCTGTTTCCCAAAAGACAGGGGGCTTTTTATTTTTCCGAGCAAGGTTTAAATAGGCTATGTTGAAAAGCAAAAGTGAAACCTCGATGTCTGGGTGGGCATTTCTCGGTGCCCTTGCTGTCTTGGCGGCTCAATTGCTTTTGGCCTCGCCGGCATTAGCTGATTCCTTCCAACTCAAGCTCGGCAAGTGGTTCGCCCAGGGCCGGGTGCTTGAGGCGGAGGAGGCCCTCACCGGGCGGTTGGAGAAAAATCCCGGGGATACCGACCTCTGGCTGGAATTGGCGGACTTGCGCAAGAGCCAATATGACTATGGCGGCGCGGTGGAGGCCTACCAGCGTTGCCTGGCGCTGAATAATGATTGGAAGGTCCGGGCCCAAATGGCCCTCGCCCTGGAGCAAATGGGCCGGTTCGAGGACGCCGAGAAGGAATTCCTGCCACTCGTCCAGGCCCACCCCGATGACCCGGACGTCCTTTGGGGCATGGCCCGGCTCAGGCTCTGCCAGTTCAAATGGAAAAGCATCCGAAAGCAGTTCACGCCCCAGGAGGCCCTGGGGCTCGCCAAGAAATACCTCCAAAAACTGGTGGCGGCGAAGCCGGAGTTCGCCCTGGCCACCTGGGAATTGGCCGAAGTCAGCCGCGCGTTGGGGGACGACGATTTGGCCTTGAAGTCCTACGAGCGGGCGGCCCGCTTGGATGGCAGTTTCAAGTTGGCGCACCGTGCCATCGCGGAATTGCTGGCGGCGAAAGGGAAATACCGGGAGGCGCTGGTCAAGTACGACCAGGCCATGGCCATCGAGCCGGACGACAAACGCCTGAAAGCCGAGGCCCGGCGGGTGGCCAAGGCCGCGCCCGAGGAGGCCCAAAAGCGCCGCGACGAGCGCCTGGAGCAGTGGGAAAAATGGAAGGCTCCGGAAGAAAAGACCATCGCCCCCTCGCCTGTCACCGTCCGGGTGGGCCTCTTCACGGTCATCAACCGCCTGCTTTTGCGGGGTGGATCGCCCCTACTGGTCATGACGCCCGCCCAAACCCCGGTGACGACCCTGGCGGCGGGGGTGGACTACCACGTGGTTTACGAGTCCGCCAAAAACTCCGCT
>Ga0335069_10004498_pt1 | contig 20653 bp, 18 predicted proteins | sample Lox_Sample_11_FD_206714 | JGI IMG/M metagenome (GOLD analysis project Ga0335069, IMG submission 206714) | Soil microbial communities from Loxahatchee National Wildlife Refuge, Florida, United States - Lox_Sample_1.1 | ecosystem: Environmental > Terrestrial > Soil > Wetlands | place: USA... | reverse complement strand
GATCGCCGTTGTGAAATTCGAAGGGGAGTGGTCAACCAGCGGCGCTTCTGCTGTCACCTGGACGCTTTGAGCCGCTTCTCCCACCTTCATCTCCGCATCTGCAATGGCTGTTGTGCCGGCGGTGACGGTAACGCCTGAGATCTCGATCGTCGCGAACCCCGCGTACTTCATTCGCACTAGGTACTTGCCCGGAACCAGTTCTGTCGCCAGATAGAACCCAGCGGAATTGGTTATCAGGCTCTGCTCAACGCCCGTATCCACGTTCTTTACTAGAATCTGCGCACCCGGGATCAACGCTCCCTGTGGATCGGTCACGGTCCCCTGGATCGTGCCCCGGTCCGGCGAGGCCGAAATGTGAGTGGAGATGGCGAATAGAACCAGTAAAGTGACAAATAATCTGAACATACGGGGCTGTCCCATGGCTAACCTCCTTTTGGCTTGGTTCAACTATAAGCAGGCTCTCAAACACTGTCAAGTGAAAAACTTCATGAAACGTTCATTGAATCCAATGGTGGGTTATCGCAAACGGAGTTCGACAGGAGCGGAGCGGATGGGATCGGCAATGCCTGCCAGCAGCCGCAATTGCACCAGGTGCTGGTGTTCAACTCTACCGCTCGTTTACAAAACACTATAATCTAGGTAATTCTGCGGTATTTAGCGGCTATCTTCGATGCGCTTCTTCGGGCCTCTGCTCGCCCAGTGGTTGCGAAATAGAGGTTTTTCACCGCCAACTGCCGTAGCAAATCGCGTGTTCTGCTAATCGGCCAGACCGTTAATCGAGGCGCCGTGCCGCCCGACAACGGTCTCCATCATGAATTGTTTCACCTAACGCAATCAAACCTCAGACGGCGAGCCGGCGGGATGCGCGAAAACGTGAGACAAACCTACCAAGCGGATCGAAGGAGGCCAGCACCGCCTGGCGCGCGCACCGGAAAGAGGCAAATGAGGCCTCGTCAGGAGGGCCCAGGGGCTAGCAGATCGGAACTATGCAGTCTCCTGTCCGGCGGGCTTCGGATTCAGCGGTTTAGTGCTGCCTTCAAAAACCTGGTCATAGAATTCGACATGTGACGAAGCACAGCCACCCATTCGCGCAGGTGCTCCTAGCCTTCGTCAAGGCCCGGACAACAGGAGGCACATTGGTGAAGCAGGCACATAACGAACTGTTCTTTTTTCGGACGACAGCTGATGCGTAATTCCCGCATACTTCGCATATTCGTTGGCAGCCTGTTCGAACTGATCAACCTTTAAGCGCACGCCGTGTGGCCCGAGGCGGAAGTTGATTCTTGGGAGGGTCCCTGCCTAAACCTTCTCTGGGATCTCCAACTGGGCCAATGCCTCTAAAGCTTTCGTGGCTCAATCGGCTTTGTGAGGAAATCATCCATCCCAGCGGCAAGGCATTTTTCCCGCGCTCCGGCCACCGCACGAGCAGTGACCGCAACAATCGGGGTGTGTCCGCCAATGCGCCGCTCCCTCTCGCGTATCGCTGTTGTTACCTCGAATCGCTTGTACTCCAGCTCAGACAGGTGATCGATAGCGAAAGCCAAGAACCAAGACCAGCGGAGCCGAGCGCGCCTGTTAGTACGGGTCAGGACCTGGCTGGCTATAGCATTGATTATTTCCTATTTCAGGTATTAAACTCGATTAACGAACGAGGGCTTGAGATGATGAGCGGCGGCGTCTCTGGGAATCCGACAACCCCGATCCCGAGTGAAATGCCTGAGACAGCACAGCACGAACCCTGCGTATCACTCCACGGCTGGGACTCGCGCGGCCAGGTGTGGCACGGGCCGGACGAGCTAGCCTACACCCTCAGCGGCTCCAGGCAGATCCTTCGCAGGTTGCGCCCGTTGGCAAGCAGCTGGCACGGAAGATTGTGTGCGCAGATGCGGGGCCAACTTACGCTCAGCTTTTGCGTTTCGATCCATGACCTGGGCGATGCCGGACTAGCCATTATCGATCTGGAAGGCTCGCCCGGCGGGCCGTTGGAGGTCACGCTGGTGGTTCCTGCGCATCGGCGCGCCCGAGTAAGAAAGGACTTCGCCTTCGAATTCGCCGCCTTCCTGAGGTTTCTCGAGGGTCCGGAAAGCTCGGGCTCGGAACTGGCGATTCATGACTACATCCATCGCGTGCTCAGAGAAACTGGCGCAGGCACAACCCTGGTCTTCTCCATCGAAACACGCTTTCTCGAAAGCGAAGTGCAGATCCTGATCGCTGAGCAGGTCGAGCGCCTTGCCATGAGCATGATCGCTTGGATGACAGGAAAGGATGCTGTGCATTCGGCACGCCTTTCGTGACCGCTCCGCACGGATGTGTTGCAAACACATTGGGTGACTCACCCTGGCACTGCGCGCTAGCATCCAACTGCCGCCGCTTTTATCAATATCGATTCTGGCAAGTCGCGTTTGTCAATGGAGTAGCCGGTTTTTGACGTGACGGACGCTTCACGAGACCGATCCGGATTGCTGATGTAGGGCTCTCCAAAACTCTACGGAAACTCCCGTTTGCTTCTGTAGAAATGGGGAGCTCAGTCGCGTGTTGTTTTGTGGATTGTGCGGTGTAAGTGCGTGCAGGCTGTCTATCCGGGTTCCGGGTAAATACACGACAACCCTGCGCGTCTATGGCGCGTTTTCCAAGGCGACGATTGAGGGCGGCGAGGTTAGCTGGTTGCGGAAATTGAAACTATGGCGCCTCTAACGAACCAGCCAATCCAGCAACAGGCGCTCAAGAAATCCGGTTGTTGCGTTCGAACCCTGCACGCGATGCAACTCTGATTATCGACGAGGGCGTCTCGGCCCCTCCAACGCAATAGTGATCTTGTTTCCTTCGTGGTACCGGTGCATTACTTTCGGAGTCTCTTTTGGAGGTACTCCTCGTATTCTTTCTTCAGCACAGGATCGGACGGGGTGGGATAAATGTCGCTAGATTTGTATTTTCCAGTCAGGAGCTTGGCCTTCGTCCATTCATCGTGAATGTGCGTGATCTCCGCCTGCTTGATGACCTCCTCGACGAGGTGAGGCGGGATAAAGTACACGCCTTCGCGATCACCGAAAACCACATCGCCGGGCATCACGGTTGCCGCCCCGATGCGTATCGGGACATTGATCCCGGTGAGCATCACGTTGCGGTAGGTAGTCGGCGTGGAGCCGCGGAAGTAACCGGCGGCATCGATCTGAATCACGCCGCCCAAGTCGCGGATCGAGCCATCGATCACAAATCCGGTCCGGGTAGCTGTATAGATTGCGGTATGAAGATTGTCTCCGCCAAAGGTGCCGTCGGTTATTTTGCCAAATAGATCGACGACCACCACATCTCCCGGCTGCAACCTGTCGATCACGCGCTCCGGCAGGCTTTCGGGCATTCCGCGGAAGGCAGCCTGAGCGTTGATCACTTCACTGACATCCGGTCTCGCCGGCATGTATTGCGCCGTTACGGCGCGCCCGACCAGCTTCTTACCAGGATGCAGGATCTGCCAGTTGTCCTCATACTGGTTCAGATAACCCGCTTGACTCAGCACGGACCAGACTTCCTCCGAGCTGAGTTCCCGCACTTTCTCCAGTACATCGTCCGGCACTTTGGGCCTGCCATCCTCGAATCGGCCGAAAGGATTCTTGGTTGTGTAACGAATCACATCGTCACGCGTAAACGTGAATAGTTGCGCGTGGCAGGTGACGAGATTGCTGAGAACAGCGATCACTAGCAGCATTGCCTTCATAGCGTCCCTTGATAACACAATCTTGGCCGGGAGGAGTCCGGGCCGGGACTTACGGAATCCAAGCCACCAGCTCGATTTCGACCCGGGTGGCGGTATCCGGGAACTGCACTCCCACCGCCGACCGTGCTGGCGCCTCCTTCGGAAAATACTCCGCATAGACCTCGTTCATGGCGCTCTTTTCGGTTTTGACATCCGCGAGGAACACAGTCACTTTCAGCACTTTCTCCAGCGATGAACCCATCGATTCCAGGTTTGCTTTGTGTGCTTTGAGGATCGTATGGGTCTGTTCTTTAATGTCGCCGCCGAAGGCCAGTGGATCCTTGCGCGCTTCGGGGCGGACACCGGTCAGTCCCGAGCTGAAGTAGAGGTTGCCAAAACGAATTCCTCCCTGCACAGCAGCTCGATCTCCTGTTGCGGCGCCTGCGGCCATCGCGCCCATCGCGCCCATCGTGCCTGCTGCTCCGAGCCCTACTGCAGACTTCATGAAACTTCTTCTTCGTTTGTTCATAGCGGTCTCCTCTTCGTAAGCGGCGTGGACTCCATATTGTGCGTCAGAATCATTGTCGAGGGAAACATGCCAACGAAAATTCCGTTCGCCGTCGCGCTCTGCTTTACCGGCTCGCTCCTCTTCGCGGAAACGCATCGCATTTCCCCTGACCGGTACTACACGACGTTCTCAGCGGCGCACCCGCCCATTGCACACATACGCCCGGGTGATATCGTGATCACTAAGTGCCTCGATTCGCGCGGTCGCGATGAAACCGGCAAGTTGATCCTGGATGACGATAACGTCCTCACGGGCCCGTTCTATGTCGAAGGTGCCGAGGCAGGCGATACGCTGGTTGTGAAGCTTGACCGCGTCCGTTTGAATCGCGACTGGGGCTGGAACGGTATCCGCATTACGACGGATGCCCTGGCGCCCGAAACGATCGAGGGGCTTTTCCCGGCAAACTGCTGTGATGCCTGGTTGCAGCCCGGCCGTCGCAATGCACTACGTTGGAACCTGGATCGCACCCGCGGAACGGTTGCGGCTTCGCGTCCCCTTGGCGAGCGCGTCAAGCTTGAATTCTCAGCATATCCGTCACTTGGGTGCGTGGGCGTGGCTCCTCCGAACAAACAGGCGATCGATTCCGGCCCGATGGGCGCCTACGGAGGCAACATGGACTACAACGCCATGGATGAAGGCGCAATTGTCTACCTGCCTGTCTACGAGCCCGGCGCTTACTTCATGCTGGGAGACGGGCACGCAGGTTTCGGCGACGGGGAATTGCTTGGGCAGGGGACCGAGACCTCCACGGATGTCCAGTTTCACCGTGGAACTGATGAAGAATCACCGCATCGGTTGGCCGCGCGTGGAGCACACCGACTCCATTGCCACGTTGGGCTGCGTGCCAGACGGAATGGAATGCGGTTTCCGCCATGCCATCTCGGAAATGATTGCCTGGCTGACCACAGATTACGGACTGTCGCCGCAAGAAGCTCATGTGATGCTCACAATGACAGCAGAATTGAGGGTGGCATCGTGGTTCGGCACTTTTGCGTGCAAGGTGCCGAAAAAAGGCTTGCCTACGCCCGCGGGCCAGCCGTTTGCCCATTAACCGAAGGCGGCGCGACGCCGTGCTCGCCAGCGCGCACGGCCGTATTCTCCCATCCCGACGTCGCCGGAGATTCCATCCCCCGACGCCAAACCCGTGAACGCGTACGACAGGTGGTTCCCGTCCGCGGGAAGAGAGCTCCGAAGGCTCACGGCCGATCCGTCCATTTCACCGGTAAGCTCGCCACGATACGCCCAGCCCTCATGGAGTCCGGTGACACGATTTCCATGGGCGACAAGCAGCAGCTTGTGACGCGAGGAACCGACCTCGTACTCGATATCCACGTCCCAGACACCGGAAATATCTACGGTAGGCGGATGCTGTCGGGGTACTTCCGCGCGCGCCGGCGCAGTGCTGAATACTTCGTGAAGCCGTTGCGCAACCACTTTATATTCGCCAGGCTTCATGGCGACTGGTCGGAGCAGGAATGAATGGCCTTCGCCTTCCGCGTGCGTCATGATTCGTGGGTCCCCGTCAAGCAGCATCCGCCCTATCTGGCCCGCGGTCAGGCCGATCTTTTCGGGGTCCCACGACACGTTCAGCACGGGAAACGGTCCGCCTCGTACGGGTCCACGAACCTCAGCCTGGACACCAGGCACGCGCGTGATCACCTCGGAAATCTCGGCGTACCAAGATCCCCACTCACGAAAGTCGGCTTGGACATCGCGTTCCGTGCGCCAGATCTCCACCGCGCGCAGCATACCGACTATGGCTTCCTTACTCACTTTCAGACCGCGTCCAAAGGCGTGATGGGGAGAGCTGTTGGCCCAGGCTGCGCGAACCAGGTCTCGTCGGCCGATCAGAAGTCCGGCGTTTTGCGGCCCACGAATGATTTTGCCTCCGCTATATGCCACCAGATCAGCGCCCAAGGCAATGTAAGGGTTAGGAACAATTAGATAATCCGCGGCAGCGTCCACCAGGACGGGAATGTTCGTCTCACGGGCGATCGGAGCTACATCCTTGAGATCGAATTTCGTTCCACTGAAATAGCTGCCTAGCACTGCGATCAGGGCCGTGTGCGGGCTGATGGCCGCGCGTAACTCCGCGGGTGAATTAACCTCTATGACTCTGACGCCCAGGGTGCGGACGGCATGATCGTACGCGTTGCGCGACTCACGCGGCATGATCACTTCGTTCTTCAATCCATCCAGGTTCGGCAGGCGCTGAATTTTTTCCGGATCTGTTCCGGCTAAGCAGCCAGCCGTCGCATGGGTCAGGGCCGCCGCCGCCCCGGCCGTCACAATACCCCACCCGACCTGGAGCCACTCCGCGAGGCGATCACCGACCTTCTCCATCAACTCGTCGATGTTGACGTGGTAGTAGGAGGCTTGCTCAACGGTGGAAATCACCTCGGGCAGCATTTGAGAGCCGCCGTTAATGGTGTATGTCGCGGTGCAGTTGATAAAGGGACGAACGCCGATGCGAGTGTACACTTCCGGACTGGGAATCTTCGGATCGGCGTGCGGAGCTGCTTCGGCGCGTACGGCGCCTGCGGCGATCAGACCTCCGGTTCGGAACAGATCGCGCCGGCTCACGCCCGCGAAAGACTGCCTGGAACGGGTGCGCATTTGTGCCTCCTCAATGAGGGTTAGGCCCTCAGGTACGGCCTGAGTGCTTCGAAATTGAACTCAATCTCCTGAATGGCCTCGGGCGACAGCTTCACGTCGAGCTGTCGTGAAGCGGTGGTCTTAAACACACCGCGCCTCTTCATCATGTATTGCCGCGCGCCCGGAATCTGCGCATCGACATTAATCATCAGGAGTAGTTTTCCGAATAGTTCGCGGGCCTTTTGTTGTTCGCCGCCATGATAAAGGTCCCAGACTTGCGCGTAGAGATCCGCATACGGTGCGCCGGGCATGGTTCCGTCAAATCCAAGCCGCATCTCGTACAGCAGGTCTATCCCCGCGTTCCCGCTGAAGACGCCCTTAACCGTGGGACGATGCGCAGCCAACTCCGACATGCGTTGTACCACCGGGACGTACTCTTCTTTGATATAGCCGAAGTGTGGAAACTCTTTCGCCAGTTCGAGCAGCAGACTGACCTCGGGGACGACACCTTTGGCTCCGCCAGTAGTTTGAATAAAGAACGGGCGTTTCGCGATGTGGCCTAAGGCTCGGTAATATTCGTGGAAGTCGTCGAGCGAATAGGCCTCCGTAGGTGGGATCGCGATCAACGCATCTGGCCCTAGCTCTTCGGCGCGGCGCGCGTAGTCGAGTGCGGCATCTACATTGGGTCCCTGGACTCCCAATACCAGGGCCGGCCGCTTCCCCTTAGCCGCTTTTGCCAAAACTTCCATGCCACGGAAGCGCTCCTCGCGCGTGAGCTGCGTATACTCGCTGGCCATTTGAGGCCATACCATACCGTGGACACCGCAGCGATCCATGAAATCCACCTCGGCCGCGAGGTCTTCATAATCCATTGCCTTGTTCTCGGTGTAGGGGGTCGCCAGGATGATGAAGATGCCGCGCAATGGCTTCGATGCGGTGAAGCCGAAACGTGCGTAAAGGCTGCCGGCCGCCACGCAGCGCAAGAACTGTCGTCGGGTAGGCATGATGTTACTGATTGTAGGACGACTGGCGAATCGCGGATAATCGGCGATATTATCCGAAATCAGATTTGGGACACTACCTTAAGCGGGGAGGCAGTTTGATGCGCAATGCATGTCTTGGCGTCGGCCGATTCGGAGTTGTCCTGTGGGCGCTTCTTGCCACTGCCCAACCACGATACGACCTCTTGCTGAAGGGCGGCCACGTTATCGATCCAGCGAATGACATCAAGGCGGTTCGAGATATAGCGATCGCCGCCGGAAGAATCACAGCCGTTGCCGAGAATATCCCGGCTGCTTCGGCAATCAAGACGGTGGACGTGTCCGAGTTCTACATCACGCCGGACTTGGTGGATATCCACAGCCACGTGATGACCATGAGCGGCTTGCGCGGCTAACTTCCGGAAGATCTGAATGTTTGGGCTGATAGCCATACCTTCCGATCGGGAGTAACCACTGTAGTGGACGCCGGAAGCTCCGGCTGGCGCAATTTTCCAGAGCAGAAGGCTCGCATTCTCGATCATTCCCGTACGCGCATCCTGGTCATGCTGAACATCGTAGGCCATGGCCAAGCCGGCGGGGCCATGGAGCAGGATACCGGCGACATGGACCCCAAGGCGACGGTCGAGATGGCAAAGCGGTATCGGGGCATCGTCGTCGGCGTGAAGACAGCGCATTATCAAGGACCGGACTGGACACCGGTTGAGCGCGCTGTGGAAGCCGGGCAACTGGCCGACATACCCGTGATGGTCGACTTCGGCGCATTCCGTCCGGAGCGGCCTTTTGAGGAGCTGGTGTTGAACAAACTGCGGCCCGGCGATATCTACACCCACACATACGTTGGGAGGGTTCCCATGCTCGACAACAGCGGGCGGGTGCGGCCGTATCTCTTCGAGGCCCGCAAGCGCGGAGTCATTTTCGATCTCGGGCACGGAGGTGGCAGTTTTCTTTTCCGACAGGCCGTTCCGGCAGTTCATCAAGGCTTCAGGCCGGACTCGATCTCAACCGATCTCCACACGGAAAGTATGAACGCGGGCATGAAGGACATGCTGAACGTCATGTCGAAGTTCTTGTTCCCCTGGAAGACGTGATAGCTATGTCCACGTGGCATCCCGCGCGCGCGATCAAGCATACGGAACTGGGCAATCTGTCAGTGGGTGCAACCGCCGATATCGCGGTGTTGAACGTGCAGACTGGTCGATTTGGATTTGTCGATTCGTACGGCGCGCGGATGCAAGGCACACAAAACCTGGTTTGTGAGCTGACGGTTCATGGAGGGTTTGTAGTGTGGGACCTGAACGGGATCACCCGCCAGGACTGGGATAAGCTCGGCCATTACGAGAGACTGCAGGATACACGCTGGGATTTAACGTTCGGACCAGGCCCGAAGAAATGATGCTCGGGCTGTTAGCCTTGGATTCCGCGTGGAGCAACTCAGTTCTCGCCGCCTGTCCGAGTATCCGAAAGAGGTCTTTTGGTCTTCGGCGAATTTATCAGCCGTTTTAATTCGGCCACGCTGCGGGCCACCGCCTGATCCTCGTTATCATCGTAGTCCGGATGGAGGAAATCGATTTCTACGGCAAGAAGGCCCTGGTAGCCGGCATCGGCAAGCAACTGCACCAGCCTGCTATTGTCCACGAGCCCTTCCCCAACGGGTGTGCAAGAGAAGAAATACCACTCGTCGGCTGGCGCACCTTTTTGCACCTTCAAGTCTTTGATGTGGGTGGCATAAACGTAGGGAGCCAGTTTGACCATCCCTTTGATAGGGTCGTCCAGTAATCGCACAAAATTCCCGGTATCAAAGTTGATCCCAAGCCAGGGCGAATTCACGTCCGCTAGCAGACCGAGCATCTCTTCCGCGGTGAAATCGATGTGGTTTTCGACCGCCATACGGATGCCATACTCCTCGGCCACCTTGACGGCTTCCCGGAACATCCTAGTCAAACGTTCGATCTGTGGACCGTGTGGCTGGTCGCGAAACCTCAAGCTGCTACCCACCACGCGCATCACCTTTGCGCCGACAGCCCGGGCCGATTCGAAACAGCGGATCATCGCTGAGTAAGCACTCTGGTTGGTGCCGCCCTCCAGGCCATCGGGATGTCCCCAGGCGAACACGCGTTCCAAGCTGTACTCATCGAGTAGGGCGCGGACTCGTGACAGGTAGTCGGTATCCAGACTTGGAATGAAGCATGATTCCAGCGAAACGCCGCCCACATCGAGCTGGTGGGCACGTTGTAGAAAGTCTTCCAAGGTCATGCGGTTCGCTGGCGTGGACTGTTGCGGATAGACCTCGCCGAAGAACCTGTGATAGCAGTAGCTATCGATCGCTGTTTTCATGAGCGGTTTTCAAGAGACCTCGACTGACGTAAACCTCCGCCGCTTCTTCGACCCAGCGGGCACACTCGGGCGCGTGAAATTGCAATCTTAGTTGACCGGCGAGCTCTCCCAATTCTGCTGCTGTGGCCCGAAAAGGCCGCAGACCTTCGTAAATCTGCAGGATGATGTTGTCGGGCACGTCCACCAGTTCAGCAGCGCGCCTGAAATTCTCGCCCAGTTGCCGCCAGCCGCCCGCTGTGGCTATTTCAGCCTGATGCAACAAAGCCTGCTGGGAGATAGAAAAGTCCTTCATTTGGCCCCAGCCTCCGGCAACGCGGTCTAACGAGAGGTCGCAGAGTGGCACGCCGGTCTTGCTGGTGATGCTCTGATCTTGCGATTGTGCAGTTCTGCTCGTGTTCTCCTCAGAATTAGTCATAAAGATATTGCCTCCTGGGTTTTGATCCTGAGTAACTCTGCGGGGTGATCCGACTGCACGCACTCGGTTTCGTGCCGGTGCAGAATGGTTGTCTTGACGATGTATTTTAGCCGCGCCATGTTGTCCACCGGCACTAAGAGAGGCTCGACCAGCCGGCCGGATGCGTATCGTGCGGCATTTCGACCGATACTCCGGTAATGCTTTAGGGACAATTGAGACGCTTGTGAAAACAGCTCTAGATTATTCAGCGGCAGCAATCCACGACGATGGATAACTGTCGTGCCTTTCGATTGGATTCCAATGGCGATCCCGGAACCGCTCAGGCGAGATCCTTCGAAAGAAATCTGGCCGAGATCTGACGTCCGGTAGATCTTGATCACCCGCGCGGCAACCCCCTCGTCCGCTGCTCCGGCCAGCAATTGAGCGAGCACCTCGGCCAGAGGCAAGTCATTGACCGTTTGTTGCAGCCTGGTCCCGAAGGCCGGTCCGACGGCAATGACAACCTCCAACCCACTGCCCGGCTGCGCCTCCCCGCACTCTTCAACTGTCAACGTAACGGCTGAGGCGGCATGCCGTGGAAGCCGTGGATCATAAGCCTGCGGGATGTTACTGATCTCTTCCCAGCGAGTGCCGCTCAGCCGATAGCCGGTTCCCGGCCCCATATAGTCATTGGCATCGTTGAGGCCGCTCAAAACATCGAAACCACGAGTAAAAATGGCCGAGGGCTGAAGATAGTCCCCAATCACGCGCTGCCGCTCAATCTCAAAAATGTTTTGGGCGATGTCGGGAAATCCATTCTTCGCGAGCGCCTGCACCGCGCCCAAGACGGTATCGGGACCGGACAGGAACCGCTCGGCCGCTGCGAGATCCGCGGCCATGTCGCGGTCCGGCATATCCGGGCTCGCATATGCTGTTTCTGCCGCATCGATTTCAGCCTTTGTGATAGGAGGAAAGCCGAAGCTATCGAAAACCACGGCAAGCGCCTCAGCCGCCCGCCGCCGCACAGCCAGGGTCTCATTCTCGCAGACGGGACGCAGCCCGCCATCGACTTTCATATCGCGTTGCAGAACCAAATAGTCATCGAGATCATCTGCGTCCAGATTGCCGCCGCCGAACATGTTGTCCTGCTTGGGAATGGAACTATAGCCGGAAAAGATGAAATCCGAGCCGGGCAAGAACTGCAACATTAGCTTGGCGCTCTTGCGAATGTCCGAGTGTGAGGCCATTGCATCATTGCCGGTGGCCACTTCCAGATCCAGCATGGCGGCCAGCAGATTCTCCGCGGCAACTGCGGCGACCCCGCCCGGCAACGATTCCGGTAGCGCGATGCAACTGATGGAGCCGTTCTGCACACCTTGGCTGCCCGCACCCTTAGTCATGAGCAGGCAACGCGCCTCCAGGTACAGCATCGATTGTCCGTAGGCATGCGCCATCAGCGCTTCGGATCCCGTGCCACTTGTGAAGCGGATCTTTACCCCTCGCGACGCATACGCGGAAGCCAGAAATCCCTTCGACCAGGGCGTGTCGTCACCATCGATGAAAGCTGGATCGGTGCCGTAAACGGAAAGAGTCTCCGCATAGGTGGTGAGTCCCTTCATTGCAAGCTTCAGACTCATCGCCTCCTCGACGGCGCATTGTGTCAGCACACCGCCGCGGCCGGTCTGAGAACCGACCAGCACAGCAAGAGCATTCCAAGGTGCATAGCGCGCCACTCCAACCGTCGTCTCAATCTCGGCGAAACCCCGGAAAGCAGCTTCGGCTGCATCGGCCGCCAGCAGCGCCGGGGAATCTTTCCGGTTAGTGACATGAGCCTGGTTGGCTGGTGTGCGGCGCACCCGCATTTTTTGCAGCGCCATCATCATCTCGACCACGTTTAGATAACTGACGACGTCCACAAGTTTTGCTGCCGTCAACCCATTCATAAGCCGGATCACTTGCGCACGGGGCACATGAATATCCACAAGCATGCGAGCGAACTGGAGTGAATCCATGGCCATCGCCTCCTCGGCTACATCGAGCTGAATGGCATGGCATGCGATGAAGGTATCAATCATGTCGAATTGCTCGCGCGGCTTACCATCCATCTCAACAATCCGGCCATTCTCAAGGCGCAGGCTCGGGTGTGGATCAGCGGTCGCCCCGAGAACCACGAGTCCGGCCTCGGGCCATTCCTGAACGAACGTGTCCTTATTGATTTCGCGCGCTGCGCGCACTGCAAATCTGCGAGATTGGCTCATGGCGAGCCGTTACATTATCATCGACTGATCGGACACAGCAAGTGCCACGTTCGGTGCAGCGTTCACGGCAGCATGCAGCCGGGGAGGAGACGGATATCCCGGTATCTGCCGCGTGTGAGCGAGAGCGAGCTCGCGTGTTCTGGAGATCGACCCCGTCAAGAACGAGATGGTGTGGCAGTGCACCGGCGAAGCTATGTCAGACCTGAAGGTTGTCTTGGAAGAACTGAAGGAGGAGTCGGCATTGGGCAAGCTGGGCCGAAGCCGAGACCAAATGTGCCAGAGCAGTCTTTGATCGCGCCCAGCGCGGAGAGCAGCAGGAATCCGCCGAAGCGGCCGGCCGCCCCCAAGATGCCGGTCATGATGCCTACGCGGCCCGCAAAACGCTGAGGCACGATGCCTCAGTGGTGGATAGCTTCTCGCGTCGCGGTTGTTTCGCTCTCCTTGCGGTTACGAATTGTCCCTGTACCACTGTAAGTCCCCCCTGATGTAATCCCAGGTTCGGGCGCAGCGTCAGCGACCCATCAGAGTTTGTCTTCTGGTGACAGCCCCATCTCAGAGGGTACCGCACTCCCTTGACCTCCAACTCGGCCTTCAGCTTTAGCCCTTCCCATTTGGCGCCCTCCGGCAGCACGAATTGTGCCTGCCGGATCTTACCCGGCAGCGGATAACCTGGATCCAGACTACCGCCCACACTCACCTTGCCGTCATCGCTGCTAACATGGACGCGCAACGCCCCGGGGACTCCGGCGATGCCATCATTTGCGAAGCCAATGATCAGGCCGGGATGCTTCTCCGCTTCGTAGTACCAAATAAATGACGGCCGCACGTTGTAGCCAATTCTGCGGCTAATCTGGTCGATCGCCTTCGGAAATTGCTCGTAGTAATGCATGATCCCGCCGGCGCTGATCTTGTTGAAATTCCACAGCGACAAATAGTTTGCACCGATGTCAAGAACGTGCGAAATGATCATGTCGGTGCTGGTTATGCCTTCATGGATTTCGAGTGACTTAGTTGATCCATCGGACATGGCCACTTCGGAAAACGCCGCCACCCATGGCGGGCGATTGCTGATCGTCTCGATCTGCATGTTTTCGATATAGATGGTATCGGTCCGAATCCAGTTGGCGCTGCGAATGGTACGATCCAGGATTTCCGAATTCCCCACTCGGCTCGCATCCGGCTGCGTATTGGTCACCAGCGGCGTCTTCGTCCAGGCCTCTTGTTGGGCCGTCCACATGTTCAACCAGGTCTTCTCGGCGGTGGGGTAATCCGGGTAAGGGTTGTTGCTGAAAGGCCAGGTATGCCCTTCGCCCCAGAATCCGTACATGAAGGTGTCCATGCACTCAACCAAGGGGTTGCCGTTCAGTTCCACTGCCAGCAGACCGTTGAGTTCCTGGAAAGCGTCCTGGAAGTATGGGTGATCGCAGCGTGGCTCGGCGTAATCGTGCTGTGAGCGCGCCGAGGTCGGACTGTTCTTCCAGTCCCCAATCAGCTTCACCATCGGAACATTTTCAAGAATGAAGTCCGGCAAGGCCGGCCCGCGATAGTCCGGAGCGCTCATTTGAATCCGGAACCCGATTCGCTTGTTGCACTGCTTGGCGAGTTGAAAGGTCTGTTTCCAGTAATCCGGAAAATCCAGGCGTCCGCGACGCTTCTGAATTTCGCGCCATGTCGGGCGGAGGTAGACTTTCTGACCCAGCCGAAGCCGCACCAGTTCTTCGATCGCCCGTGCCTTGTCGTCCGAGAGGATTTCGTCAAGACCTGAGTTGGCGGTGACGTACGTCACAAGCCCCCTTCCGAAATTGGGCACGACTTCCTCGGACGGGCTCGTGGCCATCACCACCGAGCCTCCCGGGAAAACCTGCTCTGGCGGGTACTCGGGAAAAGGGCCCTGGTCGAGCCGGTCCGTGATCGCCGGTCCCGAACCAAAATCGTACTTGTCCCAATTGTGAGCGGGAACATATGCCCTAGCGCGCTCCGCGGTCATTCCCGCCGACAGCCCGGCTACCGCAGCGGATCGGAAAAAACTTCTTCGCTTCATCGGACAGTGCTCTCCGTGTGGCCGAACTGTCTCTGGGGCCGCTCAGCTGTGGCTGAGCATACACCCAACTGGTTCGGTCTTCCAAGTTCTTCAACGGACGGTACAGCGCTGCTTACGGTCCCGGTAATCTCACTCGCCCAGAGACCAGCGCCAGCACCTCCGTTCGCTTGCACCGAGTGCCATGCGAATTCCAATCTCGCCAGTGGAGGTGCGACCGCATAGGACAGCAGTCCGTACAGGTCCTCGTCCGTGATGTATGCCATGCGCAAGGACAAGGCCAACATCATCGAAGCGCTCATGTGCACCGTCAACCCCAACGACCCGCGCTACTTCAGCTTCCAGACCAACGCGCTGCCGGTAGCTGAAGCTAAGAATATGGGTGTGATTGGCATGAAACTCCTCGCCGACGGCGTGCTCTACGGAAAGAAGCAGCAATACGGTGGCGAATGGATCAAGACGGTGGCCAGCCTGGCAAAGTTTCCTACGAGGATTTCGTGCACTACACGCTCTCCGCGCGCGGCGTCTCCGCGGTCGTGGTTGGAATCGGAGAAACCGACCCCAACAACGATCCCGAACGCGATCAATTCGTGGCCGATCTGGCGGCTTGCCAGACGGCGGCGCCGCTCTCGGTGCGTGAAAGACGGGACATTGAGAATCGCGTGGCCGCGTTGCACGGCACCCAGACGAACTTCTTCCAACGCCCGGGCAGCGGGTTACAGCCGTCCCAGAATGTGAAAGTCAGCCGGACGGGCAACGGACCCGTCGATGTCACCTGGGACACCGCCTACGCCGGCGCGGAACCCCTCGTGAGCTATGAGATATTCCGCCGCGAGGAAATGATTGCACGCGTGCCCTATGCGCCGCAGACCACGGAGGAACCTTTCCGCTTCACCGACAAAGGAACGACCGGCAGCTATCCTGGCGGGCTGTGGTACCGCGTGGGGGCTGTAGACGTGGGAGGCGGCAAGGCAGATTCCATGACCGTCCTGGCGCCGTCGGTCCGCCGCGCCGGGTGAGATCCGCGGACGTCCGAACTTAGGCGAATTTCGCCATGATCAGCCCGGCGGCGAAATACAGAATCATACCGCTCACGGCGATGATGGATGCCGTGCTTTCATTCCAGCTACCCGCGAAAACGCCGGCTAGAAGGATCGCAAATCCCAGAGCCAATACCCATCGGCTGGCGGCATAGACCGGAGGCCGCGCGTTGACCTTTTCTTCCGTTTTGGCATCGAGTTCCGGCGCTGCTGGCATGGCCTTGGTCGCCAGTGTCACCAGCGGGCACACTACCGCCGCCGTGGCTCCACTGACGATGGTCACCGGCGCCACCTCCCATCCGAACCCGAACTTGAGAACGGCCCCGGTAAGGGAGCCCGCGATATAGCCGATAAGGGCGCCCTGCCACGTGGTGCGCTTCCACAGAAGGCCGAACGGGATGGCAATCACAAACAGCGGCATATCCATGATGCTGATCACGGTGAGGTAGGCGTCCACAGCGCCACCCAGGCGCGGCACCAGGTAGGTTAACCCGATAGTCAGGAGGCCGGCCAAAACTGTGGCTACGCGGACGGCGATCAACAACTGCTTTGGCGAGGCCTGCCGATTCAGGAAGCGGCCGTAGATATCGTTGGCCATCAGTGTCGCGACGGCGCCCAGGTTCGAGCCGATGGTGGAAAGCAGGGACGCCATGAATCCGCAGGTAACGAAGCCCAACGCGCCAATCGGGAGCAGGTGCACGATCAATGTGGGGACCGCCAACTCCCCCTTGGCCATGCCGGGATATAGAATGCGCGCTGCCAATCCGGGCAAAATCCACAAAAAGGCAAAGGGCGTGATCATCACCGCCGACAGCACCATGCCCTGCGACACCGCGCGCGGATCGCGTGCGGAAAAGGCCGATTGCAGTAATCCCTGGTCTAGTGTGGCCCACTGCAAGCCCAGCGCCAGAATGGCGATGATGAACTTCCAGTTGTACTTTCCATCCGTGGTCACGAACTCCAGGTAATGCGGCGGTAAATGGGCCGTGAGTCCCGGCCGCCAGCCCACTGCGTGCATGGCCATCGGGAAAATGGTAAGTACAGCGCACATCATCAGCAGGAAGCCCAGGTTATTGGTGAGGACCACGGACCACATGCCGCCCATCGTGGTGTAGGCCACCACGATGCATGCGAATACCAGAATCCACAGCGTGAACGATCCGATGCCGGTAAGCTGCTGCGCCGCGGTAACCCCGGCGTAGAGCACTACGGCAATCCAGAACGCCAGCCGGAAGACCCAAAGCACACTTACCAGAATCCGGACCGAGCCGCTGTAGCGCATCTCCAGGAACTCCGGGATGGTGCGGATGCGCAGCCGCCGCAGCACTGGAATCACGAAGAGCCCGCTGAAAACCAGAGCCATGTTGCCGGTCCAGGTCAGCCAGATAATCGAGATCCCATTTTGATAAGCGGTGCCACTAACGCCGATAAGGCTGAACAGGCTGACATTGGCGGTGGTCAGGCTCGCGGCCAGCATGAAAGGCGTCAACTGGCGGCCGGCCACGTAGAAATCATCCGGGGTGCCGACCCATTTGTAGAACCTCGTTCCGAGCCAGAACACGCCAACCAGAAAGACAACGATGATCGTGTAGTCGACGGCGCTCATCGGCCATCCAGAAACTGTTCGACTTCCGAGCGACTCGGAAAGCCTTCGGTGCCGCCGAGAGCCTGAGTCGAAAGCGCGCCGCAGGCATTGCCCCAACGGATGCACCGCTCCAGGGGCGCACCCTGAAGAAACTGAAACAAGAAGCCGGCGTTGAAGCTGTCACCGGCCCCGGTCGTATCCACTGGCGTGATTCGGAACGCCGCGGCAGACACAGTTGTCGAGCCCGAAACCACCAAAACGCCTTCGGCGCCGCGCTTGATTACGGTGGTCGCGGCGAGGCCCCGCAAGCGGGCGGCGGCGATCTCGATGTTGTCTGCGCGGGCGATGCTCAGCGATTCGTGCTCGTTGGGGAAAAAAAAGTCGACGTAGGGCAACAGCTCGCGGATACCGCCGTCCCATTTGCCGGACGGGTCGTGGTCAGGGTCGAGTGAGGTGCTCAGGCCGGCTCGCTTGGCCTCGCGGAAGAGTCGGACGGCGCCCGCCCACATCGCCGGCAGCAGATAGAATCCGGACATGTGCAGGTGGCGCGCTGTCTTGACGTAGTCGAAATCGACATCTTCCACGCGAAAGGTCTCGCGGACTCCCGCGTAGCTCACCATGGCATACTCTTCGGGAAACGACATCGAAATGCAGATACCGGTTCGCTCGCTGGGATCGCGGGCCAGGTGTGAGGTGTCGACGCCGCGTTCTGCCAGCCGGCACCGTAAGAAATCGCCGAACTCATCTTCGCCAATTTTCCCCACGAAGCCGACGCTGGCGCCGAGGCGAGCAGCATTACAGGCAAAGATGCCCGATGATCCCCCTAGCACGAAGCGCATGCCCTTCGCGACGCGCAGTTCGCGATAGGCCGGCAGCGCCGGCACACCGGTCAGCACCAAGTCTGTATTGAGATCCCCAACAACCGCGATGTCCACAACTCAATCGACCGTCTTGCCCAAAGCCAGTGCTCGGTAATAGGCAAAGAGCTGCACCAGCGGCATCACCAGCAACATGCGGCCATAATCCGACAGGCCCGAGTTCAGCTCCCAGATCCAATCAGAGTGCTCGCGCAACTCCGGTGCGGCCTGGTCGCAGATTACGAGCACCTGCGCACCGAAGCCCTTGAGCTTCGGCAGCAGTTCGAGTTGCCACTTGCGGCCGCCATCGGAGAGCAGAACCACAACCAAAGTGGATGCGCCCACCGCGTACCGGGGACCGTGCATGATCTCCTGAGAGTGATACGCTTCGGCGGGAGTGCAGGCCATCTCTTTAGTCTTGAGCATGGCTTCGCAAGCCAAGCCGAAATACGGGCCTTGGCCCAGAAAGACGTACTGGTCGAACTTGCCCGACTGGGCTAGATCTTGAGCCACAGCTTCATAGCGGTTGATTATTCGAGCAGCCAGATCCGGCGCCTGGATCAGTTCCGCTTCTAACTCGGCGTGACCGCGACGCGCGGCCCATAGTAACCCGGTAAGCAGCGTGGCGGTGAACGCGCGGGTTTCGAAGCGGCTTTTTTCGGCAGCCTCCGCCAGAATGACGGCGGCGTCGCACAAGCCCACCACAGGCGTCCCCGGGTTGCACGAGATCCCAATAACACGCCACCCCAACGCTTGCTTGAGGTGGCAGATGGCATCGCGCGTCTCGACGGTTTTACCGGAACGCGAAACCGCCACGACAGTGCCTTCCACGCTGGCGGGAAAGTGGCATTCCGGGTACATCATTACGTCAGTGGCCGAAAGCGCCATGCCAGGCACGCCGGCAAAGCGGCTCCAGGCGGCAGCGGCGGCCAGCGCCAAATAGTAGGAGGAACCGCAACCAGTGAATAGCACCGGGCCTTTCAAGCCGTAGCCGTCCAGTTCGGTTAAAGGACTCGCGGCGCCTCGCATGGTTTCCAGAGTGCGGCGCCAGATGTCCGGTTGTGAATGAATCTCGTCAATCGTGTGTTGGCCCATTTTTCCTTGTCTTGCAACGTTAGAGTCCCCGCTTGCGCGAGAACAGCAACTTAAGCTCACGCACGGTCTGTACACACCAGTAGACCAGCAGCCCTAGCCCCAGCACCCAGATGCCCCAGGTTATCCAGTCGATGTACATGTGTGGTTCGCCTTCGTCCCAGATTCTACATCACACGATTCGGTTATCGAGGAACGCGAGAGTGATTAAAGAGCGACGACTGTGTCGGGGCCCGCTCCGCTCGGTGTATCAATCACGCGAATCATCTTTCTTGCGGTCAACGAGACGATGGCGATCTTGTCGCTATCCTGAAGGCCGAGGTATGCTGTCCGGCAGTCCTGGGAAAGCGATAGAGGACGGCCCGGCAGGTTAATTCTGACGGTTTCCCTCGAAGTCGCTACATCCGCGAAACCGGCGCCCTCGCCCTCTTGCAGGTTGTACACGAGACTTCGTTCGTCGGCAGTCAAGGCAATTCGCGCGGGCCCCACACCGGTTCTGATCTCCCCGGTAACCTGGCGTTGTTCTACCCCGATTATTGAGATCGTGTTGCCGGCATGATTCGTTACGTAGATCCACTCGCCGTCTCTGGTCATAACGCCGCCCTGCGGGTCCTTGCCCACCGGGATAATGTTCTCAACTTCGCCCGATGCCAGATTGATCACGGCGACTTCTCCCGAACCGGCATTGCTCACCCACACGGTTTCCGCGTTTGGCCCAAGCAAAACCATGTGAGGATGCTGCCCTTTGACGTCGTACCGCCGCAGGACTGTTCTTCGAACTGGATCAATGAGCAGCAGGCCGAAAGGATTCTCAATCGTCACGACGATTTGGCCCGTCTTTGGAACGACTGCGATTCCGTGCGGACGTCGATCATGACCAAGATCGATGGCGCCTGCGAAGGCACGCGCCCGGACATCTATGATCGAAATCGTATTGCCGCCCTCTCCTTGGTCCGTCATCCAAAGGAGCCCGTTATCGGTCACATAGAGCAGACGCCTGTCCGGCGACAACACCATCTCGTGAGGGAACGTGCCGGCCTTTACCTCGCTCAGCCGTTTGCCGCTGGCGGTGAAGAAGGCGACTTTTCCTGCCTTCTTCTCCACAACGGCCAGGAGAGCGGCATCAGTTGGCGACGTTGCTGCCATTCCGGCCGTCAACCCGCCAGCCGCCGCGATCTTTAAGAATTTCCTTCGTTCCAA
>Ga0335069_10004497_pt1 | contig 20655 bp, 15 predicted proteins | sample Lox_Sample_11_FD_206714 | JGI IMG/M metagenome (GOLD analysis project Ga0335069, IMG submission 206714) | Soil microbial communities from Loxahatchee National Wildlife Refuge, Florida, United States - Lox_Sample_1.1 | ecosystem: Environmental > Terrestrial > Soil > Wetlands | place: USA... | reverse complement strand
GTGCGCTCCACCTGCGGATCGAGCACCTTCTCGCCGGCAGCGATTCTCTTGACCACGCCCGCCAGATCGAGATCCATCGCGTTCTTCAGCATGTAGCCGCGCGCGCCAGCATCGAGCGCCTGACGGACCAGCGTCTCTTCCGAATGCATGCTGAGCATGAGGACGGCCGTCTGCGGCGCCTTTTCCAGGATCTGCTTGGTGGCGATCAATCCGCTTACACCTGGCAAAGCGCAGTCCATCACCACGACCTTCGGCTTGAGGGCGAGCGCCATCTGGACAGCCTCGCTACCGTCGCTGGCCTCGCCGATCACGCTGATGTCTTCGTCGTCCTCCAGCATTCTGCGAAAGCCACGACGAACCAGGCTGTGATCGTCCACCAAAAGAACCGTCAGTTTATCCGGCATGCGCTTCCAGTCTCTCCAGGGGAATGCTCAGCTTCACCAGAGTCCCACCTCCAGCAGGTTGCGACAGCATCAGCGACCCACCCATCAACTCCGCACGTTCCCGCATTGCCACCAAGCCGATTCCCTTCCTTGCCTGGTCGAGCGGAAATCCCGTGCCATGATCTTCGATCTCCACTTCCAAACCTTGTTCCAGATACCGCAACCGCACCCAGGCCTTCTTCGCGCCGGAATGCCGCGCGATGTTGTTCAGCGACTCCTGCACCACACGATACACGTTGATCGCGTAGTCGTTCGGCATCTCGATCGGCGTACCCGCCTTCTCGTAGGATATCGAAATACCCGTCTGCCGCTCCATAGTGGGAATGTACCAGTCCAGAGTTCCTTCCAGCCCACCCTCCTCAAGCAGCACCGGATGCAGCGATTGCGACAGCATCCGCGTCTTCTGAAGCGTGTTCTGGACGACTTCATTCACCTCGCGTAATTCCGTCCGCATTGGTGAATTTTCCGGCGCATGCTTGGCCGCGCGGGTAAGCATCATGCCCACGGCGGTCAGGATTTGCCCAAATTCGTCGTGTAATTCACGTGACACATGCCGCAGCGTCGATTCCTGGGTGGCGATCAGTTTCTGCGCCAGTTCGGATCGCTGTCCTGACAGGAATTCCAGCCGCGCAAACAGTTTTCGATTGGTATGAATAAGGTAGGCCGACGTGAGTGCGATCGCGATCAGGGTTGCGGCGAAGAATACGTACACCTGCGTCTGAACCTGGTTGTAGATTCCTTGAATGGTTGCCGCCGCCGCTTCTTCGCTCTCGTTGTTCGCTACCAGCATTCGCGCTACCCACGTACTGAGCGCCGCCTGACGTGGCTGAAGCGTCAACTGGATTTGGCTACGAGCCTCCTTGTCCTTGCCGTCGCCTGCGAGGGCGAACATACGATCCACAGCATCCCAAAACTGCCGCATCGAATTGTCGAGATACTGCCGCTGCTCTGGCGTCTTCTGCGCCACGTTCAAGTCCGCTTCCTTCTTGATGGCGTCGTTCAGATCCTCACGCAGGCGGTCGAATTGGGCCGACCACGCGGTCAACGGATATGGCTCGTCTCTGCTGTCGAGCATGTCGCGCATCGCCAATGCGACCGAGTTCAAGTTGTTCTGGATGCGCAGCAGTTGCAGTGAGTCCCGCCGATTCCGGTCGATGAGGCCGCTCTGCAGCATACGCAATCGTCCGATCTCGCGCGTGATGTACCACGAGTACGCCGTCACCGCGATCAACGTAATCACCAGTCCCAGCACCAACGGCATGGTGGGAGACCGCCCGGAATCCTGCGCGCGCTTCACCCGCCGAGGATACAACGAACCCCGATTCCGAACCAAACACGCCGCCTGGGGGCGAATCAGCTAACGCAGGCGTTCCAAATAAGGAAAACTCACAAAAATAAGGGAGAGCATCACAGACTCCGCGCTCGCGGAGCGGCAATACTCCGCATCCGGAGAGGCGATATGCGTCTTTGGGCCACGGCTTTCGTCAGCTTTACTGCTCTGTCTGTCCTTATCGGCTGCGGCGGCGGACTCACCACCAGCACGTATGTTCCATCCACGAACGTGACGGTGTATACGCCTCCACCGCAGAACGTCGTTAATTCGGCTGAGGATCCTGCTACTCCGCCCCAGGGCACGGTCACACTGCGATCGGCGCTCGCCTACGTGAGCGATGGCCAAGCGATCACGTTCGATCCCTCGCTGAATGGAAAGACCATTGCTCTCAGCATTGTCGGCGAAGACCACACTCCTTTGCCTGGTGAAACCTACAACGGGATGACGTTCCTCGGCTACGCGTTACGCGATTACGGGAAGTCGGCCCTTTATGCCGACAAGAATGTCGTCATCGATGCCTCCGCACTTCCCGATGGCGTCACAATTCAATGGACAGGCGGCGACGCAATCCCCGCGCGCGTACTTGCCGTAAACGGGAGCCTGACGCTCACCAATGTGACCATCGCGGGTGGGAATTCCGTCGCCGAACCTCTGACCGGGACGCAACCGTACACGCTGGCCCGCGGTGGGGGACTGGCCGTCTGGGGCACAGCTACCCTGACCAACTGCGCTATCGTCGGGAATCGCATCTTCGGGGACAACATTGCCACCCGTGATCGGGGCGCCCTTGGCGGAGGCATTTACTCCAACGGGCTTCAGCTCTCGAATTGCATCGTCGCCGGCAATTCCGCCAAGGGCTATGGCGCCGCCGGAGGCGGTATTTATTCCGTCGGCGGAGCCGACAATACGACCGGCACGGGAAACGACACGACGCTTTCACAGTGCACCGTTTCGGGTAATCGCGTTACGGGACAGAGTGCCTATGGCGGCGGGGTCTTCACTCTCAGCGGAGGTCCCAACAACCTCGCCACCATGACCATCACCAACTGCACCATCGCCCGCAATCTCGTCGAGGACAATCCCGACCTGCCCGAGACCGGACAGTACTACTATCGCGGCGGCGGCGTTTATCTTGGCGGAGGCTCGCTGTCACTCATCAGTGACACCATCGCGGAGAATGAGGTTACCGGTCCCACCGCCATGTTCAACAATGCTTCGAACATTGGGGGAGGCGGTGTCGCGGCCACCATCGGTAATGCACACGTTGTCGAGAACATGAACCTGCAACACACGATTGTCATCGGCAATTCGGTGAACAATGCGCCGCAGGACGCTTACACCGGATCGCTGATCAACTACTACAGCTTTGGTTACAACCGAATTGGCGTGCTCGATTTCAGCGCTATTCTCGTACCTGCGCCTCTCTGGTTCGATCTGAGCCGCAAGCACTACCCCAAGGTCGGCGATCTTGATGGCCTCAAATTAACCGACGTGCTATCGCTTGATGGCGCCCAATACAGCTCGATTTTTACTTCCGTCGGCACAGATGCCGGCCAATTCACATTGCTCTGGTACCCACCTGCTGCACTTGCGATCGATCAGATTCCGGCGAATCTTTACACCGTTACCGCTATTCGCGCGGGATACGTCGGCTCTGGCGTCGCTACCGACGATTTTTTGAACGAGGCACTGCAGCAGATCCGCACTGACTATGGTGCAACGCTCGGTGGCGATTTCGGCTCAAGTTTTGGTGACCTCACCGGCATCACTTTCTATGGGCCGTTCCGCACCTGGCCCACTTCGGCTCCCAATCAGCCATGGATCACCTTTTGGCGCAATCTAGACCTGGCGATCGGCAACCAGTTAGGAACCGTCAAGCTGGGAGATGACTTCTGGAAGACCTTTTCGGGCGGTACGCTCGGAGCCGAAACGATGACGGTCCTGCCCGAAGACCGTACCATCAGCCTCTCGCCCGTGGATCAACGCAATCACACACGTCCGAGCGGTTCCACGGGAGATATTGGAGCCATCGAGAAGGACTAAGGCTAGCGTCGGTGACATAACAAGGTCTTTCGTCAGTTGCATTCCGACTCGAAATCTAGTTTTATAGCTGCAATAGTGGTATGGGGTAAATTGAGGAGGACCTTGTGCGTTACAAATCACTGCTTCTTTGCCTGCTTTTGCTCGCCTTTGCCTTTGGCTGCAGTAAACCTTCGGACCAGTCCTCCACGGACAACACCCAGGGCAACACCGCCGCAACCTCAGGTCCGGCGGCCAGTGACCAGGGAACCAACAAGGAATCATCGGACCGCCGCCATGAAGAAGGCACAGCCGAGAGAGCTCCGCTCGTTATCCCCGCGGACACACCGATCACGGTCCGCACGCAATCCGCACTGGGTTCGAAGACCAATCAGTCCGGCGACAGCTTCAGTGCGACTGTTGCCGATCCAATCACCGTCAATGGCCAGGTGGTTGTGCCCGAAGGCGCTCGCGCGCAAGGCACCGTCGTGGAAGCAGTCGCCAAGGGCAAGATCAAAGGCGCTGCCAGTCTCCGCCTTGAGCTGACCAGCCTCGAAATCCATGGCAACAGCTATCCGATTCAGACCTCGATGGCCGGATTCTCTGAAAAAGGTAAAGGTAAACGTACCGCGGTGACTACTGGTGGCGGAGCGGCGCTCGGCGCCCTCATCGGCGGACTCGCCGGTGGTGGCAAAGGCGCAGGCATTGGCGCGCTCGCAGGAGGCGGCGCTGGTTTTGCAGGCGGTGCCTTAACCGGCAACAAGCAAATCGAACTGCCTGCCGAAACGGCACTCACTTTCAAGCTGAAACAACCGGTCACGCTGAAATAGCTTCGGTTTTTTTATTTCCGGACTGAACGCCGGTCACCCGACCGGCGTTTCACTTTGTTGACCAGCTCTGCAATTAACGGGAACCAGCGCGCCTTTTCCGGTGTCTATGGATTGCAGCGGGGTGCTCCCATGCTCGAAGCCCGTAGCCTGTCCAAAAGCTACAGCGGCGTGCCTGCTGTCAAGGACGTCTCCTTCATTCTCCAACCCGGGCAAGTCCTCGGATGTCTAGGTCCCAACGGCTCGGGCAAGAGCACAACGGTAAAGATGTTGCTCGGACTCATCGAGCCGACCCGAGGACAGGTCTTCTTCGACGGCCAGGAAATCCGGAGTGACCTGGCTTCTTTTCGCAAGCAGTTAGGCTACGTTCCGGAAGAGCCGAACCTCTACCCCTACTTGAGTGGCCGCGAGTACCTCGAACTGGTCGGTACACTTCGCGGCATGGAACGCCGACGCCGCGACCAGAAGATCGATGCGCTGCTCGAAGAACTCGCCATGTTTCCGCATCGCCACGCCAGCATCGGCTCTTATTCCAAGGGCATGCGGCAACGAATCCTGATCATCGCCGCTCTGATGGACAATCCCCGCCTCTTGATCTTCGATGAGCCCCTCTCCGGACTCGATGTTGTAACGGCGCTAGTATTCAAGAACCTCGTGCGATTGCTCGGCCAGCAAGGCAAAGCCGTCTTTTATTGTTCGCACGTGCTGGAGGTCGTCGAGAAAGTTTGCTCGCACCTGATCATTCTTCGTCGCGGCGAGATGGTGACCTATGGTGCGGCCAAGGATTTACCACGCATCAGCCAGGAAGCGTCGCTGGAACAAACTTTCGCGCACCTCGTATCGGAAGTGGATGCCGAGAAAGTCACCCGCAACATCGTCGATGCGATGGTGGCTGCATGAGTGGATTTCGACCAGCGTGGGAGGAATTTTGCGAGCGCCCATTCGCCCGACTGGTAAGGCTTAGTCTCTATCGGATGTTGCATGGATCGCAAGATGCTACGGATGAATTCGACGCCGACGTGGGCCGAACCCTGACGTTACTGGCACTTCCCGGTGCGTTCCTAAGTCTCGCGCTGCTCGAAAAATACGGGTCGCTGCTGCACTGGCTTCGCGGTCAGAAGCATTTCGATCCTTACGCCGCATCGCTCTCCGACGAGTACTTCTTCCTGGTGCTCTCGATGGCCGTCTGCGCGGCGATAGCAGTCTGGAAGACTGACTCCATCTTCCTCGACCGCCGCGACTATTTGAACCTTATCCCCCTGCCCATCCGCTCGCGGACCATCTTGCTCGCCAACCTAACCTCCCTCGCGCTGTTCTCGCTTCTATTCGCCGTCGACGTGAACCTTGTCTCGGGATGGCTCTTTCCGCTGGTGGTGACCGCGTCGCAAGAATCGTTTGGGTATCTCGGAGTGATGACCCTGAGCCACGTTGTGGCGGTCGGGCTCGCCAGTCTGTTCAGCTTTATGAGCGTGTTCGCCCTAATTGGGACCGCAATGGCCGTACTCCCGGTGTCATGGTTCCGTCGCGTCACGACCTATTTGAGCACCGCTATTGTCGTCGGAACCTTTGCGTTGCTGGCCACAGGCTATTCCCTTTCCTCGATGCTCGAACGAGGAGTGAACCTGCAAGGCTCTTGGATGCACTTCCTCCCTTCCTTCTGGTTTCTCGGACTGGCACAGAAGATTCGCGAATCGCATACCGGCGGATACATCGCTTTAGCCAAGTGGGCGTGGGTCGGGCTGGGCTTAGCGACTGGTATCGCCGTCATCGCTTACTTAGTGAGCTATCGTCGCCATTTCGTTCAAACCGCGGAGAAACTGGACGCCGCAGGTTCCACCGGTGCCATACGGTGTCTCCGGCCCCTCGGTTGGTTTGCTGACGCGATTTTCCTGCGAACGCCCTTCGAACGCGCATCTTTTCGCTTCACGCTTCGCACCCTGGCTCGCAGCCCGCGTCATCGTTTGGCGATTGCTGCCTGCGTCGGCGTGGCTATCGTCGCCATCGTGCAAACATTGTCGGGAACATTGCCTATCGGCACGAACGGTTTGCCCACTGTCGGGTGGCTCGCCGTGGAGCTCATCATGAGTTACTGCCTGATCCTGGGCCTGCGTTTCGTCTTCGATATGCCCATGGAACTGCGCGCTAACTGGACCTTCCAGCTTCTCGTCGAGCCTGGCATCCAGAGTTCTGTTCCGCTCGCTCGAAAAGTAATACTCACTCTCGTGCTGGGAATGGTATGGACCGTGGGATTCGCCTTTGGTGCGATCACCTGGGGATGGCGAGCAGCCCTCATCCACTCCGTTGTCGTAACGGCAATGTCGGTTTTGCTCACTGATTTCCTGCTCGCCAAATTTAACAAGATCCCATTCACGTGCACCTACCCGGCATTTCGGCAGAGATGGATCGTCTCCGTGCTGTCGGTTGTATTCGGATTCTCGGCCTTTGCGTTCGGCACGGCGATTCTGGAACACTGGGCTTTCGCCGTCGAGTGGCGATTCCTGGTCTTCATCCCGCTGCTCGCCACAGCCTGGTCCGGCCTGTGGCAGTACCGGGCAAGCCTCGCCGATCGTGATCGCCAATTGGCTTTCGAGGATCGTGCGCCTCAGGCCTTCGAACTACTGGACCTTAGTGCCGGCCGGTAACGGTTCTGCGACTTTCCGCGTCCGCCCTCATCCGATTAGCATATTCTCAGGAGCTTCCATCATTGACCCTGGTTGGCGTATTCCAGCTTAGTCTCGCTATCTTCGTAATTGCGGTCTTGTACCTGTCGCAACGATTCTGGTTCCGCTCGCTGTGGAACTTGAGCGAGCGATTCCACTCCCAATCGGCTAAAAAACTGGTTCGCGGCGCTGCCGTCGCCGGCCTTCTCTTGCTGGTCTTCAGCTTTCTCGACCGCACGATGGGCCCTGGCTGGCTTGTTCATAACGTCGGTGCTCGTTTTCTATTCGCCATTACACAGCTTTGGGTGCTCTCCTCAATGCTCGCCTATCTCTTTTATGTGGTGGTTCGAACGGCGGAGTGGATCTGGTCACGAGCGGCGCGACTATTCCATCGCGCCCCAGCCCCTCCCCTTGCTAACGAAGATCGCCGCGCCTTCTTCCGCTATGGCGCGCGATTCGCCGCCGCCGTTCCGCTCGTTGCCGCCGTCTACGGATATACGGCCGAACGCTTCCGTTACCAGGTGCGCCGAGTTGACATTCCCATCGCCAATCTCCCGCCGCAGCTCGATGGATTTCAGATCACGCAAGTCAGCGACATCCATATCGGCGACTTCATGCCGCGTAACGAGGTTCGTCGCGCCATTGACATGGCGAACCAACTCGGCGGTCATGTCGTCTTCGTTACTGGCGACCTCATCACCGGACGCCACGACCCCCTGCGCGAATGCGTGGAAGAAGTCGCCCGGCTCCGCGCCCCGTTGGGTGTGTGGGGATGCAACGGTAACCACGAAATCTATGCTGACGCCGAAGATGAAGCCCAACATCTCTACGCCCAGCACGGTATGAAGCTGTTGCGCAAGGAACGTGCCGAGCTCGAATGGCGCGGCGCGAAGCTGAACCTGATCGGTGTCGATTACCAGCGCGACCACATGGTCAGGGGCCCGAAACCTCCTATGCTGGCCGGTATTGAGCCGCTGATCCACCGCGACATGCCCAACATCCTGCTGTCGCACAATCCCAACAGTTTCTACAAAGCCGCGCAGTTAGGAGTCGAACTCAGCCTTGCTGGCCATACCCATGGCGGCCAGGTCAATGTCGAGATTCTCGATGAGGATGTAAACCCCTCGCGTTTCATCACCAAGTTCATCGCCGGACTTTATCAATTGCCGTTTAGGGGCGACGTCGCATCCAACGGAAAGCAGGCCTCGCTATATGTCAACCGGGGATTGGGAACCATCGGATTGCCGGCACGGTTCGGCGTCGACCCGGAAATCTCGTTGCTCACGCTGCGCCAGGCTTAATTCGTTCCCAAGATGGGAGATTGTCACGCGACGACGATACCGCCATCACCGACAAATCGCCTCTTATCTGAAACTTACGCCAATCCGGCTAGTAGTCCCACTTCTCTTTCCCACAGTTGACGAAATGCCTGCGGAGACGGTTCACTAATGCCCATGCCCTCCAAGCGGTCTGACCTAAAGCGCATTGATAAGGTCGCAGTCCTTGGCGCCGGAACCATGGGCGCGCGCATCGCCGCCCATCTGGCCAATGCCGGCGTCCCTTCGTACCTGCTCGACATTGTTCCGCCCGACGCCGACGCTCCCGCGCGCAACAAGATCGCCGAAGCGGGCCTGCAGGGCGCCATCAAGTCCCGTCCCGCCGCCTTCTTCGAGCCCTCGCTCGCCAAACTGGTCACCGTTGGCAACTTTGACGACAACCTGAAATGGCTCGCCGACTGCGACTGGGTGATCGAAGCCGTCGTCGAGAATGTCGACATCAAGCGTTCTCTGCTCAAGAAAGTAGAGCAGGTTCGCAAGCCGGGAACCATCATCACCACCAATACCAGCGGCCTCCCCGTTCACCTCATCTCGCAAGGCTTCTCCGACGATTTCCGTAAGCTCTGGTTCGGTACGCATTTCTTCAACCCGCCCCGTTACATGCGGCTTTTGGAACTGATCCCGACGCCCGATTCCGATCCCGCCGCCATGGACGCCATCGCTCACTTCTGCGATGTGCGCCTTGGCAAAGGTATCGTCTGGGCCAAGGACACGCCGAACTTCATCGGCAACCGCATTGGCACCTTCTCCGCGCTCAATGTCATGCGGGTGATGCAGGAGATGGATCTCTCGATCGAAGAAGTTGACGCGCTCACCGGACCGGCAGTCGGTTGGCCGAAAACGGCAACGTTCCGGCTCATGGACCTCGTCGGCCTCGACATTCTCGGCCACGTTGTAACCAATCTGTTATCGAACGTCAAAGACGAGCGCAGCGACCTCGCCCTGCCTGACTTCTATAAGAAGATGATCGAGCGCAAGATGCTCGGCGACAAGACCAAGGGCGGCTTCTACAAGAAGCACAAGACACCGCAAGGAGAAGAACGCCTCTGCCTTGACTGGAAGACCATCGAGTATCGCCCGCGCCAGAAGGCTCATTTCGCTTCGTTGGAGATGGCGAAGAACATCGAAGACATCCCGCAGCGCCTGAAGATGCTGCTCAACCTCGACGGCTCGAAGCCCGACAAAGCCGGCCAGTTCCTTTGGACCACTCTTTCCGATCTCTGGACTTACGCCGCCAATCGCGTTCCCGAGATCAGCGACACGGTGGTTGAAATCGATCGCGCCATGAAACTCGGCTTCAACTGGGAGTTCGGCCCGTTCGAGTTGTGGGATGCTGCCGGCGTCGAAGCGACCGTTGCGCGCATGAAGAAGGAAGGCAAGCCAGTCGCGCGCAATGTCGAGGAACTCCTGGCCTCCGGCGCAAAGACCTGGTATCAGGATTCGCCACATACGCCGTCGGGCCGGGCTTACTTCGAGATCAAGACCGCTACATTTGAGCCGGTTGAGGTACCCGAAGGCGTCTGGTCGGTGACCGTCGCCAAAAAGAGCAACGGTGTAGTTAAGAAGAACGCAGGCGCGTCGCTGGTCGATCTTGGCGACGGCATCGCCGCCATCGAGTTCCACTCCAAGATGAACTCCATCGGCGGCGACATCGTCCAGCTCATCACCGAGACGCTGAAGCCGAACTCAGCCTTGGGCGGGCACTTCGATGGATTCGTCATCACCAACGATGCGCCGAATTTCTCCGTCGGCGCCAACATCATGCTGCTGCTGATGTCGGTCCAGGAGCAGGAGTGGGACGAGATCGACTTCATGATCCGTGGCTTCCAAAACATGACGCAGGCCATCAAGTTTTCTCCTAAGCCGGTCGTGGTGGCTCCTTTCGGGATGACGCTCGGCGGCGGCTGCGAAGTAGCGTTGCACGGTGCCGTGCGGCAGCCGCACGCCGAGCTCTATATGGGACTCGTGGAAGTCGGCGTCGGCCTGCTTCCCGGCGGCGGAGGCTGCAAAGAAATGACGCTCCGCGCCGTGGATACGGCAGCTTCGCTTCGTCCCGATGGCCGAGGCGAATCGGTCGAGCTGATGGAAGCCATGAAGAAAGCTTTCGAAACCGTTGCCATGGCGAAGGTTTCGACTTCGGCAAACGAAGCCCGCGGGCTTGGATTCTTGTCGAAAGCCGACTCGATCTCCATGAACCGCGAGCGCCAGCTATCTGATGCAAAGGCCATCGCGCTCGAAATGTCACGGATGGGTTACAAGGCCCTGGTGCCGCGGACCGACGTTCCGGCTCCTGGTGAAAATGTTCTCGCGACGCTGAAGCTCGGCGTGCACATCATGCGCCAGGGCGAATTCATCAGTGACCACGAGCAGAAGATCGGCAACAAAGTCGCGGAAGTGCTCTGTGGCGGCGCTGTTTCGCCTGGCACTCCGGTCAGCGAGCAGTACCTGCTGGATCTTGAGCGCGAAGGCTTCAAATCGTTGTGTGGGGAGAAGAAGACGCAAGAGCGCATTCAGTACACGTTGAAGACAGGCAAGCCGCTGAGGAATTAGGTCGTTGTCGTTTGAAAAGATGAGTGGGGACTTATGCGTGAAGTCGTAATCGTTTCATCAGTTCGTACGCCGGTTGGCAAAGCTTATAAGGGCACGTTGCGCGCGGCGCGGCCCGATGATCTCGCCGCCGTCGCTATTAAAGGTGCACTCGAACGTGTGCCGCAGGTCGAGCCCAAAGAGATCGAAGATGTCATCTTTGGGTGCGCCATGCCCGAAGCCGAGCAGGGCATGAACGTCGCGCGCATTGCTTCCCTGCGCGCGGGACTGCCGGTCGAGTGCTCGGCGATGACCATCAACCGCTTCTGCTCCTCGGGATTGCAGGCGATCGCACTCGCCGCCGATTCCATCGCCTCGGGTCGCGCCGAAATCGCCGTTGCCGGCGGCACCGAGTCCATGACCATGATCCCCATGGGCGGACACAAAGTCTCGGCAAACCCGTGGCTGGTAGCCAATTATCCCGATGCGTACCTGTCGATGGGTCTCACAGCCGAACGCCTCGCGGTTCGCTACGGGATCACCCGCGAGCAGTCCGACCAGTTCTCCTACGAGTCGCATCAGAAAGCCATCGCGGCCATTCAATCCGGCAAGTTCGATGACGAAATCGTTCCCGTTCCGGTGAGCTTCACCACGCCAAACGGGTCGAAACCGAAACGAGTCGACATCGTTTTCACAACCGACGAAGGTCCTCGCGCCGACACCACGCTCGAAGCGCTCCATGGCCTGAAGCCGGCGTTTCATGCTAAAGGCACCGTTACAGCCGGCAATTCATCGCAAATGTCCGATGGAGCCGCAGCCGCGGTAATCATGTCCGCCGAGAAGGCCAAGACTCTCGGAATCGAGCCGCTGGCGCGTTTTATCGCCTTCGCGACAGCCGGTTACAAACCGGAAGAAATGGGCGTCGGACCGGTGCTCGCGATCCCGAAAGCCCTGAAAATCGCCGGCCTGAAGCTCGAGGACATCGACGTCTTTGAATTGAACGAGGCCTTCGCAGCCCAATCGCTCAGCGTCATTAAGGAAGCCGGTCTCGATCCGGCGAAGATCAACCCTAATGGTGGAGCTATCGCTCTCGGACATCCCCTGGGATGCACCGGCGCGAAGCTGACGGCCACTATTATCCGCGAACTCAAGCGTCGCAACGCACGTTACGGCATCGTAACCATGTGCGTCGGCGGAGGCATGGGCGCGGCCGGAATTATCGAAAACGTTTAAACCCGATTGGCTATTGTTTATTGTCTATTGAAATTAAAAGCCTCAAATCGCCCTTGGCTGCCAATGATCAATATTCAATAACCAATAGACAAGAGACAATGAGGTCCTATGGTAACCGCGGCAATTCCCAAGACCAAGATCATGGGCGGCAGCTTTCTGATTGAAGATCGCGCGCCCGAAGATTTCTTCACCCCTGAAGATTTCAACGAACAACATCAGCTCATCGCGCAAACCACCGAAGAGTTTGCCACCAACGAAATCGTTCCCGCCATCGACGACATCGAAGCCAAGAAGTTCGGCGTAACCCGGGGGTTACTCGTCAAGGCCAGCGAGCTCGGCATCACCGCCGTCGATGTCCCCGAGGAATACGGCGGCACCGACATGGACAAGGTCACCTCGGCCATCATCGCCGATCGCATCGCCAAGTCCGGCAGCTTCTCGGTCGCGTTTGGTGCCCACGTCGGCATCGGCACGCTGCCGATCGTCTATTTCGGAACCGAGGCGCAGAAAAAGAAGTACCTACCAAAACTGGCCACTGGCGAGCTAATCGGTGCCTACGCCCTTTCCGAATCGTCGTCTGGATCCGATGCCCTCAATGCCCGCACCAAAGCCGTGCTCTCGCCCGACGGCAAGCACTACGTGCTGAACGGCGAGAAGATGTGGATCTCCAACGCCGGATTCGCCGACGTCTTCATCGTCTTCGCCAAAGTTGACGGCGAGAAGTTCACGGCGTTCATTGTCGAGCGCACCTTCCCCGGATTCTCCGTCGGCGCCGAAGAGCACAAGATGGGCATCCGCGGATCGTCCACCTGCCCACTCATCCTCAACGACTGCCAGGTGCCGGTCGAAAACGTCTTGGGTGACATCGGCAAAGGGCACATCATAGCGTTCAACATCCTCAACATCGGCCGCTTCAAGCTCGGTGCCGGATGCGTCGGCGGCGCGCGCAACTCGCTTGCTTCCGCAATCGGCTACGCCAAGCAGCGCAAGGCTTTCGGCAAGACCATTGCCGATTTCGGCATGATCCGCGAAAAGATCGCCGAGATGAACACGCAGGTCTACGTTGGTGAAAGCGCCGTCTATCGCACCGTCGGCATGATGGACGTCGCCCTCGGTGACATCGACAAGCACGCCGCCGACGCCTCGCAGCAGATTCGCAAGGCAATCGAGGAATACGCCGTCGAGTGCTCGATCCTGAAAGTCTGGGCCTCCGAAATGCTCGACTATGTCGTCGATGAGACCGTGCAGATTTACGGTGGCTACGGCTTCGTCGAGGAATACTCGGCCGAGCGCGGCTATCGCGATTCGCGCGTCAACCGCATCTTCGAAGGCACCAATGAAATCAACCGCATGATCACCACTGGCTGGCTGCTCAAGCGCGCCATGAGCGGACAGCTTCCACTGATGCCGAAAATCAAGCAGGTCCTCGACGAAGTGATGGCTGGACCGTCGATGGGTGATGGCCCCGAAGGCCCGCTCGCCGCCGAGCAGACGCTGGTCGCGAACCTGAAGAAGATCGGCCTGTTCGTCTCCGGCTCGGCATCGCAGAAATACATGGCCGCGCTCGCCGACCAGCAGGAAGTTATGGGAGCCATGGCCGACATGCTGATTGAAGGCTTTATGGCGGAATCGGTTCTGCTACGCACGCGCAAACTCGTGCAGACGCAAGGCGAAGCCGCTGCGGCGCTGGCCATCGCGATGACACAGGTATATCTAGCGACGGCGATGGACCGCATCGAATCGGCCGCCAAGCGCGTGATCGCCGCCGTCTCCGAAGGCGACATGCTGCGCACGCAAATGGCGATCCTGCGTCGTCTGGCAAAGTACGAGCCGTTCAACGTCATCGGACTGCGGCAGAAGATCGCAGCGCGGGTAATCGACGCCGGCAAGTACGTGACCGCCTAGAAGAATAAATTCAGTGGAGGTGTCCCACATCTATCCTCTGTTGACAGATGTGGGATTTCCTTTTAAGGATCGTCCCGCCGACCACTTCACCGCTGAGTTGTAATCTTCTGGTCCGCTTGAGTGAGGCACTGGTCGCCATCCTTGGTACCCGGTCGCTCGATGCACTCCAGTTTCACCGTTTCCGCGCAGCACTCCCCACAATCTTTGCTCGGCTTCCGCTCCAGTGAGCGCATACCCGCCACCGGATTTGCCTTTGCTTCGGTCACCAACTTACAAATCTCGTTGCGGTTCCCGTTGCGTCCGCACGATTCCGTCGCCGGGGTGCGATCGAACCGGTCCTTTGCAGCCGGATTTGCTCCCAGCCTGACCAGGTCCAGCGCGGCGCACTTATTTCCCATGATCGAGGCGATGAGCAGGGCGGTAACGCCGGTATGGCTCTTCACGTTCGGATCCGCACCGCCGTCCAGCAGTAGTTGCACCATCGCTCCTTCTTCACAAATCTGGTGCGCATCAATCTTCGACTTGAGCTCGTCATCTGCGGGGCCGTCGAGGGAAAACGGCATCCCATCAGGACAATTGTGCAGAGTGGCCATCAGCGCCGTTTCGCCGTCCGCATCGACGGCATTCACATTAACGCCCTTGGTCAGCAGGAGCTTGGCAATGTCCAGATCGTTGCTCCACGCCGCCATCATTAACGGAGTCGTTCCCTGTCGATTGGCAAAGTTCGGGTCGGCGCCAGCTTTCAGCAATTCGACGGCAAAATCGGTGTAGCCGTCGTAAATCGCAAATTCCAATGGGGTATAATCACCCTTATCCGCCACGTTAAGAGACGCACCTGCCTGAACCATCGTGCGTGCGGACCCCAAGTCGCCTTTTGCAATCGCGTCGATCAGCGGCAGGTCGCTGCGATATATCTCCTTGCGCTTTCCCGCCCAGCCCGGCAAGGCCAGCATCAGGGAGGCCAAAATGATCGCAACCCGTCTCAAATTGAAATGTCGCTTCACGACTTTGATCCCGTCACCCTGCGGTTTACCTGGCCGTTCTATGAACTCTTGGAGCCCTTACCTTCAGAAACGCCTGGAACATCCGCTCCGGATCAACCGCAATAAACTTGCCCGTACTGCGCGCCAGCACGTCCCCTTGCTGGTTCCTAATTTCGGCAACATTGTAGTGCTCGCGGCCTTCGACGCGGTCTTCCCAACTCTCCACCGTGCACCATTTCCCTAACGGCACCATCTTCACGTATTGCACGTTCATTTCCGAAGTTACCGCGATGACGTGACGAATCTTGTTCACCTTGCCCATCGCCTCATCGAGGATGGTCGCGACGATTCCGCCATGGCAGTGCTTCGGAGGCCCCCAATACCTATGCGGCAGCCGAAACCGGCAGACAAATCGCTGTCGCTCCTCGTCCAAAACGAACTTCAAATGCATTCCGTCGGGATTATCCGGCCCGCACGCAAAGCACAGATTTTGCTGCGGCTGCTTCGGCCCGGGCACGTGTCCGTGAACTTTCTTGTGTTTGGGCATTTGCTGGAAGTATAGACGAGGGCTAGTGGAAGGGGCTGATCGCCATCTTTTGCCAGATGTGGACCGGCAAATTAGACGTACAACACCTGGTGATCCGGACAATCCTTCCGCGCCGCTTCATACAAGGTATGCAGCAATTCGAATCCGTGCTTCGCCAGAAAGTACACGCCCGCGATTTGCCGCTCCTGCAGATCTTTATTCGGGAACAGAATCGTCGATAGCTGGCGTGCGTGACGTTCGATCACTTCGTTGCGCGTCAATTGCGCCCGTGCCGCCCGGCTCTCCAGTTGGTCGACCTGGTACTTCATCTTGGCTTCGGCCGTGTTCGCGGCGTCCACAAGCGTTGGATCGAGCTGTTGCAAGTCGGCGCGAATCTTCTCAAACGCGCGCGTGATAGTCGACGCGGCTTCCGCGAAGTCTTCCTGCATCGATGGAGGCAGCACCTTCTGCGACATCAGGACACGCAGCCGCTCTTCGCCATGGAACAGATCCGTGAGCTTCAGACCGTACTTCTCCATCAGCTTCGCCTGGTGCGGTGCCATAACCGTCGCGCTGAATCGCGCTAACACCGGAGTTATGTGCCCCAGCAGGCGCTCATACACCACGCTGACTTGCGCGAAATACGCCACCTCAGCCGGACCACCGGTATACGCAAGCGTGGGTAGCAGATAATCCTGAACGATGGGACGCAGCAGAACGTTAGGGCTGAAATTCTCGGGTGCGGCCGAAACTCGGGCTAGCAATTCCTCGCGCGTACATCGCTCGTCACCCACGCGGAAGTGCTCGTTGATCCGCTGGACCACCGTCCGCCGGCCGTCTTTAATCTCGAACAGCGGCGTCGAAGTCGAAGTCACCTTCACCTGCTGGTGATATCCGGCCGCTTCCAGTTCCCGGCCGCGCGCCAGCAGCGCTTCATCCAGCTCCGCCGCATTCTCAATCGCCTCCCGGTACATCGGCTCCGCAATGTGGTGGAACTCGGGGTCATACGCGTCCATCAGGATCACGCCCCATTCACGAAACACCGCCGCGAACAGCTTTCCGAACGCCGACCCCATCGTTTCGCCCGGGCGATATGCCGCGCGGAGCACGTCAGTCATCTCCGACTCGCCGAGCAACTCGGCAGCCTGCGCCACCACTGCTTCGATTTCAGAGCCAAACTTCACGTTCCCGACCGGCGCGTCTTCCACTCCCGACGCCGTTGACCGCAGCTCTATCAGATTTCCATCCGATCCCGGAACAAAATTGTGGTTCACCTCTGCCAGGTCGTGATCTTCTGTTGCCAGCCAGAACACCGGCACGCATGGAACCCCAGTCTGTTCCGCCTGCTGCGCCAGTTTCACCGCCGTCAGCGCCTTCAGGATCGAAAACAGCGGGCCGCCAAACAGCCCAACCTGCTGCCCAGTGACAACGACCGCTGCGCCTTCTCGCAGTTTCTTCAGGTTCTCGAATGTCTTCTGATTACTTCCAAACTCCCGATTTTGTCGTTCCAAAATCGCAGCCACCGCATTTCGACGCTCGGTGGGATAACTGATCTGCTTGGCTTCCTCTGCCGCCCATTCCGAAATCTGCGGCGACCGCGGATAGAACTCCCGCGCTTTACCCGAATAAGAAAGGAAGTCGGTAAATAGCCGTGTGCTATGAGGAATATTCGCAAACGGCAGACACTCGGAAGGCACTAATCGGCTCCTTAGATTCGCAAGTCCTCGCGCTCCGGTTTTGGATGACCGTCCGCGCCGAATGATGCACAAACAGCATATCAGCCAGTCAACGGGCGACAAATCGATGCTCGGCCCTCGAACCGTCAACCGTGGCCTCAGGGCATCACGACGTACCAGATGCCAGCAATGCACTGCCCTCTTGCGCGAGGCCGAAACCTAAAACCTAAAAATCGAAAGGTGAAACTCATATAGAACGCATCTCCGCGCCTTATCGCTCACAGCGGTTACCCACCGGTGACCGCTGTAACGTTGTCTCAGAATTCCCTTGTGTGACTCTGGTACTCTCCAGTTACAATCAGCAAAGGTTTTAGGGGAAAACTTAGCCTTCATGTCGCCTGACTCACTGGTCTGCGAACTCATTCCAGGCACAATCAAGCTTCGCATCGATATCTCGATGGCGGCCGAGATTCACTCCATTTCCCCGGTTGTCCACGGAATTGTGGCGATTGCCGCGCAAATTCAGACGCTCCATGGCAAGGAGATGGAGATCGAAACCGCTCTCCGCGAAGCCCTCGCCAATGCCATAACTCACGGCTGCGGCAGCGATCCCACCAAGACCATTTATTGCTGCGTCGCCCTCGACGACGACAACGGCATTCTCATCGTGGTTCGGGACCCCGGCAATGGCTACGATCCGCTCAAGGTGGCCAATCCTCTTCACGGCGAGAATATATACTCCAGCCACGGCCGCGGCATTTACCTTATCAATCAGCTCATGGACGAGGTTCATGTCCGCCGCAACGGCACCGAAATTGTCATGCGGAAACGGTGAAAAGTTTTGCGCACTTGTCTTCCGAAACTGGGTATTCCCAGCCCAATCTAACGATTTCCTTCAACAAACCCCTGCGGATGCGATAACATTCGCGCCAATGGGCACTGGCACCCCGCAAAGAAGAAAGCGCCTCGGCGACGTCCTGCGCGAAAACGAGCGCATCTCGCACGAGCAGCTCGAGCAGGCCATCGAGGAGCAGCGCAAAACCTCACACCTGCTCGGCGAACTTCTACTGCAGCGCGGCCTGGTCGCCAAAATCGACATCATCTCGGCCCTCGAAGAGGTCACGCGCTTCCAGTACGTTGACTGCCGATTCGCCACCATAGACCCCGCTGTTCTGAAACTCATCCCGCGCAGCGCCGCTGCCCGTTACAGCGTCATTCCCCTCGCCCGCGAAGGTTCAAAGCTGATCACCGTCATGGCCGAGCCGCAGAACCTGCGCATCCTCGACGAACTGCGTTTCATCTCCGGCCTCGAAATCTCGCCGCGCATGGGCTTCCGCTCCGAAATCAACGCGGCCATTGAGAACTTCTACCCCAAGCTTTCGCAGAAGGTCATCGTCGACGAGATCGCCATCCCGTTGCTCAATCAGGTAGACGCCACCGATGTCGAGTTTTTCACGCAGCCCAGCGAGCAGGATCAGGACTCCGAAGCCATCCAGGCGGAAGCCAACACCAAGGGAATCACGCCCGCCGTTCGCCTCGTATCCGCGATCGTCTCCGCCGCCGCGCAGAAGAAAGCCAGCGACATCCACGTCGAACCGCAAGCCCTCGGCACCATCGTGCGCGTCCGCGTTGACGGCGTTCTCCGTGAGCTCGCCCGCATACCGGCAGAGTTACAAAACTCGCTCATCTCGCGCATCAAGATCCTCAGCAACATGGACATCTCCGAGCGCCGCACGCCGCAAGACGGCCGCTTCCTCGTCCAGATCGGCACGCGCCACGTCGACCTCCGCGTCTCCAGCCTGCCGACGCACTACGGCGAGAAGATCGTCATGCGCCTGCTTGATCCGGCTGCCACGCGCGTCGAATTCGTCGATCTCGGATTCTCGCCCGAGCAGTCGCAGATTCTTCAGGAAGTCATTCAGCTTCCCCAGGGCATGCTGCTTGTCACCGGACCCACCGGCTCCGGGAAGAGCACTACGCTCTACGCGTGCTTGAACGCGATTCGCTCGCCCGAAACCAACATCTGCACCGTTGAAGATCCCGTCGAGTACAAGCTGCCAGGCATCAACCAGGTTCAAATCCACCCTAAGGCCGGACTCACCTTCGCCTCCTGCCTGCGTTCCCTGCTGCGTCAGGATCCGAACGTCATCATGGTCGGCGAAATCCGCGACACCGAGACCGCCGAGATCGCCCTGCAAGCCTCGCAGACTGGCCACTTTGTCCTGTCAACGATGCACACCAACGACTCGATCGCCGCAGTTACGCGCTTACTCGATCTGAAGATTCCCGGGTTCCTCATCGCCTCCTCAGTCACGGCCGTGATCGCCCAGCGCCTGGTCCGCAAACTTTGCGATTGTCGCGACGAGCGCCCTGTAACGCCAGAGTTCACCGCGCGCCTCATCGCCGCCGATGTGCTCAACGTCCCCTCTCGCATGTTCGTCCCGGTCGGCTGCCAGTTCTGCGACAACACCGGCTACAAGGGTCGCGTCGGCATCTACGAGGTCCTGGTTTTCGACGAGCAACTCCGCGCCCACATCCGCTCCGGCATTCGTGACGACGAGATGCGCAACCTCGCCCGTAGCTCCGGATTCCGCCTCATGCAAGAGGACGCCATCGAAAAGGTTCGCCGCGGCGTTACCACGCTTGAAGAGGTCACGCGCGTCATGCCCTTCGGACGCCAATCTGCCACCCGTTGCACCTGCGGCCGTCTGCTCGCGCCGAATTTCCTGTTTTGTCCGTACTGCGGAATTCCTTCCGCAACTTTGACCGCACCGCAGGTCGCCGTGCCCGCGGTCTATTCCGCCAAAGGGAGTGCCTAACCGATGAGTTCCGAAACCGAGAACGGATCCACGCCCATCCCCAATCGCCAGTTCGAGCGCTATAACAACTATCGCGACCTACAGGTGAATTACGAGGGCTATAGCGAGGAAATCCCGGTTCGCGTGCCGGACATCAGCACTCGCGGCATGTTCATCAACACGCCGCACCAGTTCCCGCAGGGCGCCGTCCTCAACGTCAAGTTCATCCTCACCCGCTCCAACACCGAGATCTTCGCCCGCGCCGAAGTGCGCTATAACCTGCCCGGCGTCGGAGTAGGCATCGAGTTCATCGACATCAGCCCCGAATGCCAGAAAGCCATCGAAGACGAGCTCCGCGTCGCCGAACTTCTACCCCGCTAACCCCTCCC
>Ga0335069_10004495_pt1 | contig 20662 bp, 17 predicted proteins | sample Lox_Sample_11_FD_206714 | JGI IMG/M metagenome (GOLD analysis project Ga0335069, IMG submission 206714) | Soil microbial communities from Loxahatchee National Wildlife Refuge, Florida, United States - Lox_Sample_1.1 | ecosystem: Environmental > Terrestrial > Soil > Wetlands | place: USA... | reverse complement strand
ATCACGATGCTGGAGGCGACGTACGGCGTGCTGGATCGTCTGGACCTCGACATCGTCCTGCCGGTCATCCGGACGGAGATCGAGGGCAACAGCGATATCTTCCTGAGCCCCGACAGTGGCGACAACCTGGTCTTTGTGAACGGTACCGAGAGCGGCGTCGGAGACCTGCTGCTGCGGGGAAAATGGCACGCGGCGACCGTCGGCGGTGCCGCGCTCGGCCTGGAGCTGGGCCTCCGGCTGCCGTCGGGCCGCCGCGACGACCTGCGGGGTCACGGTTCGGTCGGTGTCATCCCCGCGGCGATGGTGTCGCGCCAGTTCGGTCCGGCCGGCCTGCATTTCGAGATGGGGTTCGACGTCGACGGCGAGCACGTCGACGCGACCCGGGCGCGTTACCGGCTGGCGGGAACGCTGCACCTGCTCGACTGGCTGGGTTTCACCGCGGAGGTCGTCGGCAGCTCGGGACTCGCGACGCGCGACGTGCGGATAAATGCCTTCCCGGTCCAGTTCCAGGTGCCGCGCGAAGACGTCGTCGACGGCGTGTACGAGTTCGAGTTCACGCTCTTCGGTCGGTGCAGCGGATATGCGGGCGTCGACGTCCCGATCACCACCGACGGGCTGCGGCCGGATATTGCGCCCGTCGTCGGGCTGACGGCGGCGTTCTGAAGAACGCCCGTCACCGAGGCGACGAGGCGAGCGACGACGGCGGTCGCGAACGGCTTTCGCTGGAGGGGGACCTGCAGGTCTCTTGTGCGATTCACCCCGGGCGCACTAAGTGGGACGCGGGTTTGTGGGTTCGTGGGAGGGTTCGAGAACCCTCGACTGTGCCCCGAGGGCGGGCTTCGACCGAGAGGGGGGACGATGGCTTCGGGTGCGGACCGGAAATGGGCAGGACGGTTGGGGGCGGTGGTCGTGCTCTCGTGCGCCGCGTTCGTGGGTGTGGCGACCTCCGCCGCGGCCGCGAGCCGAGATTTCACGATCAGGTGGACTTCCAGCGGCTCCGCGTCCGCCAAGGGCACGATGACGATCGACGACGCCGTGTTCCTCAACCCCGGGGCCAACAACAGCGACACGATCCCGTGGGTGACTTCCTTCTCCGTGACGATCACCGGGGCCGCTTCGGGAAACGGGACGTTCACGCTCGCGGATTTCTCGAACATCCGGCTCGATACGCATGGCGGAACCCTCGATCTCGCTCGCCCACTCATCGGACAGAACAATGGCGGGCTGTTCGATCCCGTGGGCCATAGTGGCACGGGTGGGGACTTCAACGTCTTCAAGGGAACGACCGCTAGCGCCCCGAATGGGACGAACTACGGAGAGATGACCACGAACGGGGGGACCGGCGATCCGCTCGTCGTCACGAGGATCACGCCCGCTCTCCAGTTTCCGTTCGCGACCGAAGAGCGAAAGTGCCAGGAGACGATCGGCAAGGTGGGCGCGAAGTACCTGGCGGTTCGATACGCTGCGCTCACGGGGTGCTACAGCGCGCTCCTCCGGGGCAAGGCGATCTTCCAGGATCGCCATCGCATGACTCCTGTCACTGACGCGGGGGACTGTCCCAGCGAATTCAAGACGGCCGCGAAGCTCTCCCGGGCGCGACAGGCGCTGCGCAAGGGCCTCGAGAAGGCGTGCAACGACACGAGCGTCGGCAAGCTGTTCGCGTGCGCGACCACCGTCGATGGCCTCGCGGATGCCACCGGGTCGACCGGATGCCTCGTCGCTGGGATCGACGCGCGCGTTGCCGGCCTCCTGCTGGACGAGTACGGCTTCTGACGCTGTTCCCCATGCGCACGGTGAGCGGGCCGCGCAAGCTGGGGGTGAGGGGCAAAGGGCAGGGGGCAGCGTCCGATAACGGGGCGCTCCGTCAAGTTGCCAGGGTTGTCCTTCCTACGGTCTTCAGTGGATTCGCCGGCCTCGACGAACCACTGACCAGCGACGGGTTGCGCCCCAACCTTGTTCCCCTATTCGGCGTGAGCGCGGCTTTCTGAGCCGTCATCCGCCGAAACTCCAAAACACTAGCACCGCCGCAGGCTTCGCGCTCCACGTTCGCTTCCTCAACACATGGTCGGGCGGGCACATCCTTCTTGCATTGTCGAGGACGCCCCTAGACGCAAAGAAAAGGCTGTACATTCCGTGACGGGCGGGCTAGGGAGCAGCCCAATGGGCCGCTGCGGCCTGGCTCCGCCTGGCGGTCGCGGCGCTCGACAGTGGCTCATGGCACAACGTCATTCTCCGCTACGCGGGGACCGGCACGGGGCCAGGACAGGGAGCGAACGTGGAGATCTACGAGGACGACGTCCTCGTCATGACCATCCCGAACGACGCCAGCAACGACCCCGTGTTCAGCTCGGGGATGTCGGACAGCCTGTACATGGGGACGGCGGGCATCGCACTGGACGACGTTCGCGTCTATGACCACCTCTTCACGGTCGGGGAGCAGTGCAGCGAGATCCTGGCGGGCACGTGGGACGGACAGTCTTGCGCCGTCCCCTGAGATGCCCACGATCTCCGGCCCGATCCAGAAAGCAGCGGGGACGCTGCCCTGTGTCCAGTTCCGGATCAATCGCCGGTCTTCCGGCACCCTGTTCCGCTAGCCGGCGGACGTTCCGGCTGACGCCCGCGCGAGCGCGGGCGAGAGCTGGCGGCGGAGCACCTTCCCGTTGCGCGTCCGCGGCAGCTCGTCGACGAGGTACACGATGCGCGGCGCCTTGTACGCCGCGAGATGCTCGCGCCCGTAGGCGAGCACCTGCTCCGGCGTGACGCCGCTCCCCGGCCGCGGCACGACGTACGCCACTGCCAGCATCTTGTCGGGGCCGACTTCCTCCGCGGTCGCCGCGCAGTCCGCGACGTCGGGGTGGTCGCGCAGCACGCGGTCGATCTCGTGGGGCGAGACCCGGTAGCCGAAGGTGTTGATGAGGTCGTCGCGCCGGCCGAGGAACCAGACGTAGCCGTCGGCGTCGCGGCGCGCGTAGTCACCGGTGAGGAACCACTCGCCGTGGAAGCAGAGCCGCGTCTCCTCGGGCTGGTTCCAGTAGCGCAGGAAGAGCGCCGGGTCGGTGCGCGGCACGCACAGCATGCCCTCCTCGCCGACGCCGACGGGGCGCCACGTCTTCGGGTCGAGGAGCTGCACGTCGTGCCCGGGCTGCACGAAGCCGGCGGAGCCCGGGCGGATCGGCCGCGCGTGCGTCTGGCAGAGGTAGTACGAGCACTCGGTCATGCCGAGGCCCTCGTAGACGTCGAGCGCGAATCGGCGGCGCCAGCCGTCCAGCACCTCGTCGGAGAGATGCTCGCCCGCGCTCATGCAGTGGCGGAGCGTGGGGACGTCGGCGGCGCCGAGCGTCGTCTTCTGGAGGATCTGGCGGTAGACGGTCGGCACGCCGATGAAGGTGGTGGCGGCGTGCTTCGCGATCAGGCGCGGCCAGAGCGCGGCGTCGGTCGGGCCCTCCCACAGCATCGCGGTGTGGCCGCGATAGAGCGGGTCCATCATCCCGGTGCCGAGCACGTAGGTCCAGTTGAGCTTGCCGGAATGGAGGACGCGGTCGCCCTCGGGACGGAAGTGGAACCAGTACTCCGACGACGGCTGACGCCCGAGCAGCGCGCGATGCGCGTGCAGCACGCCCTTCGGGTAGCCGGTCGTGCCGGAGGTGTAGACGAGGTAGGCGGGATCGTCGGCGCGCGTCGGGTGCGGCGCGGCGGGCGGCGCGGCGGCGAGCGCTGCCTCGAAGTCGTGGGTGCCCACTGGACGCTCGCCGCTCCCCGTGAGCAGCACGTGCCGCAGCTCGCCGACCGACGCGAGCGCGTCGTGCATCGCGCTCCACGTGCCGGGGTCGGTGACCAGCGCCACGGCACCCGAGTCGCGCGCCAGGTGCAGCACCTCGTCGCTGGTGAGCATCGTCGACGTGGGCACGGCGACGGCGCCGCGGCGGAGCGCGCCGAAGAACGCGACCGGGTACTCGATGCCGTTCGGCAGCCGGATGAGGACGCGGTCGCCGGCGCCGACGCCGAGCGCGGCGAGCAGCCCGGCGAATCGCGCGGAGCGGTCGGCGAGCAGGGCGAACGTGAGCGCGCGCGGCCCGAGCGTCGCGTCGTCGACGAGCATCGCGGTCCGATCTGCGACCGGCGTCTCGAGGTGCGCGTCGGTGCAGGCGACCGCGATGTTGAAGCGCTCGGGGATGTCCCAGCGCCAGGGCGGGAGCTCAGCCGGGCGCGACGGCACGGACGAGCTGCTCCGTCACTTCGAACGGGACGCCCTGCGGGAGCGTGAGGAGCGCGGTGCCCATGCCGTGACGCTGCCAGTCGGCGAGCTGCTCCTTGCAGTGCCCGGGTGGACCGCAGATGGCGATCGCGTCGATCAGCTCGTCGCTCACGGCGGCGGCGGCCTCGCGGCGCCTGTTGGTGTTGTAGAGGTCCCGCACCAGGTCGGCATTCTCCTTGAAGCCGTAGCGGCAGAAGAGCGCGTGGTAATAGACGCCCATCCCGCCGATGTAGAACGACACCAGCGGCTTGATCATCGCGCGCGCGGCGTCGCGATCCTCGAGCGGCACGACGGCCAAGAACGGGGCGACGTCGATCTTCGACGGGTCGCGGCCGGCTTCGCGCGCGCCCTGCTCGAGGAGTGCCAAGCCATCCTTCAGATGGCGGTACGGCCAGAACGTCGGGACCCAGCCGTCGGCGCAGCGGCCGATCTCGCGGATCGCCTTCTCCTGGAGCGACGCCACGTAGATCGGGATGTCGGGGCGCGTGGGCGTCATCTCGAGCTTGAAGTTGTGGACGTCGAAGAGCGTGCTCTGCTCGGGGCGCAGCCGGCCGCCGCTCCAGAGCGTGCGACAGATGCCGATGGTCTCCCGGATGCGCGTCAGCGGCTTCCTGTACGGGACGCCGTGCAGGTGCTCGATCACGATCGTGCCGCTCGTGCCGAGGCCCAGGATGGCGCGGCCGCCGGAGATCTCGTCGAGCGTGGCGGCGCTCATCGCGAGCAGCGCGGCCGAGCGGCTGAAGACGTTGGCGATGCCGGTGGCGAGCTTGAGGGTCTTCGTCGCGAGCGCGATCTCCGTGAGCAGCTGAAACTGCTCGTAGCCCCAGGCCTCCGGGATCCAGATCGAGTGGTAGCCCAGCTCCTCGGCCAGGCGCGCGGTCCTGAGCACGGCCTGGCGGTCGTAGCTCTTCCAGAAGGGCACGATTCCCATCCGCATGGCGGGGGACCCTACCACCCGCGCATACGCTTGACCACGGTGGCGGGCCGCACCGTTGCGCTCCGTCCCCGCTCTTGGCCGTACGACTGGCGGCGCGCTATAGGACCCGATCCCATGGATTTCGAGCTGTCCGACGAACAGAAGCTGCTCCGCGACAACGCCCGCCGGTTCCTCGACCGCGAGGTCGCGCCCCTGGTCGCCGACCACGAGGCGCGCCGCGCCTTTCCCGACGGCGTCTACCCGAAGCTCGCGGCGCAGGGCTTCGTCGGCACGACGGTGCCGGCCGAGCACGGCGGCCACGGCCTCGACCTCACGTCCTACTTCGTCCTGGTCGAGGAGCTGGCCTACTGCTGGGGCTCGCTTCGCAGCTCCGTCACCACGCACAACATGGTGGCCGGCATCATCGCCGACGCCGCGACCCCGGCGCAGCGCGAGCGGCACCTGCCGGGGCTGCTCGACGGCCGGCACATCGCGTTCTTCGGGCTCACCGAGCCGAACGTCGGCTCCGACGCCGCGGGCGTCGAGCTCACGGCGCGCGAGGACGGCGACGCCTACCGGCTCACCGGCACCAAGACGCTGATCACCAACGGCACGATCGCGCGGAAGGGCGTGGTCGTCGCGCGCGTGAAGGACGTCGGGCCGACGATGTTCGTCGTCGACCGCGCGGAGTCGCCGTTCGAGGCGCGCGCGCTCGAGAAGATGGGGAACCTGGCGACGCCGCTCGCCGAGCTGAGCTTCGAGGACGTGCGCGTGCCGAAGGCGAACCTGCTGGGCGAGGCGGGCAAGGGGCTCAGGCTCGCGCTCAAGGGCCTCGCGAGCGGGCGCTGCTCGGTGAGCTTCGCGGCCGTCGGCCTGGCGCGGGCCGCGCTCGACGCGGCGGTGCGCTACGCGAAGGAGCGCCGCCAGTTCGGCAAGCCGATCGGCGGCTTCCAGCTCGTGCAGGAGATGATCGCCGAGATGGCGAACCTGACCGACGCGTCGCGCCTGATGGCGTACCGCGCGGCGGCGGCGATCGCGGCGGGCGGGAAGGGGATACTCGAGTCGTCGCAGGCCAAGCTGTTCGCGACCGAGTCGGGGCTCCGGGTCGCACATCTCGCGATCCAGATCCACGGCGGCTACGGCTACACGCGCGAGTTCCCCGCCGAGCGCTTCTACCGCGACCTGCGGCACCTCACGCTCGCCGAGGGCACGTCGCAGATCCAGCACCTCGTGATCGGCCGGGAGCTGCTCGGCCTGGACGCCATCCGCTAGGAGGGTCGATGAAGCTGTCGGGAAAAGTCGCCGTCGTCACGGGCGCGGGGCAGGGACTGGGCGAGGCGATCGCCGTCCGCTTCGCGCGCGAGGGCGCGGCCGTCATGGTGAACGACTACAACGCCGAGACCGCCGCGCGCACCGCGGAGCAGGTCCGGGCCGCGGGCGGGCGTGCGGCCGTGACCGTCGGCAGCGTCACCGACGAGGCGCTCGTCAAGGTGATGATGGAACGGACCGTCAAGGAGCTGGGCGGCCTCGGCATCCTCGTCAACAACGCCGGCATCACGCGCGACAAGCTGCTCCGCGATCTGACCGTCGAGGACTGGGACGCGGTGATCAACCTCAACCTGCGCGGCACGTTCCTCTGCAGCAAGTACGCGACGCCCCACATGGTCTCGGCCAGGTGGGGGCGCGTCATCAACATGAGCAGCCGGGCGCACCTCGGGAACAAGGGGCAGACCAACTACTCGGCGTCGAAGGCGGGGGTGATCGGCTTCTCGCGCTCGCTGTCGATGGAGGTCGGGAAGTTCGGGATCACCGTCAACTGCATCGCCCCGGGCGTGATCGCGACGCCGGGCGTCACGTCGCTGCCGCACTACCAGAGCCTGGTCGACCGGGTCGCGCCGACGCTGCCGATCCCGCGGTTGGGGAAGCCCGAGGACGTGGCGGGGGTCGCGGCGTTCCTCGCCAGCGACGACGCCGAGTACGTCACCGGCGAGACCATCCACGTCTCGGGCGGCCGCTACGGATCGTAGACGGGCCGCCCGCTGGCGCTACACCCTCCAACTGCTGGGCAAGTGACATTGCGCCTCCCTGGCGGCCGCCCGCAGCTCCTACCCGCCGGTGCGCCGCTTCTTGGTCGTGAGCGGCGTCCCCCCGAGGTGGACGGTGCTCGCCTGCGGGCCCTGCTCGCCCGCCTCCTCGGCGAAGCGGACCTCGTCGCCGACGTGCAGCCGCGCGAAATCCACGTCGACGAGGCTGTTGCGGTGGAAGTAGACCTCGCGCCCGTCCGCAGTGGCGATGAAGCCGTAGCCCTTCTCGGGATCGAGGCGGGCGATCCGGCCCTCCGGCGCCGCCTCGTGGACCTTGACGTGGCCCCGCGCCTCGCGGACGTGGTCCTCGAGCTGGCGCTTGGCGGCGTCGAACGCGTCGCGGATCGCGACGTACACGTCCTCGAAGGCGTGATGCTCGGAGGGCTCGCGGCTCACCACGATCTCGCGGCCCGGGACCCGGAGGTCGATCCGGACGTGGAACAGCTTGCCCTGCCGGTGGCGCCGGTGGGGCGTTTCGACCACCACGCGCGCGCTCGTGATCCGGTCGTAGAATTCCTCGAGCTTGGCCGCCTTCTCGCGGACGGCCGCCTCGATGGCCGGTGAGGGCTCGACGTTGCGGAAGCTGATCTCCAGGGGTACCTGCATGGCCGTCATGTCTGCATTAGCACCCGCGATGCCAGACCATTCGTGCCGTCCTGCCGCGGGTATCTTCCCCCCGGTGGGAACGCCGATCCCCCGGGACTCTCGACGCCGGGGGGAGGGGGACCATTCCGGGTCTACCCCTGGACCATCGAATCAGGGCATACACGTCTTTTCCATTTCCCCAATCGCGGAGGATGTCGAATGAGAGCTGCCGTCTACGTCGGAGATCCCAAGAGCCTCGCGCTCGAGAGCCTGAAGCCCAACCCCCCCGGTCCACGTGACGTCGTGGTCGAGATCGGGGCCAGCGGCGTCTGCCACTCGGACCTGTCGATCATGCGCGGGTACGTCCCGGTGCCGCCCGGCATGGTGCTCGGGCACGAAGGGGCCGGGCGGGTGGTCGAGGTCGGCGCCGAGGTGTCGCGGGTGAAGAAGGGCGACCGCGTCGTCGCGTCCTTCGTGCCGGCGTGCGGCGCGTGCTGGCACTGTCTGCGCGACCAGTCCGAGCTGTGCGAGATGGAGAACGAGCTGACGACCCAGGTGCGCGGCACGCGCCCCGACGGCAGCATGTACTTCTGCATGACCGGCCTGGGCACGTTCTCCGACGTCATGACCGTCGACGAGGCGTCGGTGGTGAAGGTGGAGACCGAGCTGCCCGACGCGCAGCTGGCGCTGATCGGCTGCGGCGTCACGACCGGCGTCGGCGCGGCGCTCAACACCGCGAAGGTCCGGCCGGGGGCGACGGTCGCGGTCCTCGGGTGCGGCGGCGTCGGCCAGGCCGTGATCCAGGGCGCGCGGATCGCGGGCGCCGGCCGGATCATCGCGATCGACCCGCAGCCGCTCAAGCGCAAGACCGCCACGCAGCTCGGCGCGACCGACACCGTCGACCCGACCGCCGGCGACCCCGTCGAGCAGGTGAAGGCGCTCACCGGCGGCCGCGGGGCCGACTACGCGTTCGAGGTGATCGGGCTGCCGGAGACGATCCTCACGACCTACAACCTCGCGCGCCGCGGCGGCGAGGTGATCATCGTCGGCATGGCGCGGTTCGATGCGCAGTTCACGCTGCCGGCGTTCGGCATCTTCTTCGAGCAGAAGACCGTGAAGGGCTGCAAGTACGGCTCGGCGCAGGTGCGGCGCGACTTCCCGCGCTTCGTCGACCTGATCGAGACCCGTCGCCTCGACATCTCCTCGATGGTGTCGAAGACCATCAAGCTGGACGGCGTCAACGACGCGTTCCGCGCCATGGAGGCCGGCGAGGTGATCCGGAGCGTGATCGTCTGAGACGACGCGAGGAGCGGGTCGACGCCGTCGCCCCGCTCCTCAATCCGCCGCCGGCGTCGGCTCCGGCGGCACGGGGACGAACAGCACCGGGCAGCGCGCCCGGTGCAGCACGCCCTCGCCGACGCTGCCCAGCAGCATGCGGTGGAGCCGGCCGTGGCCCTGCGTGCCCATGATGATGAGGTCGACGTTCAGGCGCTCGGCCTCGGCGAGCAGCTTCTCGACCGTCGGCCCCTGGATCAGGAGCGCCGTGGTGTCGACGCCCGCGGCCGCGATCTCGTCGGCCAGCGCCTGGATGTCGCGGTGCTCGCGGCGGATGCGCTGCGCGACCGCGTCGCGGCGCGACTGCGGGCCCACCTCGAAGCCGACGAAGGCGGGCTCCGGCTCCTCGACGTGTACGACGAACATCTGTGCCTCAAGCGCCGCCGCGAGCGCGGCCGCGTGCCCGATCAGCGCGGGCGTCAGATCCGAGAAGTCGACGGCGAGGAGGATGCGCTCCATGCTGCGAGAACAACCTACCGCCGTCGTGGCAGGGGCGCCATGCACGATCGGCCGACGGTCAAAGGAACAAGAGGCCGTTCGGGATCCCCTACACGAACCCCGTCGCGACGACCACGCGCGATCGCCAGCCGACGGGCCTATGGCCCGGGGCCCGTCGGACACGTCGGGCCCGAGTACGGCTGCGGCGTGGTGACGAAGCCGTCCGGCTGGCGGAACGTCGTCGTGATGCAGGTGTCGGTCGTGCCGAGCGTGAAGGTGCACTGGTTGCCGCCCGGGCCAATCCCTTGCCCGGCACAGGGACCGTCCCATGACACCAGCTCGATCGGGAAGCGGGAATCCGGCGGGTGGTCGGACGCGGTGTCGAGCTCGACGCCCTGGCCTGGCGGGAAGTGCCGCGCGCAGCTCTGCGTCTGGAGCTGGCTGCCGTAGCACGCGAAGCCGACCGCCTGGCCCACGAGCGGCGCGACCGGGTTGCCGGTCACCGACGGCGGCTGTCCTGCCTCGCCCGCCATGGTCACCGCGATGATCGGCCGATACTGCAACGTGACCACGATGTGCGCGCTCGTCGTGCCGTCGAGGAAGCAACTCGGGCCAGGGGCGGGGAGACCGGTCGTTCCCTTGCAGCCGTCGATCGCGACGACGTCGTAGGGCGGATCGTTGGCGCGTGGATCGTCGACCGGGAACACGCGGAGCTGGCTGATCCCGTGCCCGTTCGGGCCGCCGGTGTAGCTGCACGTCGGCGGACACGATACTCGCGGCGGCTGCCCGTTCGCGTCGACGATCTTCCAGCCGGCGCTTCCCACCAGGGTGTGGACCTCGACGTCGACGCGCGGCGGTTGGTGCTGACAGGTGCAATCGGGGCTGCACTCGCCCGGGCACGCGGCGGCGTCGCTGCCGTCGCACTCCTCGGTGTCCTGCTTGACACCGTCCCCGCACTGGTCGAGGACCGTGACGTCGTCGCAGGCCACGCCGATGGGCTCGTCGCTGTCGGGCGGGAATACCTCGACGCCGATCCCGTCGCTGCCGCTCTCGGCGGCGGCGTGCGCGTCGTACGTCATTTCGGCGCTGGTGTTCTCGACGTCGTCGCCGCCTTCGAGGTGCCCGTGCTGCGCCTCGTTGTACCAGTGATGCGTGAGGTCGCACGTGCCACTGCCTTTGACCTCGACCCTGACCGTCGCGTGCTCCCCCGGCTCGAGCTTCGGATCCTCCGGGGTGGTGTGCGGATCGTCGACGTACGCGACGTCGTCGCGTCCGGCGCGCGTGAAGCGTGCGAAGTGGAGGACCTGCACCTGCTTGTTGGTGACGGGATCGGTCTCGATGACCGGATACGGGTCGATCTTCGGGGTGACCTGCTCGTACGCATCTTTGGTGGTGCGCAGGTCCTTCAGCAGCCCGTCGAAGAGCTGCGGCGCCACCTCTTGCGTGGTGTACAGCTCGGAGACGCTCCGATCGAAGCCGAAGTAGGCGCCGGCCCCGAACGCCCCCACGAAGACGTTGGGCATGTTCCCCGCGGAGCTGCTGCAGGCGCTCGCGTAGACGATCGCGTTCTCCGGAAACCGCCCCTGCACGCGGCGGGTGAAGTAGTCCTCGGTGACGACGAAGATGCCGTTGCGGGGCAGGGCGATCACGCCGCGCGAGAAGTCCCCGATCTGCGCCGACAGAAGGAGCCCGAGGGCGAGGTCGTCGGCGTGCAATCGGACGGTGTCGAGCGTCACCTGTTCCGCGGTGGCGAACGCGACCCGGCCCTGGCCGTCGACACCGGCGTGCGTCGACAGCACGAGCGTCGCGAACCCCGGAAACTGATGCACGGATGCGACGTCGGCTGCCCCGCCTGCGATCTTGGTCACCTGGAACCCGAGACAGGCATGTTCCCCGAGCTTCGTTTCCGCGACCACCCCGTCGTCCATCCTGGCGACGAAGAAGCCGGGATCCCAGATCAACACGTCGCGCCCCTCGAGGAGCATGCGCCGGTTCGGCGTGCAGCAGAGTGCGCCCGAGCCGCTCCCGTCGTCGCAGGAACGAAAGATGCCCCGGGGTGCAGGACGCCGCCCGGAGACCGCCGGAGCGACGACGGCGGCGGGCGCGGCGTCCTCGGGCGCGCGGCTCAGGATCAGCATCCCGAGCCAGCCGGTCGCGTAGCGGATGACGAGGTCGGTGCCGTCCGGGCTCAGCTCGGCGTCGAGGACCCCCTCGACCGCGCGCAGGCTGCGCATCGTCTCCATGCGAGCCGGGAGCGAATCGCCGAGGCGGAGCTGGGTGTCGCGCCAGATGTCGCTCGCCTGGCCGCCGGCCGCGACGAACTTGGCGATCGCATCGTCGGTGAGCGGACCGACGACCGTGAGCGTCGCGCCGGGCGAGAGCACGGTCGTGCTGCCCATCTTGCCTTCGACGGCGAACGGGATCGTGGCCGGGGCGGCCTCCGTGATCGTCGCCGTGCAGGTGTAGCGATCGGGGAGCGGGCCACCGGCCGGCGCGAGTGCGCACAACGTCGCGCCCGCCCCGTCGGCGCGCACGACCCGGAGGGTGGTCGTGTCCACGCCGGCGCCCACGAGCAGATCGACGGTGATCTCCACCGGCGTTGGTGTTCCGGCCGGCACGGCGACCGGCATCGCGCGCGGGATGCCGAGACGGTCGCAACCGGCGTCCGGGCCGGCGGGCGTCACCACCGCGACCCGCTGCGGGCGCGACGTGCCGCTGCCGGTCTGCGCCGCCTTGCCCCGGCGCTTGAGCTGGAGAAGTCGGCAGTCGGTGGCGTTCTCGTCGCCGATCGCGAACGGGAACGGGCCCGTCACCCGATCGAGGAGCCACCCGCTGCCGGTGACGACGAAGCGGTGCCGTTTGAGGTCGAGCCGCAGCAGTGAGAGTCGCCCGGCCCCGCGTCCGCCGTGAAATGTCAGCGTCTTGCCCTTGCGCGCGAAGCCGGCACGCGGCAACCGCAACGTCGCGTGGTCGAGCTCGATCAGGATCGGATCGACGTCGTCGCGCGAGAAACCGGCGAAGCGCCCCTTGAGCCGGAACGAGTCTCCCTGCTGCCCGCCGATCTTGACGGTCGCGGCGTCGAGCGTGAGCGCCAACGTCCGTGCCGCGAGCAGGCCGACGATGGCGGCCCAGAGTACTACCTTCCCGCACGACATGGCGTGCCCTAATGCGTCGGTACGCCGGGCCGCCCGCCCCCGTCAAGCGCGGCACCGCACGGTGTCCGCGCCCCTCGCCGGCCGTGGCCGCGTCAGGCCAGCCCGTAGAGCTTGATCGCGTTCCCGGCGGTCATCTTCCAGCGCTCGCCGTCCGGTACGCCGCGGAACATCTCGTCGACGGTCTTGCGCGTCTCCGGCCAGTCGCAGCCATGATGCGGATAGTCCGTCGACCAGAGCAGGTTGTCGACGCCGAGCGCGTGCCGGTTCTGCACGGCGTAGTGGTCGATCATGAACGAGGAGCGCCAGTTGCGGCGGTAGTAGAAGCTCGGCTCGTGCTTGAGCTTCACCGGCAGCCAGGCGCGGTTCCGCCACCAGCGGTCGTCGAGCTGCTCGAGGATGTAGGGGATCCAGCCCGAGCCGGTCTCGACCGCGACCCAGGTGAGATCCGGGAAACGGTCGTGGACGCCCGAGCTGATGATCTCCGACAGGTCGATGATGAAGTCGGCGGCGCCGACGCTCGCGAGCCCGGTCAGATCGTCGCCGCGCTTGCCCTTCGGCTTCGGCTTGGCGAGCTTCCGCATGACGCGCACGTGGAAGTGGATCGGCATGCCCATCGCCTGCGCCGCCTGCCAGAAGGGGTCGTCCTCGGGACGGATGGTCTCGCCGACGCTCGGCATGGTGTTCAGCCAGACGCCCTTGAAGCCGAGCTTCGCGCACCGCTCCATCTCCTTGATGGCGGCGTCGACGCCCAGCGCGGGCATCGCGGCGAGCCCGATCAGTCGCGTCGGGTCAACTTTCATGATCTCCTGGTGCAGCCAGTTGTTGAAGGCCTGCACGCCGGAGAGCTGGAACTCGGGATCCGGGTCCGAGAAGAAGTGGCTCATCATGCGCGCCGAGCCGAACAGGACCTCGGCGTCGACGCCGTCGACGTCCTGCTCTTCGAGGCGCGGCTCGCCGCGGAAGTTGCCCTGGTTGGCGGCCGCGAACGTGACGCCGGTCCAGCGCACGTCCTCGTGCTTCCGGCCGGCCGACGCGTAGATGCCGATGGGCGCCGGCGGGATGTCGGGCGCGAACTGCCAGGCCTCACCGCCTTCGCCGTCGGACACCACCCGCGGCACCTTGTCGTGGAACTTCTTCGGCATGTACGTGGTCCACAGGTGCGGGGGCTCGAGCACGTGCGAGTCCGCGGAGATGAGATTGTACTGACGCGCCATCGGGGACCGACCTCCCTCTGAAAACAGCGAGTTCGTAAATACGAATGCCCGTTCGAAATTGCAAGGGCAAAAGCAGGCGCGGCTACGGGCGGATGAAGTCGATCATCAGGTCGATCTGGGCCTCGAGCATCGGCTTCCCGTAGTGCGCCGCCGCGCCCCGCCGCTGCGCCTCGGCGAGGAACGGCGTGGTCTCGGGCGTGATGACGACCTCGGCGGCCACGGTCCCCGGACCGAGACCGGCGGGGTCGAGCGGGAGGCCGTCGCCCGGCCGCATCCCGACCGAGGTCGCGTTCACGACCACGTCGTGTCCCCGCGGATCGGCGCCGCCCACGGCGACGCTGGTCCGCGGGTACGCCGCGCGGACGGCCGCGGCGAGCGCCTCGGCGCGCGCCGCGGAGCGGTTGTGGATCGTCAACGCCGCGGCGCCGTGCTTCACGACCGCGAACGCGATCCCCGCCGCCGCGCCGCCCGCGCCGGTCATGAAGACGCGCCGGCCGGTGACGTCGTGTCCCGCGCGCCGGAGCCCGGTGACGAAGCCTTCGCCGTCGAACATCGTGCCGACGAGCCGCCCGTCCGCCTCGCGCCGCACGACGTTGCACGCGCCGACCTGCCGCGCCTCGGGCGTGACCTCGTCCAGCAGGGGAAGCAGCGCCTCCTTGTGCGGCATCGAGACGACGCAGCCCGTGAAGTTCTGGATCGCGCGCAGGGCGTCCAGGACGCGCGCCAGATCGCCGGCGCGCACGTGCATCGGTACGAGCACGGCGTCGAGGCCGCGCGCCGCGAGCGCCGCGTTGACCAGCGACGGCGCGCGCGCCTGCTCGACCGGATCGGCGAGGATCGCGAGCACGCCGGTGCGGCCACTGATTGGGACGGCCATCCGCTACTGTTCGAGGCGCGGCAGGTTGCCGGCGCGGCCGAACTGCTCGCGGAGCGTCGCCAGGTCGTCGGCCGTGAAGCGGCGGTACGCCGGCGCGCAGCGTGGGCGCCACCAGATCGGTGCCGGGCCGTCCGGGTGCCGGAAGCCCTCGCGCTGGAGCTCGCGCTTCAGCACCTTGTTGGTCTCCGTCCGCTCGAGGTCGGCGGTGATGCGGAGGTAGGTCGGGATCCACTTGGGCGAGAGGTCGGGTTGCGCGGCCAGGAACGCGGCGAAGGCGGCGGGGTCGAACGTCGCCGGGTCGCCGACGGCGAGCGCCGCCATCACGCGGTCGCCGGCCTCCGCGTCGGGCACGCCGTACACGGCGGCGAGCAGCACGCCCGGGAAGCGCTGGAGGATCGTCTCGACCGCGCGCGCGAGGAAGTTCTCGCCCTCGACGCGGATCCACTCCGCGTCGCGGCCCGCGAAGTAGACGAAGCCCTGCGCGTCGCGGTAGCCCAGGTCGCCGGTGTGGAAGTGGCCGTCGCGGGTGCGGTCGCGCGTCGCCTCGACGTTCTTGTAGTAGCCCTCGAACATGCCCGGCCCGGCGGTGTTGACGATCTCGCCGATCGCCTCGTCGGCGTTCAGCAGCCGTCCCTCGTCGTCGAAGCGCGCCGGCGGACACTCCTCGCCCGCCTCGTTGCGGATCACGACGCCCGCCGGCGCCATGCCGAGCGCGCCCGGCGGATCGCCGTCCTGCCGTGAGAACGTGACGCCGACCTCGCTCGCGCCGTAGGAATCCACCACGCGGCAGCCGAAGCGGCGCGCGAACGCGTCGAGGTACTGCCGCGGCCCTTCGTTGCCGTACGCCAGACGGAGCGGGTTGTCCGCGTCGTCCGTGCGCTCGGGCGTGTCCATGATGTACGCGAGCGGGCTGCCGACGTAGTTGAACAGCGTGCAGCGGTGGCGGCGGACGTCGGCCAGGAAGCGCGACTTGGAGAAGCGCCGCGCCAGCACCAGGCGCGCGCCGCCGACCAGTGCACAGCCGAGCGCGAGGATCTGCGCGTTGCCGTGGAAGAGCGGCATTGCGCAGTAGATCGCGTCGTCGGGGGTGCAGCCCGTCACCATGTAGGCCGCCCCCTGCGACATCATGAGGAGCTTGCCGTGGCTGCGGATGACGCCCTTCGGCGCGCTGGTCGTCCCCGACGTGAAGATGAGGATGCAGAGGTCGTCTGCGCCGACGTCGGCGCGCGGGTCGGTCTCCGGCTGCGCTGCGAGCAGTGGCTCGACGACCTCGCCGATCGGCGGCGGCCCCGCGGCCGGCGTCTCGTCCCATCGCGTCGCGACCAGCACGGTCGCCGCCGGCTGCACCTCGGCGAGCAGCCCCGCCAGCTTGGTCTCGGTGACGACGAGCTGGCAGTCGCTGTACGCGACGTCGCGTCCGAGCGGCTCGCCGCGCCGGGTCGGGTTGAGCCCCACGACGGCGGCGCCCGCGAGCGCCGCGGCCAGCTCCGCGAGCACGAACTCGGGGCGGTTCTCGAGCAGCAGGCCCACGTGGAAGGGGCGGGACCGGTCGCGTCGCGCCAGGAACAGGTTCGCCCAGCGACACGCGGCGCGGTACGCCTCGCCGAACGCGAGCTGCGTGTCCTCGAACACGAGCCAGGGTCGCTCCGGGGACGCCGAGGCCTGCGCGCGAAGCACGTCTCCCAGGCTGCGCAACTCGTCGCTCACGGCGCCGGGCGATAACACCCGCGCCGAGAGCCCGTCAACGCTACGCGGCGCGGAGACGCATCGGACGCGGCGGCTGCGCGTCGTCGCGATGGCCGAGCGCGTTCGCGATGCACCGTCGCGTGAGCCAGGCGAGCTCGCGCCGGCTCCACCCGGCGACGGGGATCCCGGGCCCGACCGCGAGGTGCGCGTGCAGCTCGGGCGTCGCGAGCACGCGGCCCAGCGAGGCCGCGAGCGTCATGTCGCCGACGAAGACCGGCGCGCGACTCGGGAGGCCGGCGGCGTCCGTGTAGCGGATCGCGATCGGCTGCACCGGCGCGCCGGCGTCGATCGCGGCCTGGAGCAGCGCGGTGTGGAAGCGGGCGACGCCCGTGCCGTCGGTCGTCGTGCCCTCCGGGAAGACCGCGACGCGATCGCCCGCGCGCAGCGCCGCCGCCACGCGATCCTTCGTGCGGGCGGCGTCGCGCACGCTGCCGCGCACGATGAACAGGCTGTCGAAGCCGCGCGCGATCGTGCCGACGACCGGCCAGCCCGCGACCTCGGACTTGGCGACGAAGCGCGCCGCCAGCACCGCGTTGATCGCGTACGGGTCGAGCCACGACACGTGGTTGGCGACCAGCAGCAGCGGCCCGCGACCCGGCAGCGGGGCGCCCGTCACGCGGACGCGCACCGCCAGCACGTCGAGCAGCCGGCGCGCGAGCGTGCGGATCAGGACCTCGCGCTCCGCACGGCCGGTGCGGGGAGCGACGACGCGAGCATGAGCGTAGAGCGAGAGCAGGTGCGCCGCGAGGCGCCCCGCCCGGGCGGCGCTCTCCCTACGCCGCACGCGCCCCCGCGCGTCGGACGCGGTACGCGTCGCGTCCGAAACGCCGGACCCAGCGCGCGTCCATGCGCGCGACCGGGAGCAGCAGGAGCAGGTCCGCGGTGCCGAACTCCTGGTCCCAGGCGGGATCGCCGCACACGTAGGCACCCATGCGCAGGTAGCCGCGGATCAGCGGCGGCACCGTGACGTCGGGGTCGCGGGGGACCGCGTGCAGCGGGAAGGGACGATGCGGGACGACGCGCCAGGCGGGCGGCGCCGGCTGCTCGTGCCGGAGCCGATCGCAGACCGCGGCCGCGGTGCGCCCGCCGTCGGCCACGCTGATGCTCGCGCAGCCCATCACGTACGCGAGCCCGTGCTCGAACGCGTAGTGCGTGATGCCGCTCCAGAGCCGCGCCAGCACGGCGCCGTTCCGGTACGCCGGGTCGACGCACGCGCGGCCGATCTCGAGCGTCGCGGGGCGGAGGGTGGCCAGGCGCGTCAGGTCGAACTCGGTCTCCGCGTAGAACCCGCCGGCGCGGACCGCTCCGTCGGGGGAGAGCAGCCGGTACGTCCCGACGACTCGGTTGACGGTCGAGTCGCGGACGACGAGGTGGTCGCAGTGCGGGTCGAAGCGGTCCGCGTCGAGCTCGTCGGTCCCGGGGGGAAGCTGGGCGCCCAGTTCGTCGCGGAAGACCCGGTGCCGGAGCCGCTGCGCCTCGGCGACTTCGTCGGCGCCGTGTGCGATCCCGCAGGTCAGGGGGAGGTGCTTCACGCAGGCCCGAATGTACCCGGGGCCGGTGACCGCCCGGTGACCCCCCCGTCAACGTGTGGTGACGCTCGGGAGGGGGACGATTGCGCTCCGCCCCGTCACTTGCCGCCCGGCGAGCCGATGGGTAAGACCATCCCCACACTGCGACCGTCCGCCCCCGGCGAGATCCACCGGCGGACCCAAGGAGAGCACTGATGCGGTTCACGCGTATCGCCCTGTTGGGCCTGGTGGCGCTCGCCGCCTGCAACAGCAACAAGGCCGACATCGACGAACTCAAGAAGGGGCAGCAGGACATCCTGGCGAAGCTCGACGGGCTCGCGAAGACGGTGTCGGCGATCCGCGCGCCGGCCCCGGCGGCCGGTCCGGCCGCCATCGACCCGAACAAGGTCTACACCATCCCGCTGTCGAACTCGGCGATGAAGGGTCCGAAGGACGCCAAGGTCACGATCGTCGAGTTCTCGGACTTCCAGTGCCCGTTCTGCTCGCAGGCCGCGGCGCTCGTGCCCGACGTGCTCAAGGCGTACCCGGACAAGGTGAACTTCGTCTACAAGCAGTTCCCGCTCACCTCGATCCACCCGTTCGCGCTCGGGGCGTCCAAGGCCGCGCTCGCCGCGCAGAAGCAGGGGAAGTTCTGGGAGATGCACGACATCATGTTCGCGAACCAGCGCGAGCTGGGCGTCGACAAGCTCAAGGAGTACGCCGGCAAGATCGGGCTCGACGTCGCCAAGTTCGAGGCCGACATGAACTCTCCCGAGGTCGCGAAGCAGATCGAGCAGGAGCAGGCCGAGGCGCGCAACGCCGACGTCCAGGGTACGCCGACGTTCTTCGTGGGCGGCAAGCGGCTCCAGAACCGGTCCGTCGACGGCTTCAAGCAGATGATCGACGCCGCGCTCGCCAAGGGCTAGCCCTTGGCCGGCGCGCTCTCCGGCATCCGTGTCATCGACATGAGCCACCAGGCCGCAGGGCCGTGGTGCACCTCGTTGCTCGGCGACATGGGCGCCGACGTCATCAAGGTCGAGAAGCCTGGACGCGGCGACAGCATCCGCTACGCCGATCGCTCCGGGCGTCTGCCCCCCGAGGTCGGCGGGCTCAACTTCCAGGGCCTCAACCGTAACAAGCGCGGCCTCACCGTCGACATCGGCCTCCCGGGCGGCGTCGAGCTGATCCAGCGGCTCGCCAGGCAGGCCGACGTCTTCGTCGAGAACTTCCGCCCGGGCGTGATGGAGCGGCACCACCTGGGCTACGAGGATCTCAAGAAGATCAACCCGCGGATCGTCTACTGCTCGGTCACCGCGTTCGGCCCGACCGGGCCACTCGCCCAGAAGCCGGGCATGGACCTGATCCTCCAGGCGACGGGGGGGCTCATGGGGCACACCGGCGAGATCGGCGGGCCGCCGATCAAGTCGGCGCCGCCGGTCGCGGACATCAACACCGGCATCTACGCCGCCTTCGGCGTCGTGTCGGCGCTCTTCGAGCGCACGCGGACCGGCGTCGGACAGCGCGTCGAGGTGGCGATGCTCGACGCGGTGCTGTCGCTGTTCGCCGACAACGCGGCCAACGTCCTCACCGAGGGGACGAAGTTCGGGAAGTTCGGCAGCGGACACCCCGACCTCGTGCCGTACCAGGCGTTCCCGGCGAACGACGGCTACTTCATCATCGCGTGCCTGACCAACGCCTTCTACAAGCGGCTGTGCGCCGCGCTGAAGCGCGACGACCTGCTCACCGACCCGCGCTTCCAGACCAACCCCTCGCGCGTCGAGCACCGCGAGGAGGTCGTGCAGGTCCTGAGCGACATCTTCCGGCAGAACACCTGCGAGCACTGGATCGCGCTGTGCGAGCAGCACGACATCCCGGCCTGCAAGGTGAACACGCTCGACGACATCCTCGCCCACCCGCAGATCGCGGCCAACGGCCTGATCGTCGAGCGGCAGGATCCGAAGCGCGGGCGCATCCGCATCCTCGGGCCGCCGGTGAAGATGTCGGCGCACACGGTCGGCGTCGAGCGGCTCGCCCCGATGATCGGCGAGCACACCGACGAGGTGCTGCGCGAGTTCGGGCTGTCGACCGACGAGGTTGCAGCGCTCAGGGCGGCGAAGGTCGTCTGACCGCCGTCGGGCGTGGTCGATTGCAGCACCATCGTGCGGCGTTGACAAACGAACGTTCGTTCGCGTAGGGACTCGGCCCGTGTCCACCGCTGCGACGACCCGCGTCCGACGCGCCCGCACTGCCGCGCCGAACGAGGTCTCGACCCGCGAGCAGATCCTCGACGTGGCGGAAGGACTGTTCTCGCGGCACGGCGTCGACGGCGTCGCCGTGCGGGATATCGCGCGCGCGTCCGGCCTCACGCCGTCGAGCCTGTACAACCACTTCCCGAGCAAGCAGGCCCTCTACGACGCGGTGCTCGAGCGCGATCTGAAGCCGCTGATGGAGATCATCGCGGCCGCTGTCCGTCCCGGCGCGCTCGACCGCGGCGCCGTGCGGGGCACGCTCGACAAGCTCGTCGTGCACCTCGCGAGCCGGCCGAACTT
>Ga0335069_10004494_pt1 | contig 20663 bp, 13 predicted proteins | sample Lox_Sample_11_FD_206714 | JGI IMG/M metagenome (GOLD analysis project Ga0335069, IMG submission 206714) | Soil microbial communities from Loxahatchee National Wildlife Refuge, Florida, United States - Lox_Sample_1.1 | ecosystem: Environmental > Terrestrial > Soil > Wetlands | place: USA... | reverse complement strand
CAGGTGTGGCTCAGCCGCAAAACGGAGCAACCGAGCCCCAGGACCTCAAAGTCAACGTTGATGTCCGCCAGACTGCCGCGCCTGTCTCCCCTTACGAATATGGCATGTTCATCGAGCACATCGGCTCTCTCGTCTATCGCAGTCTCTGGTCCGAAATGCTCGATGACCGCAAGTTCTACTTTCCGATCAAGCCGGACGAGCCGCAATCGGCTGCACCAGCCCAAGGTGGACCTTTCCGCAACATGCAATTGCGAAAGTGGCACCCCGTCGGACCTCCCGATGCAGTTGTGATGGACAAGGAGCGGCCTTTTGTGGGCGAGCAGAGTCCGCGCATCGAGATCGACCCCTCCACACCGCATGGTATTCGTCAATCAGGGTTCGCCTTGGTCAAGGGGAAGAAATACTCCGGCCACATCTGGCTCCGCACCACACCCAACGCAAAGATCACCATCGCGCTCATTTGGGGCAAAGGTGCGAACGATCGTCAGACAATCGTCCTCCCTGCAGCTCCGGGTGCTTACAAGGAACTGCCGTACGCCTTTGCCGCCGGCGGAGACACCGATGCCGGCACGATTGAGATTACAGGTACGGGTACAGGCACCTTTCACATCGGCGCCGTCTCGCTCATGCTGGCCGACAACCTCGACGGTTTCCGTCCAGAAGTCATCGCGCAACTGAAGCAGTTGCACTCCGGCTTCTGGCGTCTCCCGGGCGGCAACTTCATCTCCGACTTCAACTGGTATGACTCGGTTGGCCCACGAGACAAGCGGCCTCCGCACTTCGATTACGCGTGGAACGCCATGCAGACCAACGACGTCGGCATGGATGAGTTCATGACGTTTTGCAAGCTCATTGGCGTCGAACCCTACATCACCGTGAATGCCGGTTTCGGCGACGCGCACTCAGCTGCTGAAGAAGTCGAATACATGAACGGCGCGGCCAGCACGCCAATGGGCGCGATGCGCGCACGCAACGGACATTCGGTGCCCTATCGCGTCCGGCTCTGGGACATCGGCAACGAGCCCTACGGCCAATGGCAACTCGGACGCACCGACCTGAAGTACTACCTGCTCAAGCACAATGAGTTTGCGAGAGCCATGCATGGGGTCGACCCATCGATCACGTTGCTGGCGTCCGGCTCCATGCCTGAAGAGGCGATCCTGGAGGGTGTCGCGGCCGACTGGCATATTCCCATTGATCAGGCCGGTATCTGCTCCGACGCCGACTGGACCTGCGGTTTTCTCAAACAGGATTGGGGCAACTTCGATGGTGTCACCGAGCACTGGTACACGCGGGCCGGCGTGCGCTGGGACCGCGAGCGCGCGGAGAAGGGAATCAAGATCGGGCGTCTCGAAGCCGGCTACGTACCCGATCAGGAGACCGTGCTCGAGTGGGTACGCCGCCCGTCTGAACGCGTTCACCTCAAAGGCGAAGAGTGGCAGGAATACGAGCAGCGCTTTCCTGAGATGAAGACCAGGAAGATCTTTATGTCGAACGACGAATACGCCTACACGGGCGGTCAGACAGATCTCAAACTCGCTCTCGCCTACGCGATGGTCTTCAACGAGATGCTTCGCGAAACAGACTTCCTTCGAATGGCCGCCTTCACCATGGGCGTCTCCACACTGGACTACAACCAGACCGCCGCGACCCTCAACACGAACGGCCTGCTCTTCAAGCTTTACGGAGAACACCTCGGCGCCGGCTCCATTCCGGTCGCCCTCACGGGCAACTCCCCGCAGCCAGTTCCCACAGAGCACATCGTGGGCGATCTGCCGCGGGCGAGTGCAGGGAGCCCGACATATCCTTTGGACTTGGTGGCCGCGCTGAGTGCGGACCACAGATTCCTGACGCTCGCCGTCGTCAACGCGACCGATTCCGAACAGAAGTTCGATCTGACTGTCAGCGGGTCACGGCTAATCGGCGACGCCACGCTGTGGCAGATGACCGGCAAAAGTCTTGATGCCGCCAACCACGTCGAACAGGCTCCTCAGGTCGAAGTACAGGAGAGCGTGGTCGGCGGAGCGTCCGCTACCTTGTCCGCGGCGCCGATCAGCGTGAGCATCTATCGGTTTCCGGTGGCTCAGTCCGCTCAGTAGCATCCGGTTTACGGGGCGGCTGGAGCGGTCAATTCGAGAATCGACAAAATCGGCGGGGCCAGTCGTCGCGGCGTGAACCCGCCAGCCGCCCTGAGCTGAGACAAACGGTTGGCGTGCTCCCTCAGCTGGTGCGAGCCGGAACTACGACGCCGGCCGTTACCTGCCCACCACAGTAACTAGCGGCTGAGCAGGCCCAGTCCAGGCGAGGGCCCCATCGTGATGAAGTTCATGCGTGGCCTCATTCCATGTGAGCTTCGTAACCGACCCTCCGGTCTTCTCGTAGGCATAGGTTTTTCCGTCATCCTGAAAGACAGTGAAGCCCCCATTTGCACCGGGGTAGACCCGGACGGAGACAATGGTCTGCGATTGATCCGCGCTCCGCACATCGGAGCCTAGCGGAACAATGCTTCCTGCCCGCACAAAGAGCGGGAGCGTGTCAATCGGTGCCGGCACTGTGATCGTCTGTCCTCCGCGCACCCGCTCATCCGTCCAGTAGTTGTACCAATCGCAACCTGTCGGCAGATAGACAGACCGTTGCGTCGCGCCCTGTTGGGTGACAGGAGCGACGAGAAATGCCGGGCCGTACATGTACTCATCCGGTATATCCATGGCTTTGGGGTCGGCTGGGAAGTCCATGAAGAGGGCTCTCATGTACGGAGCGCCGGTCTGGTAGCTCTGATAAGCAACCGAGTAGGTGTAGGGCAGAAGCTGGTAACGCAGCTTCAGATATTTCTCGAGGATCGGCTCCGTTTGCTTGCCGTATGACCAGACCTCGTTATGCATTCTTTCGCCATGCGCACGCATGACCGGTTGAAAGGCGCCCCATTCGAACCATCGCGCAAAGAGTTCCGGGTAGTCTTCGTAGTTCCCGATGTTCTCCCGCACGTCCGAGCCATCGACCAATGGCACGTGCGGCGCATGATAGTCAGCCGGGATTGACGGCGAGAAGAAGCCGGCAATGTCTGTATCCCAGTAGGGCAGCCCGGTCGCTGTGAAGTTCAGCCCGGCGGGAATCGCGCGGCGGAGCATGTCCCACGTCGACACGATGTCGCTCGACCAGAACACCGTCCCATTCCGTTGTGCCCCCAGGTATGCTGCTCGAGCTAGGATCATGACCCTCCGGCCGTCTCCAAAATCGCGGCGGAAACCTTCGTACACCGAGGCGGTGTGGAAGAGCGGATAAACGTTGTAGAAGCGAGTTCCTGAACCAATCGAGAAGACATCCCCGGCAGGGTCGACATCCGGCTCCGTTTCATCGAGCCAAATGTAGTCAAAGCCATAGGGCTTCACATACCGGTCTCGTATCTGCTCCCAGAACCACTTGGCCGCCTCAGGATTGGTCGTGTCGAGATTCGGGCCAATGGTCTGCGAATCCCACCCGGGATCCGGCGTGCCATCCGGCTTGCGAATCAACCAGCCCTTGCTAACCAACATGTCATAGAACCGGGTTCCGGGTGCGAAGTGCGGCCAGACGCTGAGCAGAGTCTTCACGTCCATCGCGTGAAGCTCTCGATTCATTGCAGCCGGATCGGGCCAGCGCGCTGGGTCAAGGTCAAGTTCACCCTGCTTCGTCATGTTGAGAAAGTCGACCACAACCACATCCAGCGGCAGATTCCTATCCCGATAGCCTTTCGCCACATCGAGAATCTGGTTCTGCGTCGGATAAATCGCCTTGCTCTGGATGTACCCGTACGCCGCCCGCGGCAGCATATGGGTAACCCCGGTCAGCGTTCGATATCCCGAGTAAATCTCGTCGCTCGTCCTCCCCGCGATAATGAAGTACGAGACGCGGTTCCCGACTTCCGATGACCACACATTCTTACCGTTGAATCCCAGATCTACCGTCGTTTTGGACGGATTATCCCACAGCAGTCCGTAGCCGAGACTGGACACCATAAAAGGCACGCATACATCTTCGCCGCCGATTGCGGAGTATTCATGCCAGCAGTGGATCTCGTGATCGCGCAGGTCCATCCATCCTTTTTGTTGCTGCCCAAGCCCGTAGTAATGCTCCTCGGGAGGCGAGTCGAATTGGGCTGACACGTGGAATCCCCGTTCGGCGCTGTCCTGCCTGGCCACCTCCGCGCTCTCCGGCGCCATGGTCCAGGTGCGCATGTGCAGCAGCATCCTGCCATCCGCAGTTGTGACTGAAAACGCATCATCGTGCGGAGCCTCCGGGTTCTTCACTGGAGGGAAGAATTTGTCGCGCAACTGGAGGTTCAGGCCATCGAGCGGCATCGGCTGGGGAAGTTTGTCTTTCGCAAGATCGTTCGGAGACACTTGCACTACCATCTTCGACGATCGGAATACCTCATTCCCTCGCGCATCCTTCTCGTAGGTCCATCCCTGGCTTGAGGGATCAGCCACGATCCCATAGCCCGGGGCGGACGTTGCAGCAACCCTGCTCGTGCTTATCGTGACGCGCACGATGTTCGGAGCATAGGGGACGAGCGAAATGGTTCGCCCATCGCGCTCTAGCGTCACGCCTTCGTTCTGCGCGGTCGCGAGCCTGGGAGGCACGATTGTGAGAAGCAACGTACTTAACCACCAAACCAAAGACTTCTCTACCAGTCTCCGGCTCATCCTCCGTCCTTCGGGAACGAGCGCCCTTGCTCTATCGCACGACACGTTCATCCTTCCCTCCGCAAACACGACAGAATACTCCATGTGGCTTCTACTCTTGCAGGGGCCATTGCCTGCTGTTGGACTGATTCGTTGCAGTTTGCCGGTGCTTCAAGCTACGAGATAGAAGCGGTTCGGCGTGGGCAGGGGCGTGTAGCGTCTGGTTGGGCGTCGAAAAGCGAATTGCAGCAATTTCGCTCTGTATAATCGGTGCGATTTCAACGAAGTTATGCTTGTCAGTGGGGTAGAGGCATTGTCCAAGATCGCACGACGCCGTAACGGCCGGGAGAACTTCAATTTGCCGCCACGTGATATCCGGCTGCTGCGCGCGCTCAAGACTCCGGCGCGGATCCAGCGCTTCATCGACTCACTGCAGTATCAATATGCTGATACGGCGTGGTCGCCGCTGCGTGTGCTGAGGGAACGCAAGGGCCACTGCCTGGAAGGGGCCCTGCTCGCAGCGGCGGCTCTGCGGGTCAATGGCCATCCACCGCTGGTCATGGATCTGGAGGCTGTCAGGGACGACGACCATGTTGTGGCGATCTATCGCGAGCACGGACTGTGGGGAGGTATCGCAAAGTCGAATTTTGCAGGCCTGCGCTTTCGGGCGCCGATCTATCGCTCGTTGCGCGAATTGGCCCTGAGCTACTTTGACCACTACTACAATCTGCGTGGAGAGCGGACGCTGCGTGCATATTCGATCCCCGTGGATCTGGCTCGCCTGGATCGTCAACACTGGATGACCTCTCAAGAGGATGTCTGGTGCGTAGCAGAGGCCCTGATCGCGGCACGACACCACTCGCTTTTCCCCGACAAAGTAGCTCGCGTGCTGCCACGGCTGGATCGTCGCAGCTTTGAAGCGGGAATGCATGGTTGGGTGAAACACTGAACCCCGGTCCAAAGAGACTCGCTTCGAACTTGCAGGGATCAGTTTTGACTTCATCCGCAGGTGCATTTATAACGATTCATGACATGAAAGTCAGTTTCATGTCATCGTTGCGGTTCGGAAACGCGCCGCATTTCTTACAACGGCAATCGCCAGGATGCTCGGGAAGGCGGTGAAAGTCCGCCACTGCCCCGCAACTGTGAGCGCACCCGCCTCCAAAGCCGTCGTTGCGGCAGGAGCAGGAAGCCAGCTGAAGCCACTGGAGCAACCCTCCGGGAAGGTGCTGGCCAGGCGCAAGTCAGGAGACCGGTCCTCGCGCCCATCACCCGCTTGCGTTCCGAGGGGAACGAAGGAGCCCTTTCATGACTTTTGCCTGCACTCTTCCTGTTCAGTTGAAGCGCCAATGCGCACTCGCTCTCTTTCTGCTCTTCGCTAGTCTCCTGGTGCGCGCGGCGGAAATCCACGGCGCCGTGACCGATGCCTCCGGGGCGCGCGTCAACAATGCTACGGTTGCCCTCGTGCACAACGGAGTCGTGGTGATGTCCACGGTTTCCAAGTCCGACGGCAGCTTTGAACTCACGACGGGCGTCCAAGGCCGTTACTACCTGCTGACCTCGGCCAAGGGCTTTCGCCAATTGGAGACACCGGGCTTTTACGCCCGCACCTTCGACAACCTGGAGCGTAACCTCGTGCTTGAACCGGAGTGGGTACGGGAATCGATCGTGGTGACGGCAAACGGCACCCCGACGCCGCAGGCACAGACCGGTGCGGCCACCTCCGTACTCGGACCGACGGATCTGGCGGGACGCAACGATCTGGTAAGCGTACTGCGGCAGATGCCCGGAACCTCGGTCGCTCAGGATGGCCAGAGCGGGGCACAGGCGGGGTTATTCATTCGGGGTGGCGACTCGGACGACAACGAAGTCCTGATAGATGGTGTGAGCGCGGGCGATCTTGGCGGACGCTTCAATTTTGGCCCGCTTTCCACGACCGCGATCGAGCGCGCCGAGGTGTATCGTGGGCCGGACTCGAGCCTCTACGGTGCGGACGCGGAATCCGGTGTGGTGAGTTTGACGACGCCTCATGGCACGACGAGCTTTCCCTCGATCCTGTTTCACGGAGATGTGGGCAACCTGACAAGCTTTCAGGACGATCTCGAGGTGGCAGGTGCGCACAACAAGCTCGACTACCTGGGTGACTTCAGCTGGCTGCAAACGGCGAACGATCTGCCCAACGACCAGTTCCATGTGGCGACCGCAGCCGGAAATTTCGGCTGGCAGCCTGACGGATCGACCCAGATTCGCGGGACGGTGCACTATGGTGTTTCTGCAGTTGGTGTTCCCAATGCGTGGCAGTTCTACCATGTGGCGGACAATGCAACCGAGAAGGACCAGGACTTGCTAATCAGCGGGTCTCTGGAGAATCAGACCACGGCGGCATTTCGCAATCTGCTGCGTTATGGTGCGACGCGGAGACGTGATCAGTACTATCTCTGGCAACCCAGTGGGACGCTCGAGACGTATGACAGCTTCGGTGATCAGGCCTATTTCGGCAATACGGTGACGATCACGGGCGCCAATGGCTCCTCGGCAACCGGCAGCGCGATTCTGGACTATCCGGAGACGTATCCGTCTTCGGAGTTCCTCGATTCGAATCGCGACCAGCTCGTTTACCAGGGTGACTACCGCTTCACGCCTCATCTTCAGGGACTGATCGGATTCCATTTCGAGGACGAGCGGGGACGGGAATATCTGCCGACTTTTGCGACCGACGAACAGACCGAGCGAACCAACTATATCTACCTGGCAGCGGTGCAGGGCGATTTCAAGACCCGCTTCTTCTATTCGCTGGGAGGGAGTCTGGAGCACTATTCGGAGTTCGGAACGCAAACGGCACCACGCGCGAGTTTCTCTTATTACGCGTTACGGCCGCGCAAAGGAATCTTCAGTGGGACGCGGGTCTTGTTCAACTACGGCGATTCGAACCGCGAACCGGCTTTGACCGAGGAGTTCAGCTCGCTCTATCGGTTTTTGGTCAAGAACGGATACGCGAATGTGGCGCAGCAGCTGAATATAGGACCGCTCGCTGCTCCCACAGCGCGGACCTACGAGGGGGGAGGCGAACAGAGCTTTTTCAGCCAGAGGCTGGTGTTCCGGGCCAGCTACTTCCATAACCAGTTTGGCCGGCAGGTTGAGTCGGTGGGCGCGGTGCTGTTACCCAATATCGTTCCCAACCTCACTACGGCAGAGCAACAGCAGCTGATTCAAGCACTGGGCTTTTATTACACGTACGATTACGGCCTGGCGGTGAACACTGAGGCGTTTCGAGCCCAAGGCATCGAAGCCACGGTTGAAGGTGGAATGGGCCGAAGCATCTTCCTGCGCGGCGGATACACCTACCTCGATTCCGTCGTGCAACGGTCATTCTCGAGTGACAACGAAGCACTGCTGGGGGGCTACGGATTCAGTTACAACGGTATCCCGCTCGGGGCTGACTCGCCGCTCAAGGGCGCGCGGCCCTTCCGTCGCCCGCCACATGCCGGGTTCATGACCGCGACCTACTCGGCGCATAAGTTGACAGCACAGTTTTCAGCCGCCTTTGCCAGCCGGAGCGATGACTCGACTTACCTGGCCTATTCCGACCAGTATGGTGGAAATAGTCTGTTACTGCCGAATCGCAATCTCGATCATGGTTATGCAAAACTCGATTTGGGCGCGAGTTATCAGCTGACATCGCTGCTGGGAGTCTACGGGGAGGTCGAGAACCTGACGGACAACCAGCACATTGCGCCCATCGGCTATGTGAGTCTGCCGGCAACGGTGCGGGCCGGCTTGAAAATCCAGTGGGGCAAAGCCAAAGGACGCTGACACGCTGACCGCTGCGCCGGTCTGCAGTTCGGGCGACAATTGGTGTCGCGGAACGGGAGCCCTTCGCGGGGCTCCCGTTTTTCTAGGCGCATCCGGCCGCATTACTGAAGGTAGATGAATTTCTGTCGAGCTGAGAGGAAAGATTGCACAAAATCCGTTGCGCTCCCGATAGGTTTAGGTTACAGTGTGATTTCCCCCACTTAGGAAACATATTCAGAGGTGCTGCAAGATGGTGTGCCCAAAGTGCGAGTCGGGGGCTCTTTCAGTTATTCCTGCCGAGGTTCGTCTCTTTCGCAATGTTCCCAGAACTCTGAGTCATCCTCCTATGAATCCTGCTCCGGATATCCGGGTGTGCCTGGATTGCGGGTGGTCGGAGTTTTCCATCCCGCAGGAGTGGCTGGCGGCTGGTTGGCTGCGTCCGCTTCGGCCGCAACCGGTGCTGAGTCATTCGCGGCATTCTCAGTCGAATGTGACAGCGATTGCCTCGTAACGGAGGGCCGACTCAAAGTCGATTGGGTTCGGGGGGCAGATCCGTGGCCATGGATGTGTCGCTCCCGTGCGTTTTCCGCCAGGGATCGGTGTGGCTCCTGCACGTTCCAGTCCGCAAGATGACTTCCTGGTTTGCACCCACCCCGTGGCGAGCTTTCGCTATCCGTCGCTGAAAAGAAGCCATTTACTTTCAGTTCTTTGAACGATGGAACCTGCCTTGGATACGGGCAGTCGAAAGAACCTGGCTAATCCTGCCTGGACTCAGTTGCAGGCTCTTCGCGGCTTCGTCGACGGGAGGTTCGACTACCTCTCGATGCGGGATCGGATGCTGGAGCCGGCCAAGGCCGAGGAGCCACGGGGCAAATAGAAAAGCCCCCGGCCGAAGCCGAGGGCTTTTTTCTTCTGCCAGCGGGTACTTTTGGCGCCGAAGGCGCGGTTGGCCCCACCGCAGGTGGCTAGTACATTCCGTCCATGCCGCCGCCATGGCCGCCTGCCGGTGCCGGAGCCTTGGGCTCGGGCAGCTCGACGACCAGAGCTTCGGTGGTGAGCAGCAGGCCGGCGATCGACGCCGCGTTCTGCAGGGCAGTACGGGTGACCTTGGTCGGGTCGATGACGCCTGCCTTGACCAGGTCTTCGAACTGACCGGTGGCTGCGTTGTAGCCATAGTGCTGGTCCTTGGACTCGAGCACCTTGGCCACGACGACTGCACCCTCTTCGCCGGCATTGGCGACGATCTGACGCAGCGGCTCTTCCAGGGCGCGAAGCACGATCTGGGCGCCGATCTTCTCGTCACCTTCGAGCTTCTTGATCAGGTCCTGAACTGCCGACATGGTGCGAACCAGCGCCACGCCGCCGCCGGGGACGATGCCTTCCTCGACTGCTGCGCGGGTTGCATGCAGAGCATCCTCAACGCGAGCCTTCTTCTCCTTCAGCTCGGTCTCGGTTGCGGCGCCTACCTTGATGATGGCTACGCCGCCGACCAGCTTGGCCAACCGCTCTTGCAGTTTTTCCTTGTCATAGTCGGAGGTCGTCTTCTCGATTTGAGACCGGATCTCCTTCACGCGGCCTTCGATATCGCCCGCCTTGCCGGCGCCATCGACGATGGTGGTGTTGTCCTTGTCGATGGTGATGCGCTTGGCACGTCCAAGATCTTCGAGCTTCACACCTTCCAGCTTGATGCCGAGGTCCTCGGTGATGGCCTTGCCGCCGGTGAGAATGGCGATATCGCCCAGGATGGCCTTGCGGCGATCGCCGAAGCCAGGAGCCTTGACGGCAGCGACGTTCAGCGTGCCGCGCAGCTTGTTGACCACCAGGGTCGCGAGCGCTTCGCCTTCCACATCTTCAGCGATGATGAGGAGGGGCTTGCCGCCGCGGGCAACCTGCTCGAGCAGGGGGAGAAGATCCTTCATCGCCGAGATCTTCTTCTCGTAGATCAGGATGTAGGGATCGTCGAGGACTGCTTCGAGGCGCTCGGCATCCGTGACGAAGTAGGGGCTGAGGTAGCCGCGGTCAAACTGCATGCCGTCCACGGTCTCAAGACCGGTGTGCATGGTCTTCGACTCTTCGATGGTGATGACGCCGTCTTTGCCCACAACCTTGACCGCGTGGGCAATGATGTCGCCGATCTCCTGATCGCCATTCGCCGAGATGGCGCCGACCTGGGCGACCGAACCCTCGTTGACGGGCTTGGAGAGCTTGCCGAGCGCGCCGTGATCGGTGAACTTTCCGTCCTTATCGCGGGTGCCGATGATCGCTCCGACGGCCTTATCGATGCCGCGCTTGAGAGCGGTCGGGTTCGCGCCGGCCGCTACAGTCTTCACGCCTTCGCGGAAAATGGACTGCGCCAGAACGGTCGCGGTGGTGGTGCCGTCACCGGCGACATCGGAGGTCTTCGAGGCCACTTCGCGGACGAGCTGTGCGCCCACGTTCTCGAGCGGGTCCTTTAGATCGATTTCCTTGGCCACCGTCACGCCGTCCTTGGTGATGGTGGGCGAGCCGAACTTCTTCTCGATAACGACGTTGCGGCCCTTCGGTCCGAGCGTCGCCTTCACTGCGTCTGCCAGCGTGTTCACGCCGCGCAGCACTGCTTGCCGGGATTCTTCGCCGTGCAGAATTTGCTTTGCCATGCTTCTCTCCTAAGAACAGGGATCAGTGTTCAGGGAACAGTGATCAGTTTGTCGATTGCCGCTGGGCGCGCAAGCGCCGTCCGCCCGTCCGGCCAGGACTACTTCTTGATGATGCCGAGGACTTCTTCCTCACGCATGATCAGGAACTCTTCGCCGTCGATTTTGATTTCAGTGCCCGAGTACTTGCCGAACAGAATCTTGTCGCCGGCTTTGACGTCGAGAGGGAAGACCTTGCCTTCGTCGTTGGACTTGCCCTTGCCGACGGAGATGACTTCGCCTTCCTGCGGCTTTTCTTTGGCGCTATCGGGGATGATGATGCCTCCGCGAACCGTCTCCGTCTCTTCGAGGCGGCGAACGAGGATGCGGTCATGGAGCGGGGTGAAGGTCGTCTTCACAGAGGTTGCTGGCATAACTTCGCTTCTCCTTCACGTGCGGGCAGGGCTGAACCCCGACCGCGTTGTTGATTGGTTTTAAATCCGAGAAAGAACTACACGTCTTGAATGCGGCCCGGAACGCCGGGCAGTAGATGGTTTGGCAATCCTGCCAGCACCGTGCTAGCAGTCCATCCTTCCAATTGCTAAAGATAGGAAAAGAGGGTGAATGCTGTCAAGAGGGGCTGTGTGAAATTTGAGTGCACGACACTCATATCGGCGCGGGAGGCGAGCTGGCCAGCCGATTCCGGCGCACCTTCTGAAGCCAATAATGACTTCAGATTCCGCGTCTAATCATCAGTCTTCATGAGAGTTGTGGTTCTTGGTCTTGGCATCGCCTGTTTCCTTTTCGGAATCGCTTCCAGTAGAGTCCGCAGTGTCAATCGTGCCGAGCGAGTCGTTGACGACGTCCTCGTCTTGATCTTGGTTGGGAGCCTGGAGGCCTCCCGGACTGATGTGGGTGGGTCTCGTTTTCTCCATGATGCCGCCCTCCGCCATGTTGGATGCGGGAGAACGGGTGATTCGGTCGGTCAGCGATGTGTGCGGATCGCGTGCGAGCGGGCAGCCTTCGCAACGTGGCGTGGCGGAGCAGTGGGCTTTTCCGACGGCGACCGTCAATGCGTGGAATTCGTTGAAGAGGAAGGGAACGCTTGAGGCTGGATCAGCAGCGAACGCCGCGCGCGTAAGCTGAACCAGTGCGTTGTAGCTTGCATGATGCGGCAACGGATACTCGATCAGGCCATGCCGTTCGGCGATGCGACGCAAATAAGCGTCGGCGACAGGGACAGGATGCTGAAGGGCGTAAAGCAGGATGGCATCGGCCGTCTCGTACCCCACGCCGGGCAAGGCGAGCAGGCGATCCCGGAGGGTTTCGGTGGGCGCTGATGCCAGTCGCTTCAGCGAGCCGGCGAATTCTCGATCAAGCATTGCGACGAAGGCTTTGATTGCCGGCGCCTTGCGCGAATAGAAACCAGATGGGCGAATCAACTCCTGCAGGCGGGGAAGTGAGAGTTTGCGGATGCCCGCGAGCGACAACGCGCTGGCAGCGCGCAGATTGGCAAGTGATCGCTCGACAGCTTTCCAGGACGTGTTCTGAGTCAGGTAGGCGCCGAGGATGACCTCGAAGGAGGTTTCAGCGGGCCACCAATGCTGGGGACCGTAGGCAGCGGCAAGCCACTCGTGCATTTGGCGCAGGCGCTCTGCCGGTGTCAGCGCACGCCGAGGCATCAGCGAGGAGGCTCCGAGTCGGGAGATTCCGATTCGGGCGGCGACTGGAGTTGGATCTTCCACTCGAGCACCCGTGCGCGGGCCGCGGCAGCCTCCGCTTCGGGAACGTGGCCTCCGTGTTGGAGCGAGATCGAGAGCGCCGTATGTGCCAGAGGATCGTCCGGGGTGAGGGCTGTCAAGGCCAGGGCAGCTCCGACGGATTGTTCAATCTGGCCCGCATCGCGCAGGGCGCGCACCAACCCGTGATGCGCCTCGTGGTTCGTGGCGTCGGCAGCGAGAGCCGCGCGAAAGGCGTCGGCTGCTTTGGCTGCGTAGCCCGAGGCGAGCAGATCCATCCCCTGCGAAGTGAGCGAGGCGGAGTGTTGTGTGGAAGTCGATGACATCGCCAATGATTAGGATAAGGTCTGAATCTGAGGCAGTCATCGCGTTCGGGTCTGGATGAAAGACCGGAGGAACCCATGAAGAGTCACACCGAGTATCTCGTCTTTGAAACCAGGAAACGCCGCGAGATGGTGCACATCACGGACAAAGTCGAGGAGATTGTCGGCCGCAGCGGTGTCCGGGATGGACTATGCTTTGTCTCGCCCATGCATATCACCGCGGCAGTCTATGTGAACGATCATGAAAGCGGGTTGATCGAGGATATCGGCAAATGGCTCGAGGAACTGGCGCCGGCGCGGCCCGACTACAAGCATCATCAAACCGGCGAAGACAACGGGGATGCGCATTTGAAGTCGCTTCTACTGCACCACGAGACGACACTGCCTGTGACGAATGGCCGGCTTGATCTGGGAACATGGCAGCGGGTGTTCTACGCGGAGTTCGATGGACAGCGACCGAAGCGCGTGATTGTGAAAGTTCTTGGTATCGAGTAGCCTTCGCCGGACTCTTCAGTCGTCGGTGATCCTGGCCCATGCTCCGGAAGTCGCGGCGGTGTGGGGCGCAGCCAGATTGATCCTGGTGCGCGGCAGAACAATGAGGTCGACCCGGCGGTTTTTGGCCCGGCCCTCCGGAGTATCGTTCGAGGCGACGGGGTGAAACTCGGCGTAGCCGGCGGCTGAGAGCCGCTCCGGCGCGATGGCCCGGAGCGAGAGCATCATGCGCGCGATGTGTGTTGCACGCGCAGAGGACAGTTCCCAGTTGGAATCGAATTCGTCGTTGTGGATCGGGATGTTGTCGGTGTGCCCTTCGATGCGCACGTCGTAGGGCGTCCGGCCGACGGAGGACGCAATCGAGCGCAACGTCTCAAGTGTTGCGGGATGTGGTGTGGCTGAGCCGGAGTCGAAGAAGCCGGCTTCGCGAAGGCTGATGACCAGACCGTCGCGCCCCATAGCGATAGAGACGGCGTGGTGCGCGACCTGACCGGCGAGTCTCTGCTCCAGGTCATGTTGCATGTGTTCGAGATCGTCGCGGACCTTTTCTGGAGACTGAATGTCGGTGCCCATGACGACGTCAAGTGCCATCACAGGCGAACCGGATGTCTTCTTTGCCGCTTCTGGCTGGGAGAAGATTCCCAGTGACCGGAAGGCGCTATCGATCGCATTGGATACATCGGCCTGTTTTTTTTGATCGGCTTTTGCGAATGCATAGAGAACGACGAAGAAGGCGAAGAGGAGAGTGATGAAATCCGCGTAGGAGACCAGCCATCGATCGTGTGTGACCCGGCTGCGATGGACGCGCGGATTCATGCCGCCTCTTTCGCGGCTTGAACAGGCTGGCGCAGAAAGCCTGCCAGCTTGATCTCGAGCATACGGGGGTTCATGCCCTCGATAATGGAGATGACTCCTTCGAGCATCATCTCGCGACGCAGATGCTCCTCGCGCAGCTGAATGCGCATTTTGCCGGCGAACGGGAGAAAGAAGAGGTTGGCGGCGCCGACACCGTAAATGGTGGCCACGAAGGCGACAGCGATGCCGCGCCCAACCTCCTGGATGTTGTCCAGATGCTGCATGACCTGGATCAGCCCGAGCACTGCGCCGAGAATGCCGATGGTCGGCGAGAACCCCCCGGCAGATTCAAAGACGGAGGGCAATCGGTCATCGTTCTCAGCAATAGAATCTAGATTGACTCGCATGATCTTGCGCAACTCGGCCGGTTCGGTGCCGTCGACCGCAAGCATCAGAGCCTGCTTCAGGAACGGATCTTGGAGCGCTTGCAGATCGGCATCCAGCGAGACAACCCCATTGCGGCGCGCTTTGTTGGCGAAAGAGATCAGCAGGCGAATGAGTGTGTCGTGTTGCTTCTTCTGGGCAGCGAAGAGTCCGAACATCCTGCGAAACGCAGCGCAGACGGTCGAGAGGGAAAACTGAAGCAATACGGCGCCCATGGTGCCGCCGAAGACAATCAGTGCCGCGGTCGGCTGAAGAATCTGCCCAAGATTTCCGCCCTCGATGAGCAATCCGGCGACGATGCCGGTGATAGCCAGGATCGCGCCGCTGAAACTGCCTTTGTCCATGAGTGTGTCTCCGCCAAAATCGATGAGGCTGACGATCGGCTCGCGTTAACCGACAGTCCTGTTCGATGGTCGGGCTGAGCCTTGCGCCATTTCACCTGTACGGTTCGCCAGGTCCAGACTTGTCAAGGAGGAGGCGCGGGCCAGGTTCCCTATCTCCGGGACACGATTTGCGACGGCTGAGAGCAGACGGGCGCGGTAAGCCACAATGGCTTCCACGATCGCCTCGATGGGTTCGCGCACGATCAGCTTTTCACCGTTGATCAAGGTCAGCATTGTGTCCGGGGATGCTTCAGCAGTCTTGACCAGGTCGCTGTTGAGCATCATGGGCGTGCCGTTCAGTTTCGTGAGTGGAATCATCGTGCACGGCTCCTTCGGTGGAGTTATCGGCGATCCAGATCAAACGATCAAAGATTAAGCAATGCGCGCATGAGTGTCCGCTGCAGGACACATTTGCAGCGAAATAAAGTGCAGTGCCCCAGCGCCGAAGAAGGGGCCAGATGCAGCGGCGCCGACGGCGGCAGTAGCAACCCAGGGCGCGACACAACATTGGGAGCACGCTCCCGAACGGGCCGCAAATCCAGGCATCGTGAAGGAGAAACCCATGTCCCTGGGTGTCCTGAACAATCTGTCCGCGATGTACGCGGAAAGCAGTCTGAACAACACCAATAACAGCCTGACCAAAACGCTGCAGCAGCTGTCGTCGGGCTCCAAAATCAACTCCGGCGCGGACGATGCAGCCGGCCTCTCGCTGATCAATGGCTTGCAGGCTAACGCAACGGCACTGGCGCAATCGCAAACCAACGCCACCGAAGGCGTGAACCTTCTGACGGTCGCCGATGGCGCGCTCTCGCAGGTCACCAACCTGCTCAATCGTGCCGTCACGTTGGCCACCGAGGTTTCGAACGGTACTCTGGACGCTTCGCAGAACGCGGCCGCCAACCAGGAATATCAGTCGATTCTTTCCGAGATCAACAATATCGGCGCCACAACCACCTATAACCAGAAGCAGGTTTTCGGCTCCAACACGAGTATCTACGTCGGAGATTCCTCGAACCAGGGCGCATCCATCAATCAGTTGAACATCCGGTCTCTGTCCTCAGCGAACGTCGGCGATACCAACGGTCAAATGTCCTACAGCAACGGCACCAACAATGTCTTCATCGATTTGTCTTCGAGCGGAAAGAATGCAGCTGTCACTGATAGTCTCGGTACGGCTTCGGCGACCACGACGATCGCCGTCAGCTACTTGACTAAAGGTGCGAGCGGTGCGGCGGTTCAGGCAAGTGCGAACATCAGCGTGGGCGCCGGCACGTCATATGCGAATACTGCTCAGGGCCTCATCAATGCGATCAATAACTCGGGTCTGGGCATCACGGCTACTTTTGGTTCAGCCTCACAGGCTGGAGGCGCAGCGCAGGCAACCGCGGTTGCCGCCAATGACACCAACAGTGCCCTTCTAACCGGTGGCGGCGATACGGGGATAATTATCTCCGGAGCCGGCCTGGCCGTGAGCAACAGTTCGAGCGGGACTGGGTTCTCTAATGGCGCCGGTGAAGTCGGCACGCTGACCGTTTCGGCCGCGAACGACACACTCGGCGGCACGCTCAATATCGTGGGTGCAGACGGCGCAAGTCACGCTATTACCCTTGGCACGGCGAACTCTACCGATACGCTGGCGAATCTCGCAGCTACCATCAATGCTGCGGGATATGGCGTTACAGCCACGGTGAACACAACGCAGACGACCACTGCCGCTGGTGCGTTTGCTACCGGAACTCTCATGACGCTGACATCGGCCAGCTCACAAGTCAGAGTCTCCGGCAGCAACATCACCGACGGTCAGGCTACGACCGCGGCTACGACGAGCGGCTGGGCAACGGGCGTCAATCAGGGTGACACCATCGGCGTGATCACTGTCAACTCGTCGGCGGACACTCTCTCTGGCGTGCTGGCGCTCACGCAAGACAAGGCTTCGGCTGCAACCACTAATCTCCTGCTGGGGCAATCGGGAACGACCGACACGCTCACCAACCTGGCTTCCACCATCAACGCGGGGAACGCGACCGGTGGAACCTACGCGAACATCCTGGCCACGGTGACCAATAACGCTAACGGCACCCAGACCCTGACTTTGACGCAAAAGGGCGCGATTATCTCCGGCGGTCCGAGCGCTGCGGTAGCGACCGGCAGCCAGGTCCAGGATCACGCGGCCACGACAGGAACCAACCCACAGATCGTGGCACAGACACTCGCTGTGACGGCATCCACTGCGCAGTACACCGCATTCGCCACCATCAGTGTCACCAATGCCAGTGATACGTTGACGAGCGGCACTCTGAACATCAACGACATCGCTGGCCAGGCCAACGCGGTCTCCCTGGGTACGGCCGGATCCACCGACACTCTGGCGAATTTGGCGTACTACATCAACCACACAATGGACAGCGGCAGCGGCACAAACGGGATCAAGGCCGTTCTCAACTCGGCGGGCACCCAGCTGACTCTGCAAACTAACGCGGCGGCTAGCACCACTAACGCCAAGCTGATGGTGTACGGAACCAACGTAAACAGCAGCCTTTCGCTCTCGGGGGTTCCGACCGCAGCCGGCACGGCGTCGGCCACGACGATTGGGCAGATCGCGCTGGCTCCAGGCGACACCGCTGGCACGGCGCTGAACGGCACACTGACTCTGGGCACAGAAACCATCACCCTGGGCACGTCTGCTTCGTCGACCGCTCCGGGTACCGCGACACTGGGCGCACTGGCTCAGACGATCAACAGCGGGAACTACGGATACTCGGCGTCGATGGACTCGACGGGGACCATCATGACCCTGACCTCGCCGAATTCCGCCAACATCAGCATTACGCCGACGCTGAATACGGCGGCCCAGGTCATGCTGACCACCAATACTGAGAACAAGGGCGTGATCTCGTCCTCGTATTACTCACTCGGAATCAGCGGATCCGTACAGGATACGAGCACAGGTGCGAATACAACGGGCCCATTGACAAAAGGGCTCTCGACGGACAACAACGGAACGAACGGCGTGGCCACGATTAGCTACTCGGATGCGGCGGGGCAATCGCTTGCGGCGACCGATCTTTCCAATTCCGCGGACGCGCAGGCAGCCCTGACCGCACTGAACTCGGCGATTGCCGATGTGGCTGCGCAAGACGGCTATATCGGCGCGCAGATCAACACGCTGAATGCGGTCAGTACGGTGATGAGCACCCAGCAGCAGAACGTGGTGGCGGCGCAGAATGCGGTGCAGGCGACCGACTACGCAACCGCAGCCTCCAACATGTCCAAATACCAGATCCTCAGCCAGACCGGGATTTCGGCACTGGCGCAGGCAAACAGCATGCAGCAGGAGGTGTTGAAACTGTTGCAATAAACGTCTACCCCGGAAGGGTAGCTTTGGGCTGAGGGGCGTCCTTTCGGACGCCCCTTATGCTCGTGGGGACGGCGGCTCCACGTTCGTCGCATGAGATTCCGTTAACGGGCGGATGGAGAGAGTGGTTGGGGGAGTGCACGCATCGGGAAGGAGGATGGACGATGGGCGCGGTAGGCCTCAATTTCGGATCGCCGACCAGCGGCACAGGGTTCGACGTCAGCTCGGTTGTCTCCGAGATCGTGAGCAATCTGCAGAAGGTGGAGACTCCCTGGAAGAACCAGCTTACGCGACTGCAGGCCCAGGACACCGTGATCTCCAGCCTCGGGACCCTTTACTCAAACCTTTCGACCGATCTGGGCCAACTGACCGAATTGAATGGGGTGCTGGCGCAGAAGACGGGGTCGAGTTCCGATACCACGGTGCTCCAGTTAACCTCTGCGACCAACTCCGCGGTCGCTGGAACGCATACGGTAGTGGTCAACAAACTCGCTCAAACCTCGAGCGGCTATCTGACCGAGATTCCCAATGCATCCGATACGCTCAGCGGATCGATCACGCTGCGGGTGGGGAGTGGAACGGCGCAAACGATCGCTCTGCCTTCCGGCGGTGGTACGCTGGCCAGTCTGGCTACTCAGATCAACGCATCGGGCGCGGGGGTGACGGCCAGCGTTTTGACGGACTCGAGTGGGTCGCGGCTTAGCCTGGTCTCCAGTACCTCCGGCGCAAAGGGGAACATCGCGATCACAGCAAACTCCATCGTCGATACCCAGGGCGTCACGCTCGCGTACTCCGGTTCGGCGGGTAGCGGCACATATCCCTCGCAGGGGACGCTCACATCGATTGCAAGCGCCGCTGATACTCTGACAGGCACTCTCTCCATTCAGGTGGGGAGTGGGACAGCCGCGCAGTTCATTCTCGATTCCTCGGACAATACGCTTGCCACACTGGCGAGTGCAATCAATCAGGCGGGAATTGGAGCGACAGCATCCGTGATCACGAACAGCGACGGGTCGTCAAGCCTGTCGCTGGTCTCGGGCACACAGGGAAGTGCTGGGACACTTACGGTGACGTCAAGCATTACCGATGCGAGCCCGTCGCTTGCCTACACATCGACCGTGGCAGGCTCGGACGCATCTCTCACCGTGGATGGGGTGGAGCTGACCAGCGCGTCGAACACGGTATCGAATCTCATTCCCGGTCTGACGTTTCAGCTTCTGTCTGCCAGTCCCCAGCAGTCGGATGGAAGTCTCGAGCCTGTCCAGGTGGTGATCGGCAATGACAATTCCGGCGTGGAGAGCGCGATCAATTCGTTAGTCAACGACTACAACTCTCTGATCAAGGCGATCAATGCGCAGGAAGGGAATGACAGCTCAGGCAATCCGGAGCCGCTGTTCGGGTCGCCGACATTGTCCCTGCTGCAACAGCAGCTTTTGAGCAGTCTCAACGCGTCGAATCCGAATGGATCGTTGGATCCAGTTTCTGCCAATACCGACACGACGCTGACGGGCAAGATGTTCATCACTGTCGGGAATGGTACGCAGCAGGAGATCGATGTTCCTGCCGGGCCGGACAACACAATCCAGGGGCTTTCCAGCGCCATCAATGCAGCCGGCATCGGGGTGACCGCGACGGTGGTGACCCGGAACGGGACGTCGAATCTGATGCTGCAGTCGCAGACCGCAGGTGCAGGTGGGGCCTTATCGGTGGTCTCGCAGATTACCGCCACCAGCGACACGCCGTTGACTTACGCGGCTAGTAGCACAGCCCGTTCGTCCAATTCGTTGGGAGCCCTGACCAGCGTATCCGCAGCGAGTGATCTTCTGGCGGGTTCCCTTTCGATTCAGGTCGGCAACGGGACGGCCCAGACGGTCTCACTGGGATCTTCAGGCGGAACGCTGCAAGACCTCGCCGACGCCATCAACCATGCGGCGGGAATCGGGGCGACCGCATCGGTCAGCTCCGACGGAAAGACGCTGACCCTCACTTCGCAGACGCCGGGGGCAGCCGGCACATTGACGGTCAATTCGAGCATCCTCGACAGCACCAATGCGAAGACCGCGGCTC
>Ga0335069_10004493_pt1 | contig 20666 bp, 14 predicted proteins | sample Lox_Sample_11_FD_206714 | JGI IMG/M metagenome (GOLD analysis project Ga0335069, IMG submission 206714) | Soil microbial communities from Loxahatchee National Wildlife Refuge, Florida, United States - Lox_Sample_1.1 | ecosystem: Environmental > Terrestrial > Soil > Wetlands | place: USA... | reverse complement strand
CCGTGCGCTCTTGCCGCAGCATCTTCATGCCATGCTGCGCGAACAGCAGTTGCGCCTGGTCTTCCGCTTCGGCGTAAATCTCGTGGTTCCCATTGCATCCCCAAACGCCCAGTGGAGCCCGCAGCCGCGCCACCTCTTCCACGCAAGCGGCTAGCGGATCGCGCATTCCGGTGATCAAGTCTCCAGTAACAACCGCCACCTGCGCGCCCAGGCCATTCGCAATATCCACCGCCCGCCGCACTTCCGCCCGCGGCATGAAGTCGCCTATATGTATGTCGCTGAGCTGAACGATCTGGAAGCCATCGAGTTCCGGCGCCAGCCCCGCAATCGGTACGTCCACCCGTCGCACCTCGTAACGGAAGCGTTCGGAGGTGTAGCCGTAGATCGCCGCCACCAGCGGCAGGGAGGCCGCCAGCCGCGCAACATAGAAGAAGAACGACCGCCGCTCCTCATCCTTCGGCGAACCTCGTGACCTCCGAAGAGCGATCGACTTCGCGCCGACCCACAACCACTCCCCGCCACGCACCACTTTGAACAGCACGTAGCCGAGCAGGGAAGCGAAGATCCAGAGTTGCAGGATGCTCAGGAAGGTGCGAAATGGGCCGCCACGCGGCCAGAGCCCGATTCCGAGGAGTCGATCCGCCAAGCTCAGGATGTAGGCTACCAACACCGTGATCACGGCGCTGCGAATCACATTGCGCCACATGGGGCGGACTCGTTGCGTTGCCGCCCAAATCGAGCGCACCCAGAATCGTTGCGAAAGAAACAGCAGAACAGGAATCAGCAGGAGGAGCGCGAAGCGAAAGATCATCCGGTAGGACAAAGGAAGATGTGCTCCTAGTTTATTCTACATAGATGAGTGGCGACTCAAGTAAGTCGCAGGTTGGAAGTTTCCGATCCGATTACTTGCGCCATGGATACGAGCTAGAAAAGAATCTGGACTGGGGCGAAAACCGCCTAAAAAGAGAAGCGGCGCGCGCCGAAGTAGATGTGGGGTGAGGATGGCAACGACGCGCGCCTTATCAAGTTGTATGTAGCTTAGGTTAATTGCTTCCCGCTGTCAACAAAAATTTTCTTCTAAATTATAGACCCAAAAGGACTTAAGTAACATTCAAGGATCACAAGTCTAATCCAAAAGCAAGTGCTCTTATCACACTTCATTGTGACGTCCCCGGCGCCGGTTTTGCACCTGCCTCCACCTGCGCCGCGAACTCCGGATGCTCCGCCGTCCACTGTTCCGCCAGCTTTGCTACCTCGCGTTCCCCGGGATAGGACAGCTCTTTCGGCGCATCCTCCAGCGGAATCCACACCGCCCGGCGAACTTCCTTCCTCATCTCCGGTGTGATATTCCCCAGCCGTCCCGCACGGTAAACCACCAGGTAGAAGCTGACCATCTTGAAGACCCGCTGCCGGTCGCCCCACGAACGAATGTAGTAGTACTTGATGTCCTTGAGTTTGGCGATCACCTCGCCGGTGACCCCGGTTTCCTCGTGGACCTCGCGGAGGGCCGTCTGTTCGGCGGTTTCGCCCTGGTCAACGGCGCCCTTGGGCAGCGCCAATACCGATTCCCGGCCGCTAGGCTTGCCCGCGGGGCTGCGGCGGCCTTGCGGTTCGATGGCGGCGATCCACCACCGGTGCTTCATGCGTCGCACCACCACGCCTCCCGCTGAGAATTCCCTCACCATGACTCTGTCTATAGCCCTTCAAACGCTCAATTTTTCGGAGTTTATGCCGTGGCCAACGGGTCGGCGATAGCACTTTGGGTACCGAAGTGACCATCCAGCAGAAACATTCCCTTGCCCAACGGCATCTTATCGTACTGTAATGCGTCGCATATCCGGGATTGTGGGGTCTCGGGATGACCAACTTTTCCAAGTTCGCTCGCAGTATCCGGGCTTTTGCGCAGGAGATCACCCGGACTCGCACCATCGTTCCTGCTGCTGCTCAATCCTCGAAAACTCCAGTCCTCGGCGTCGCTCTGGGCGGCGGATTTGCCCGCGGGCTGGCCCATATCGGCGTCCTCAAGGTGCTGGAGGAAGAGGGAATTCCGGTCAGTTTCGTCGCCGGAACCAGCGTCGGAGCAGTGATCGGGGCAGCCTATTGCGGCGGTATTTCCGCCAAAGAACTGGAAGAGGTTGCGGCACTGGTGCGGTTCAAGCACTTTGCCCGTTGGACGATTTCCCGTTTTGGGATTGCCTCCAACGACCGGATGACTGGCTTCCTGAACAAGGTACTGAAGGTCAAAACTTTCGAGGAGTTGAAGATCCCGTTAGCCGTGGCGGCGACCGATTTCGTCACTGGCGACGGCGTAGTCTTCCGGAACGGGTCGCTGATTGACGCCGTCCGCGCCAGTTGCGCCTACCCAGGCATGTTTTTGCCGGTCAACGTTGACGGTAAGTTGCTGATTGACGGCATGTTAGCGCATCCTGTTCCAACGCTGCCGCTGCGGGAAATGGGCTCCGACCGCGTACTCGCCGTTCACCTGAGCGCGCATTGGGTCAACCTGAAGGGCCCGCGCCACGTCTTCGACGTCGTCGGGCAGTGTTTCTCCATCGCGCAGCAAAAGATGTGTGGGATCTGGGAATCAGCCGCCGACACAATCTTGACGCCCGACGTCCGCGGTTTCAGCTACGACGGCTTTGAGCGTGCACCGGAATTGGTACTCGCGGGCGAGGTTGCGGCCCGTGCCGCTCTGCCGAAGATCAGATCATGGCTGGCACAACCGGCAGCAGTTCCGGTCGCAATGAAGCCGGGGGCTCCGGTGGCAGTGCCGGCGCATCCTTAGACTTGCTTTCAAGCGGCCTTGTCAGGTGGCTTGACCATTTCATCGTTGAGCAAATGGTAAGCCGCCATTTCCAGTTCCAGCATCCGCTTCAAGCGCACCGCCGCCAGGCGGGTGTCTGTGCTGACTACCGACGAACTTGCCAGCTCACAGACAGCCATCCAGACCTGTTCGAGGTGATCGAGACGTGATGGCGCCATGAATTACAAACCTTCCAGCGATGGGGATGAGCGTGAGACGAGCGTTCACCACTTGAAGCCCCAAGCGGAAATTCAAGTCCTTTGAATGCGAAGCACAGGCGCGGGTTGTCACAGGACGTGACAAAATCGTTAGCCTTTTCGGGTGGACGAGATGGCCTGCCTGTCGCCGGTTTTCATTTATTCTCGACCAGGTGTTTCAGGCGCGTGAGAGCGTCGGCCCATTGCCGCGAGATCAGTTCGAGATAATGATGCGCCTGTTCCAATGAGCCAGTTTCAAGCTCCCAGAGCTGTTCACGCCCGGTCTTCTCACCCTTCACCACTCCCGCCGATTCGAGCACGTGCAGGTGCTTGGTGACGGCCTGCCGCGTAAGGGGCAGCTTGTCGGAAAGCTGCGTGATCGAGAGCGGAACGCCCCGTGAGAGGCGTGCCACGAGGGCCAGCCGCACGTCGTCTCCGAGCGCCGCGAACAGCGGGGCGGCATTGCGGATCGGCAGGCTAGCTGTTCTGCTGGGCATAGTCATACAAGTTCTTCATCTGGAGCTTCCAGCCTTCGTTATTGCCAGCGAAGGCTTTCGCGCGCCGCGCGAGCGAGATGCGGTCGAACCCGGATTCAAGAAGCCGAACGCGAGTGCCGCCGGCGACGTCTTCCAGAGTGAAGGTAACGGTGGTCGGAGGATCGCCCACATCCGCGTGCCCTGGGTGCCAGCGCCAGGCAAAACGCTGCTCCGGTACCTTTTCGACGATTTCGAGCGTGAACGCCGTGCCCTCGTGGCCCGGATAAGTAGAAACACCGTTAACCGCTTCGCCTACGCGCAAATCCTGGGCGTTGAGAGTGCAGCGGAACCATGTTCCCAGCTCCGAAGGTGTGGTGAGGGCCTTCCACACACGTGAGCGCGGGGCTCGGATGACAACTTCCTGCTCTATGGCAGACATGAGATCGACGGACATTATGCAACCTCCGAGTTGCATGTTACTCAGGTCGCTAAGAAATGCAACCAAAAAGTTGCGTGAATCGATAACGTGACCAACTTGGTAAGTTGGAGGTAGTAAATATCGCAGCGTTGAAAGCCAAACTCAGCGCTCACATGAAATACGTTAAGAGCGGTGAAGAGGTGGTAGTTAAAGAAGCAAGGTCACAGTTGGCTTAGTTTGGGGAACTGGCGAGAAGAAACCGGAGTTGCTAACTTTCGCACTGGGCGGAAGTAGTCAAGAAGGTTTCTGCAAGATGCCGAAGCGCGTCGAACTGACTGCTCACGATTGCAATTCAGGCGATGGAGCACTGCCAGGATGCAAGAGCAGTCAATCGTGCAAAGACTTCACAGTCGTAGACGACACGTGTGATTCGATCAACTTTTACTGGGATGAGGAGCACAAGCGACTAGCTTGGTGGCGACGATAGTCTGTAACGCGGAGCAAATTCCCTGCGCCGCTCTAAAGCCTACCCGCTATCCGCTACCCACTAACCACTGCTTTTCCCCAACACCTTCTTCGCCTGCGCCACCACGTTCTCCACTGTGAAACCGAAGTGCTTGTAAAGATCTTTGATCGGAGCCGAGGCCCCGAAATCCGCACGTCCAATGGCGATGCCTTCGTCGCCAACGTACTCCCGCCAGCCTACTGGTGTGCTGGCCTCGATGGACACCCGCGCCTTCACCTTCTTCGGAAGCACGCTGTTGCGATATTCCTCCGACTGTTTCTGGAACAGCTTCCAGCTCGGCATGCTGACGACGCGGCTCTTGATTCCCTCCGCCGTTAGCTGCTCGTGCGCTCCGACGGCAAACTGTAACTCCGAGCCCGTGCCGATCAGGATCACCTCCGGTTCGCCCTGCGAATCCGCCAGCACATAAGCGCCCTTTGCCACGCCCGCTGCGCTCGCGTACTTCGACCGATCGAGCGTCGGCATCGCTTGGCGAGAAAGGATCAGCGCCACCGGTTCATGCTTCTCCTGCATAACGACTCGCCATGCCTCGGAGACCTCGTTCGCGTCGCCAGGCCGCAGATCGATCAGTCTCGGAGTCGCACGCACAGAAATAAGGTGCTCGATCGGCTGGTGCGTTGGCCCGTCTTCGCCGAGCCCGACGGAGTCATGCGTATAGATAAACAGCACGGGCTGATCCATCAGGGCCGCCAGCCTCAGCGTGTTACGCATATAGTCGGAGAACATGAAGAATGTCGCCCCGAACGCGCGCAGTTTTGATAGCGTCATGCCGTTGATGATGGCGCCCATGGCGTGTTCGCGGATGCCAAAGTGCAGGTTGCGCGCGTGGTAGCCTGCAGCTTTGAACTGCCCACCATCTTTGATCAGCGTCTTGGTCGACGGCGCCAGGTCGGCCGCTCCGCCGACCAGCCAAGGGACGTTCTTCGCTACCGCATTCTCAACCGTGTTCGAAGTCTCGCGGGTGGCCTTGCCTTTCGGATCGGCGGGGAATGTCGGAATATCCTTGTCCCACCCTTGCGGAAGCTCGCCTTTCTGCATCAGGTCGAATTCCTGTGCGAGCTGCGGATTGGCCGTGCGATAGTTAGAAAGTTTCGCGTTCCACTCTGATTCCAGCTTCTGCCCGCGATCGACTGCCCGGCCCATGGATTCCTTCACTTCTTCCGGTACCAGGAAGTGCGCATCTTCGGGCCATCCATAGACCTTCTTGGTCAACCGGACTTCATCTTCTCCGAGCGCCTCGCCGTGGGCTTCCTTGGTGTCTTGCCGGTTAGGCGAGCCCCACCCGATATGGCTGTCGACAATGATTAGCGTCGGCCGCTCCGTTTCCTTGTGGGCCGCGCGAATGGCCGCATCGAGCAGGTTCAGGTCGTTGGCGTCGCTGACGCGCAGCACATTCCAGTGATAGCCGAGGAAGCGCGTGCCAACGTCCTCCGAAAAAGCCAGGTCGGTTTCGCCTTCGATGGTGATGTGATTATTGTCGTAGAACCAGATCAGGTTCGAGAGCTTCAGGTGCCCGGCGATCGACGCTGCCTCGCCGGAGATCCCTTCCATCATGCAGCCGTCGCCGCAGAAGGTGTAAATCTTGTAGTCGATCAGCTTTTCGTCGCCGCGGTTGAAGTGCGCCTCCAGCCAGCGCTCGGCAATCGCCATGCCCACCGAATTGCCGCAGCCCTGGCCGAGCGGGCCAGTCGTCGTCTCCACTCCCGGCGTCAGGCCGTATTCCGGATGTCCCGGCGTCTTCGATCCCCACTGGCGGAAGTTTTCCAGCTCCTTCAGCGAGAGCCCGTAACCCGTTAGATGCAGCATGGAATAGAGCAGCATGGAAGCGTGGCCGTTCGAAAGGACAAAACGGTCACGATTCGGCCACTGCGGATTCGACGGACTGTGATGAAGAAAACGGTCCCACAGCAGATAGGCGAGCGGCGCCAGCGACATGGGCGTGCCGGGGTGCCCGCTGTTGGCTTTCTGCACCGCGTCCATGGACAACGTGCGAATGGTGTTGATGGCGAGCTGTTGCAGTTTCTCGTCCGGCGGGACGGCCGATGTGCTGGTGACTGGGCGGACTTCCGTAGCGGAGCTCATCCTCGATTGCCTTTCTGCAGAGGTGTGTTGTCGTTCCCCACAAGAGATACCTGAGTCTATCGGAGCCGGCGACGGCAAGCAACGCAGCTCATTTGGTCGCTGCCGGTGCCTTCACGTACTGATTCAGGAACTGGCGAATGGTCGCCCAGATTTTCAGAGTCTCTTCTTCTGAAAATCCGCCATGGTTGCCTCCCGCCACGGTGTAGAGCTGGTTGGGAACTCCGGCCTTGTCGAGCGCCTCGTGCAACCGCACGCCTTGCGAGTAGGGAACCAGCTCATCATGATCGCCATGAATGGTGATGATCGGCGGCGTGTCCTTCGCCACCATGTTGATTGGGGACACGTGCTTGGCGATTTCGTCGGCATTGGGCTGGTCACCGAGCCAGACCACCGCGTATCCCTTCGTATTCGGTCCATGGATCTCGTCAAGCACGTCGGTGATGCCGAACCAGTTCACGATCGCGGCGACGCGCGGGTCGTGCGTGGTGCCGCCTTCCTCTTTCCAGATGGGATCGCCGCCGGTGTAGCACTCCCGATCGAATCCTGCGGCCGGCGTGAGCATGCCGGTGGTGAGTGCCAGGTGGCCTCCCGCAGAGCCACCCATCACCACCATGCGCGTAACGTCGAAGTTATACTTCTTCGCGTTCGCGACTACCCAATGCAGCGCGCAGCGGCAGTCAATGACGGCAGCCGGAGCCAGCGCGTTTCGTCCAAGGCGATATTCGACGTTTACGGCTGCGTAGCCCATTTGCAGGTAGGGCATTACCTCAAGCACGCGGCTTTCCTTGTCGCCCGCTATCCAGCCTCCGCCATGAATGATGATCGCCACCGGAATCGGTTGTGTCACCTTCGGAGGCGTGTAGACGTCGAGCTTGGCCTCGTAGCCGTTCGACGTGTGGTAGACGACGTTGGGGTCGACGTGATAGTTCCACAGGCTGGAGGCGAAGGCAGCGGCGTCGCTCTGAATTGTCTGGGAAAAGGCGGAGGAGGTGAGCAGCAAGAAGCTGAAAATAAGTCTGCGCATGAAAGGGCTCCGTGAATGCGCGGTAACTCTAAAGCACCAAGAAGCGAGTTCGCAAACCTGGGTCAGGCAAACTTCGGCGCCCGCTTCCTCTTGCGTCACAACCCTCCTGTTATACATCGCTTCGCCCTGTGACTCGCGTCTCCGCTGGTTTATTGACACTGTGCCACCATGGCGGTCTTTCAGGAAATTTTCTATCTCTGGAGTTCGAATGGCTGACCAACGGGCGCTCTCCCGCGAAACCAAGGTGCGCAGATCGGCGTCTGGTAGTACGTTATCTGCAGCGCTCTCCACTTCGTGATGGGATGCTTGTTCGGCGGACAATATAGCCGTCGGGCAGAGTCGGCATCAGTTATGTCCGGCGGCTAACAAATTGACATACAACCGAATCGCTCCCGCCACTCCCGCCGGAAGCTGCCGGAAAAACGCCCAGGCGTTAAAGATGTAAGTACCTTTGCCATACTTCGCCATCAGCAGACCGCCTTTTTCCGCCGGATCGCCTGGGTCGTGCGACGAGAGCAGCGGCGTGTAATGGCTGTCCCACTCCGTCGGACAGTAGAGCGCGCGCTCCTGCACCCAGCCGTCAAAATCCTTCTGCGTGATCTTGTTCGGCGAGTTGAAGACCGCATTCTGCGGGTCGAGGATTTCGACCGGCGCCTCTTCGACGGTAACGCGATCGCGGTTGTTGCGGCTGATCGTCATCGGGAATGGCGCGAACTTGCCCTCGTTGAACTGGTCGGTCTGGTAGATGTACTGCACCATCAGCGTGCCGCCGTTCTTCACGTAATCGAGCAGGCGCGGGTTGTTCTGGCGCAGGTCTTCGCGCGCCTCGTATGGACGGATGCCAAGCACGATGGTCGAGTACTTCGCCAGGTCTCCGGATTTAAGCTCCTCAGGAGAAATGATGTTGACATTCAGCCCCAGGCTCTTGAGCACGTCGGGGATATCGTCGCCGGCGCCCATAATGTATCCGACCTTCAGGTCCTTGGGGACATTAACGTCAACGATACTGACCGGCTGCACCGCCTCGCGGAAGTAGTAGGCAGTGCCGAGGTCGTCGCGGGTAACGACACGATAGCCGATGTCGTAGAAATTCGAACCAGATTGCGCGACAATGCGGGATTCATACCGGCGCTCCCGGCTTGCCGCCACCGTAACAGTTCCATGTACTTCCCTTGACGATCCAGGAATCCATGTCGCAGATGAAATGGGTGGTGAAATCTTAACCACGCCACCACTTGGGTCACGGACTGCAACCATTGCAAGACCTGTAAATGATTGATTAAGCGTAATTGTGGCGTTGAAATCGACTCTTGCGTCGGCCCCGCTCGGAATGATGACGGAAGCGCTGGATGTTCTGACCGACCACGCCGGTCCCACGATCAGCGGATGAGGTTTGGGCTCCATGACTTCGACTTCCGAATCGATCTCACCTTTCAATCCTTCGTATGTGTAGGTTCCGAGGGCGTGGAAGGGAGGCGGTGTTAACGACAAAGTCGCATATTGTGGTTCGTCAATCTTGTAGATCGACTCGCGATCGGGATCGTCGCGATGCCAATACTGGCGAGTGTAGGGAGCGTCCGGGTCAAGGTACACTGGAGAGGCAAACGTGACATTAGTCCCTATCTCTTTGACCATGGTGTCCCGAACCACTGATCCTTTCGGAAGTTCCCACCGCAGATCCTTCATCGTGAAGTCATGTACTGTCGTCGAGGCGCTGAGACTCATAACTTGGCCGGGTACTGCCGCCAACCAGATTTGGCTGGCAGGATCGTTCACGCCGTTACCTATCAACCCTGAAGGGTCTGCTTCCGCCTTCAGTGTCACCCCCAACGCGTAGTTCGCCCCATCCCGAAACTCATTTCTCTTGTCCCGCAAATTCACCAGCAGATCCGACTTCACCTCCGCCGCCGCACCCGACTCCTCCACCTTCTTGATCAGCGCCTCCGTCGCCGCCAGCCCCTTCAGCAACGGCACCGCCGCGGCCTTCTGATCTTTATCCGCCACCGCGCTCGCCTCGTCCACGCAGCCCTGCAGTTCCTGTAACGCTGGCTTTAAGAACGCCAACTGCGGCGCCCGATCGGCCAGTCCCACCGGCGACGTATCAATCCCGTCAAAGAAGTCTTTCTCGTGCCCGGGCTTGTAGTTCGGAATGGTCGTGTCGGCAAGCTTGTAGTGGCTGGTCCACATGCGAGTCGGCATCTGCCAGTTTCCCGCGCCCTGCGATAACTGATGCTTCAGCCCCTGCCATCCCCACGCCACGTACGACATGCCCAGCACCGGGTCGGTCTGGTTGACGTCGAGTTCTACGTTCCAGTCATCGCCGCGGGCGCGCACGTAGAACTTTTTTGCCTGCCAGGGCTGGAGGCCTTCCTTGATCTGTTCAGGGAATTTCGCCGGATCGCCGGCAGCGCGGAACGCCTCGCGTGTCAGCAGGCCCGAAGCTTGGTGGTTCCCATGTCCATCGCTCGAGTCGCCGATGAAACGACTGATGATCACGTCCGGCTTGAGTTCGCGGATGACGCGCACGAGATCGGGAAGTGCGGTGTGTTCGGCGTCCCACTTCTTCAGCGTCTCTTCGGCGGTCTTGGAATAGCCGAAATCGGCGACGCGGCTAAAACGCTGTTCGACGTTGTAGTAGCGGTCCGCCTCCAACAGTTCCAACGTCCGCAGCATCCCCAGTTCGTCGCCGAATTCTTTGCCGGTGGCGTTCTGTCCGCCTTCGCCGCGGGTCAGCGTCATCTGGACGCAGTAGTTGCCGTGTCCGCGCGATTCCAGTGTGAGCATGCCGCCGTCTTCGTCGTCGGGGTGGGCGACGGTGTGCATCAGGCGTCCGGTGGAGTGCAGCTTGCGGAGCGTGAGCAGGAGGCCGGATTTGCCCTGGTCGACAGACAAAGGTTCTCTCGCGAACGCGATTGAAGTTAGAAGAAGGAGGACGGTGACGAAACGGAGCAGGTCGTTGGTTGTCAGTCGTTGGTCGTTGGCCATTCGCGGTCGTTGCTGCGTTATCGGATGACGACATTGTAGGGGAGGTGCAGAAAATCTCAACACAGAGACACAGCGGCACAGAGAAAAGAGAGAAAACCCTAGCGAGCGGTCTTGGCCAGGGCGGCGGCGCGGCGGAACCAGGGGCGCTCGTTGCGCTTCTGGAACGACGGCATGGTGTGTTTTTTCGCCTCGATTCGCTGCAGCCACTCTTGCGCCTCAGCCTGCTTGCCTTGCTGGGCGAGAAATGACGCGTAGTAGTACTGGATTTCGGTCAGCGAAGTAATTGCGATGACCCGCGCGAAAAGGGGCTCGGCCTTGTCAATTTGTCCGGTTTTGGCGTAGGCGTGGGCGAGCATGCCGGCCGCGCGGTGGAAGTCGTACTTGAATTCCTTTTGCGTGACCAGTTCGAGATCGGTGATGGCGGCGGGATATTGCTGCATTTCCATCTCGGCCAGGGCGCGACGGTAGAAGGTGTCGATCGAGTCGGCGCGGGAGGCGATGGCGCGATCGAAGGCATCTTTTGCCTCAGCGTACTTCTTGTCTTCCAGGTAAAGCGCGCCAAGTTCCTCAAGATTCGCGGGCGAAGGGTTATCGAGGATCAAGTGCTGGAGCTGCTTGATTCGACTGCGGCGCGGGAACATGCGGAAGCCCTGTCGTAGCAGTCCGGCGTCGGGAATGACTTCGGCGACGATGTAAACCAGGGCACCGAGAGGTCCGCCGATGAGGATGATCCACAGCCAATAGCCGTCCGGACGGCGGCGGATGAAGTGAAGGATCGCCATCGCCTGCAGGATGATCCCGTAAGGAAAGAAGATGTGACTCAGGAAGCCCATGGCTGACCGGGGGTCATTTTACTGCAGTGAACAGTAGACGGGAGACAGCATTCAGTCACTGGGCGTGGTGAGTTGGGTACGAAAGTTTGGGATTAACGTTAGCGGTTGGAAAAAACCGGACGGGCTGGAAGCCCGTCCCACATTCTGCGATGCGGTGGTGGGGTGGACTACTGTTCATTATCCCCCCAAAAAAGAAAGCGTGGGCGAGACGCCCACGCTGACCGCCGGCGAGACACCGGCGCTACTCTTCGATTCTACCGGGCTAAGACTGCCTCTGCTGTGGCCACGTGGTTGTGCTCCAGGTGGCGATGGCGGTGTCCGACATAGACCTGGCGCGGACGGGCGATCTTCTGCTCCGTGTCGTCCAACATCTCCTTCCACTGGGCCAGCCAACCGACAGTCCGGGGCAAGGCGAAGAGCGTGGTGAACATCTCGGTCTTGAAGCCCATCGCCTGGTAGATGATGCCGCTGTAGAAGTCCACGTTCGGGTAGAGCTTGCGCTTCACGAAGTATTCGTCTTCGAGCGCGATTTTCTCCAGTTCGATGGCGATATCAAGTTTTGGATTGCGGCCCGTGACTTTGAAGACCTCTTCCGCGGTGCGCTTGATGATGCGGGCGCGCGGATCGTAGTTCTTGTAGACGCGGTGTCCGAAGCCCATTAGCTTGAAGCGGCCTTCCTTTACCTGGCGGATGTATTCGGGGATGTGATCCACGGAGCCGATCTGAGCCAGCATGCTGAGAACTTCTTCGTTAGCTCCGCCATGCAGTGGGCCTGAGAGAGCCGCGGCGGCGGCGGCGGTGGACATGTACGGATCGGCCTGCGAACTGCCCACAGCACGCATGGTGCTGGTGGAGCAGTTCTGCTCGTGATCGGCGTGGAGGATGAAGAGCACGTCTAGCGCGCGGGCGAGCACCGGGTTCGAAGTGAAGCGCGGCTCGGTGCGCTTCCACAGCATGTTCATGAAGTTTTCGATGTAGCTGAGGTCGTTGTCGGGATAGACGTAGGGCAGTCCGTGGCGGTGACGGAAAGCGTAGGCGACCAGCGACGGCATCTTGGCGATCAGGCGAACGATCTGCAGGTGCCGCACCAGCGGGTCCTTCATGTTGCGCGACTCGGGATAGAAGGTCGAGAGCGCGGCGACGGTCGAGACCAGCATCCCCATCGGGTGCGCATCGTGGTGGAAGCCGTCCATGAACTTCTTCAGGTTTTCGTGGATCAGCATGTGCTGGCTGATGTCGCGCAGCCAATCCTTCATGTCGGAGTAAGTGGGCAGCTCGCCATTCAGTAGCAGGTAGGCGACTTCCAGGAAGGTGCAGTTTTCAGCGAGGTCCTCGATGGGGTAGCCGCGATAGAGGAGCACGCCGCGGTCGCCGTCGAGAAAGGTGATGCGGCTCTGGCATGAGGCGGTATTCATGAAGGCGGGGTCATAGGCCATCATGCCAAAGTCGTCTTCGTTGACCTTGATTTGGCGAAGTTCGTTGGCTCGGATGTTGCCGTGAAAGAGTTGCAGTTCATAAGACTTCTGGGTGCGATTATCGGTAATAGTGACGGACTCAGGCATGAGAGACTCCGGCAGGAGACGTGATGTACTCGGGGAGTGTGACTTGGGTCACGCACGGGTAGCAGTGAGGGAAATCACAACTGCGGGTGATGGATGGAGCTCTGGGACGGGCATTCCTGCCCGTCCGAACTGGTGTTACCGGCTGACGGCCGACCGCTCCTGCGGGGTCATATCGCGCCACAGCATGTTCATGTTGCGTTCGCGCCAATGGTTGCTGGGATCTGCATTCTGCGCCTTGGCAAGCCAGGTGTAGGCCGTGACGCGGTTCATGGTAACGCAGTTGCCGCTGGCGTACATCGCCCCCAGATGGCTCATAGCGGGGGCGTTCTCCTGTTCGGCGGCAGAGCGGAAGTACTTTAACGCCTGGTTGCAATTCTGCGGAACTCCGCGGCCGTAGAGGTATTGTTCGCCCAGCAACAAGTTCTGATTCTGGCTGGGATCGGGGCCGCCTGCAGTCTTGGCAGTACGGGCGGAAGGCTTGGTGTTGGCAGACTTCGGCGAAGGCGCTGGCTTGTCGGGCGATACGGCTTTGGCTTCTTGGTCCGAGTCAGAAGCCGCTGCTTTCGCATCCGCTGATTTCGTTGCGTCGGAGTTCTGGTTGGTCGCCGTTGGCGGCGAAGGCGCGCTTGAGTTCGCCGTTCCCGTTGACGATGCGCTACCGTTTGGCGAACTTGCCGCTGCCGCACCGTTCTCGGCTGGCTTGTTTTCCGCCGCCTTGGAGTCGAGGTTCTGATCCTTCAACGTGGGATCGTTGGTCATCAACTTCTCGTCTGAGTTGTCGGCCTGGTCCACGGCTTTTTGCTTCGGAGCAGGAGTGGAATCGGAGTTCGCCTGTGAGATCAGCTTATCGAGATACGGGATATGAATCTCGCCGCTCTTAATCTTCGGCCATTCCAGCCAGCCGACGATTCCGAGGATGATGAGAATGACAATCGTAAGGAACCAGCCCCCGCTGCTCCGCGGGGCGTCGTCCTGAAGCAGGTAAGAGCTTTCGTCGGACGAACTGCTGTCGGTCAAGCCGAGGAACGATGGACCGCTAATTGTAGTGTGGACGGTTTCTTCATCTTCAACCACCGGTTCTGGCTCCACGGTCCGAGGGGTTGGCTCTGCAGGACGGATTACGGGCTCCGGAGGCGGCACAATGCTCAGCGGCGAAGGCCGGCTGACCACCGGTTCAGGGCGCATTGGAGCCACTGGCGCAACGTGTTCCTCCGGCGCAAGTTCTCCGACATCCACGTAGTCGTAATTGGCAATTCCCAACTTTGAGAGCGCGTCGCCCGTCGATCGCACGCGTCCTTGATTTGCCGCTACGGTTTCCCGTACTGGGACTTCGCGCAGAGGCTTGGCAAACAGGCGCCGACCGCATTGACCGCAGAAATTATTGGTATCCGGATTGTTGGTTCCACATTCCTGGCACAACATAGGCTTATGGCAAACTTAGATGCAGAGCAGCGGGAGGATGAGTTATCTGTCTAAGCCTCACGATTACTTGGCTTTACGAAATACTCAAGGCCGTGTTACGCTCATAACGTACCAATAACGATTGGAAAAACTAGCAGGAGTGCACCAAGTTCAGTGTTAGCCAGAGAGCAGAAGAAAACGATTGTTGATACTTATCGCACGCATGCGACTGACACCGGCAGCCCGGAAGTTCAGATCGCCATATTGAGCGAGCGCATTGGCCAGTTGACCGACCACTTCAAGGCCCACAAGAAAGACCACGCCTCCCGGCGCGGCCTTCTGATGATGGTGAGCCGTCGCCGTCGGTTACTCGACTACCTGAAGAAATATGATTCCGAGCGCTACAAGTCCGTGATCGGCAAGCTCGGTATCCGCAAGTAAACAGGCGGCATTGGCCAGAAAAAGTAAACCCCAATCTTGAGATCGGGCGAATTTGGTGCCCAAACCGCGTTGACGCGGCAGGGCACCGCTACACATTGCAACCAGCGCTCTCTGGTCGAGACTCATGTCGAACGGACGCAGTCGGCGTCCAGCTATGGGTGCACCCACCTGCGGAAGGAACACAATGAAGCAAGAAGTAACCGTTGAACTCTCCGGCGGTAAATCCATCACGTTTGAAACAGGAAGACTTGCCAAGCAGGCGCACGGCTCCGTGCTCGCCAAGAATGGCGACAACTTCGTTCTCGCCACCGCCACCGCCAATCAGGATCCCCGCGAAGGCATAGATTTCTTTCCCCTCACCGTTGATTATCGCGAGTACACCTACGCCGGCGGACGCATCCCCGGCGGATTTATCAAGCGCGAAGGCCGCCCCAGCGAGCGCGAAGTTCTCACCAGCCGACTGATCGACCGCCCCATCCGTCCGCTGTTCGCCGATGGATTCAAGTGCGAGACGCAAGTGGTGGCGATGGTGCAGTCGGCTGACAGCCAGAACGATCCCGACGTAATCGGCATCAACGCTGCTTCGGCGGCGCTGCACATTTCCGACATCCCGTTTCTTGGCCCGATTGGCGCGGTTCGCATCGGACTGAAAGACGGAAACTTCATCGTCAACCCTTCGTACGAAGAGTCGAAAGAAGGCTTGCTGCGACTGGTGGTTGCGGGCACCAAAGATGGCATCGTGATGATCGAGGCCGGCGCCAGCGAAGTGCAGGAAGACACGATCGTCGATGCGATCGAGTTTGCCCACACCGAGATCAAGAAGATCTGCGCCGCCATTGAGGAACTCCGCGAGAAGGCCGGCAAGCCGAAGCGTGTGGTCACGCCTCCGGAGTTCGACCAGGCCTACTACGACGACCTCAAGAAGAAAGTCGGCGCCGATCTCACCGACGCTCTCAACACCGAGAAGCATCCCAAGGCGGAAAGCTACGCCAAAGTTAAAGAGATCAAAACCAGGCTGAAGGAAGGCATCGACAAGGAAGACGTCGAGGCACTCGCGAAGCTGAACCACTACTACGAGACGTTGCGCGAGCGCATCTTCCGCGAAGCGGTGACTGAACAGAAGCGGCGTCCTGATGGCCGGCCATTCAACAAAATTCGCCCGATTACGATCGAAGTTGGCGTTCTTCCTCGCGCGCATGGTTCCGCTATCTTCACCCGCGGCGAAACCCAGGCTTTGGTGACGACGACGTTGGGCACCGGCGAAGACATGCAGCGCGTCGAGCAATTCGAAGGCGAAACCAAGAAGCGCTTCATGCTCCATTACAACTTCCCGCCTTTCTCGGTCGGTGAAGTGGCGTTCCTGCGTGGCCCTGGCCGGCGTGAGATCGGCCACGGCATGTTGGCAGAGCGGTCGATTCTCGGAGTGCTTCCCAACGACACGGACTGGCCCTATGCCATGCGTGTCGTCAGCGACATTCTCGAATCGAACGGGTCTTCGTCGATGGCGACCGTTTGCGGTGCATCGCTGGCGCTTTATGACGCCGGCGTGCCACTGAAGTCGCCGGTTGCCGGTGTGGCGATGGGATTGGTGAAGGAAGGCGACAAGTACGCCATCCTGACCGACATTGCGGGCGCCGAAGATCATTACGGCGATATGGACTTCAAGGTCGCCGGCACGAAGGACGGCATTACCGCGCTGCAAATGGACATCAAGGTCACCGGCATCACTTCGGCCATTATGCGCGAGGCAATGGCGCAGGCGAAAGAAGGCCGCTTATTCATCCTCGACAAGATGAACGAGGCCATCAACGAGCCACGCACCAAGATCTCCGAATACGCTCCGCGCTTCTACACCCTGACCATTCCCACCGACAAGATTAAGGACCTGATTGGACCCGGCGGCAAGGTTATCCGCGGCATCGTGGAAGCGACCGGCGTGAAGATTGACGTCGAAGACAGCGGCAAGGTCAACGTTGCGTCGTCTGACGCCGCCAATGCGCAGAAGGCGCTGCAGATGATCGGCGAGATCACCGCGACGGCCGAAGTAGGGAAGACCTACTTGGGAACCGTGGTGCGGTTGGCCGATTTCGGGGCCTTCGTCGAAATCATCCCGGGCACCGATGGCCTGCTGCACATCAGCGAAGTCGCCGAGCACCGCATTAAGGACATCCGCGACGAGTTGAAAGAAGGCGACCAGATCCTTGTGAAGGTCCTCGCCGTCGAAGGCAACCGCATTCGTCTCTCGCGCAAAGCGATTCTGAAAGAGCAGCGCGCGAAGATGGAAGGTGGAGCTGCTCCCGCAGAGGGCGGCGAAGCGGCAGCGGCTGCCGTTGGCTCAGCGACAACATTTGAGGGCGGCCACGAAGGTGACGACGAACCCGACGATAGCCAAACCGCGGTAGGTGCCGTAAACACCAGCGGTGAACATCATCATCATGACCGCCCAGACCGCGGCGGCGACCGTGGACCCCGCGGCGGAGATCGCGGCGGCCGCCGTCATCATGGTGGAGGCGGTGGAGGTCGTGGCCGTGGTGGCGATCGCGGCGGTGGACGCGGAGGCCGTGGCGGCGGTGGTGGCCGCGCCGGCGACGGTCGCGGAAACCGGTAAACTTCTACAAGACAAATTGGTGAAAGAAAGCCATCGAGATCGTTCGATGGCTTTGCTTTTTGTCCAGGCATGCCGAGAATGCCCGCCTGCTAGACTTGCAAGGTGCGCCGCCTCATCATCAACGCCGACGATTTCGGCCTCACGCCCGGCGTGAATCGCGCCATTGCCGAGGCTCACAGTCGCGGCGTGGTGACGTCCACGACATTGATGGCGAATAGCCGCGCGTTCGATCAGGCGGTGACGCTTACGCATGCGATGCCGAACTTGGGCGTCGGCTGCCACGTGGTTCTGGTCGACGGCGAGCCGGTGCTTCCGCCAGAACGGGTTCCGACGCTCGCGCGCTCCAGTCACTTTCCTGCGAGTTTAGGAGCGGTGGCCAGCGCGACTGTTCGAGGAAAAATTCGTTCGGATCAGGCTGAAGAGGAGGTAACGGCACAGATAAGGAAGCTCCAGGGCGCGGGTGTGACCGTGACCCACGTTGACTCTCACAAGCACGTGCACATGCTGCCGCTGATGGGGAAAGCCATCGTCGCCGCCGCCCGCGCTTGCGGCGTGCGAGCCGTCCGCAACCCGTTCGTCCCAGTGAAGCCGCTGGAGTACGCGCACCTTGCTCGCCGGCCGTATCTCTGGAAGCGCTTCACACAGACAAAACTGTTGCGACGCTACGAAAGCAAATTCCGCGACCTTGTGGCGAAAGCAGGCATGGTGACGACCGACGGCAGCTTTGGCGTGGTGAGCACCGGAGCGTTAGACGCGGAACTCTTTCGCGCCATTATCGGCTCTATTCCCGACGGTACCTGGGAGCTTGTCTGTCACCCCGGCTACATTGACGACGATCTCGGCAGGATCCGCACTCGTTTGCGCGAATCGCGGGTGAAGGAGTTGGAAGTGCTCACCTCCGAAGAGGCGCGCCGCATCCTGTCCCAAGCTGGGATCGAGCTCATCTCCTTCGCTCAGCTCGCCGCTAACCGATGAACTCTGCCTGCGTCTATAGAAGTGGATGGGCCAGCATCGAGTCCCAATTTCCCGCCCCTTATCGGTGCTGGTCCTCTCCCGGGCCTACAGCGATATTCTGCGAGCCCGCCCTGCAGCCGTTATTATTAACGCAACGGATGCAGCCGTCCGGAATCTAAGCTCGTACCTCGACCTTCGTACTTCTAACTTTCTATGAAGATTGGCATCACCTGTTACCCAACCTACGGTGGTAGTGGCGTTGTGGCGACCGAGCTCGGCATCGAACTCGCGCAGCGCGGACACGAAGTGCACTTCATCACGTACTCGCAGCCGTTCCGCCTGCGCGAGGATCAGCCCAACACCTTCTTTCACGAGGTCGAGGTCTCGCATTACCCGCTATTCGACTATCCGCCGTACGATCTTGCCCTCGCGACGCGCATGGCCGAGGTCGCCCAGTTTTATGCGCTCGACCTGCTGCACGTGCACTACGCAATTCCGCACTCGATCAGCGCTTTCTTGGCGAAGCAGATGATCGGCAGCCTGCCAAAAGGCTCGTGGCGACTGCCGTTTGTGACCACCCTGCACGGAACGGATATCACTCTCGTCGGGCAGGATCGCTCTTATCTTCCGATCACGCGGTTCTCGATTGAACAAAGTGACGGTGTTACGGCTATTTCGAAATACCTGAAAGACAAGACCATCCAGGAATTCAATACCCGCAATGAAATCAACGTCATCTACAACTTTGTTAACTGCGACGTGTACAAGCGCACGCCAGAGATTTACGCCAAGCGTCACGAATTCGCCGCCGATAACGAGAAGCTACTGGTGCATCTTTCGAATTTCCGCCCGGTTAAGCGCGTGTGGGACGTGATTGAGATATTCGATCGCGTGCAGAAGCAGGTACCGGCAAAGTTATTGCTGATCGGAGATGGTCCCGACCGCTCGCGCGCCGAGTGGCAGGCGATGGAGAAGGGAATTCACGACAAGGTTATCTTCCTCGGCAAGCAGGACCTGGTGCACGAGAAGCTGGCGCTGGCCGATGTCATGTTGCTGCCCAGCGAACTGGAATCGTTCGGCCTCGCCGCTTTGGAAGCGATGGCCTGCGAAGTCGTGCCTATCACGACCGATGTCGGCGGACTTCCCGAAGTGATCGAACACGGCCGCAACGGTTTCATGGCCAAGGTCGGCGATGTTGAAACCATGTCGAAGTACGCGATCGAAATCCTGTCGGACGAAAAGAAGCTGAAAGATATCTCGTATCGGTCGCGAGTTGGCGCGCAATCGCGCTTCTGCACCTCGAAAATCATTCCACAATACGAAGAGTTCTACCGCAAGGTGTTAGACCGCGCTTCCTGAAGTACGCCGGAGACGCCTTGCGCGACCTCATTCGCCTGATAGATCGGGATGGTGATGCGCACCAGCGTGCCTCCTGCCGGATTGTTCTCTACTTCCATTCGGCTGGTGTCGCCAAAGAGGACCTTCAATCGTTCGGCGACATTCGCCATGCCGATGCCGGTTCCACCCACCCCGTTGGGTCTTTCCAGGAACCCATTTCCAGCCATGCCGACGCCATCGTCTTTGACTTCGACGACAAGGCGTTCGTCACTTAGGCGGCTGCGCAGCGTGATCGAACCGCCCTCAACCTTAGGGCTCAGTCCGTGCTTGATGGAATTCTCGACCAGCGGCTGCAGCATCATGCTGGGCACGAGGATCTCGAGAGACTTGGCATCGAGATCCTTCAAGACTTTCAGTTTGTCGCGGCCGAAGCGGACGACCTCGATGTCGAGGTAGTCGTCGATAAACGAAATCTCCTCGCGCAGAGGAACGAACGCGTCGGTCTTCTTGAGGAGCTGCCGCAAAATGCTCGCCAGTTTCACGATCATCTCGCGCGCCGTGTCAGGATCGAAGCGGACCAGCGATGATATCGAGTTCAGCGTGTTGAACAGGAAGTGCGGATTGATCTGGTTCTGCAGGGCTTCCATGCGCGCTTGCAGTAACAGCTGTTCCTGCTCCTGCAGTTTGCGCTCGATGCGCGCATTGTTCCAGATTTTCAGGGGAATACCGATGCAGAAAACCGTGGTCGCGAAATTGGCGAGTTCAATCCAGAAGCTTCGGCTGTTGAGCGAGAAGATGTATTGCGGCCAAAGCCGACCGAGCTCCCATCGCAAGACCGCCAGACCGACGATCACCGCAAAAAACGCCATCTGCCAGTCAATGCGCGGGCGCGGCACGACCTTGCGAATCCAGCGGTAAAGACTCAGATCCACGAAAGGCGAGAACGACCAGATCATCTCGCGCTCGTCGGCGTAATTGCGCAACAGTCCGGCGATTAAACCGACGAAGACATTGAAGG
>Ga0335069_10004491_pt1 | contig 20669 bp, 18 predicted proteins | sample Lox_Sample_11_FD_206714 | JGI IMG/M metagenome (GOLD analysis project Ga0335069, IMG submission 206714) | Soil microbial communities from Loxahatchee National Wildlife Refuge, Florida, United States - Lox_Sample_1.1 | ecosystem: Environmental > Terrestrial > Soil > Wetlands | place: USA... | reverse complement strand
GTCACAATTGCTCACAGTCATGGCATCGCCCATCCTCCTGATCAACCCCCGGACGGGATTGGGGTTCGAATTGCCTGAATCCTGGGGACAATTGGGAGCTACCGATTATCCCCAACTTCCCCGCTTTCCGATCTCCGGCAGATCCGAGCATTTCCCCGGTCCTATCCGGATATCCCCACCTTGGCGCTGGAGCCGCCTGCGGCGGGAATCTTGCCGGATGAAACCCGAAGAGCGAGGATCACGACGATTCACCGCACCACTACAACTACCTCCTTCTCTAGATTCTAACATTATGAAGGAGTAGGAGGGACGGGTCCTCTGAGCATCCTTCCCGGCATGTCCCCATCCAAACAGTGTCCAAGAGCCTGATTCAAACCCTTCGCGGAGAGAAAAGCGACCACTTGGCCGTCTGGCTGATGCGCCAAGCTGGACGTTATTTGCCGGAATACCGGGTGCTGAGAGCACGGGCGAAGAGCTTCCTCGATTTCTGCCTCGATCCCGATCTCGCCGTCGAAGCGACCCTGCAACCGATCCGGCGCTTCGATCTCGATGCGGCGATTCTTTTTTCCGACATCCTCGTGGTGCCCTACGGGCTTGGGCAGAAGGTCTGGTTCGAAGAGGGCGTTGGGCCGCTGCTACAGCCGATCGAGGATGCAAGAGAGCTCGACCGGCTGGAGACAGCCCGCCTGCGCCTGGTCTTGCATCCGGTCTATGAGACGCTGCGCCGGCTAAGAGAGGAACTGCCGAACGATCGAACGCTGATCGGCTTTGCCGGCGCGCCTTGGACCTTGGCGAGCTACATGGTCGAGGGTGGGTCCAGCCGGGATTTTGCCAAGGCGAAACTCTGGGCCTATGGACGGCCGGAGAGTTTTCAGAAACTGGTCGATGTCCTGACCGAGGCTGTGGCGCTGCATCTCGAGGCTCAGGTCGAGGCCGGCGCCGAGGTGCTGCAGATCTTCGATTCCTGGGCAGGCGCGCTCGATCATGCGGCGCTCTTGCGCTGGTCGCTGGCGCCGATCGCGGCAATCACCGAACGACTGAAGCGGAGCGCGCCGCAAGTGCCGGTGATCGTGTTCCCGCGCGGGATCGGACCCGGCTACCAGGTCTTCGCCGAGCGACAGGTCGGCGACGCGATCAGCATAGACCAGGGGGTCGACCCGGTCTGGGCGCGGGACATGCTGCAGAAGCACATGGTCGTGCAAGGCAACCTCGATCCGCGCTGGTTGGTGGTCGGCGGCGCCGCGATGCGCGACGCCGCATTGCGAATCCTGGAGACGCTCGGGTCTGGACCGCTGATCTTCAATCTCGGTCATGGGGTGGTGCCGGAAACGCCGCCAGAGCATGTAGCCGAGCTGATTTCGACCATCCGCGCCTGGCGATGACCGAACGCACGCGGCGCCGGATCGCGGTTGTGCTGTTCAATCTCGGCGGACCCGACGGTCCAGCCAGCGTGCAGCCTTTCCTGTTCAACCTGTTCAATGATCCCGCCATCATCGATCTGCCGGTCGTGCTGCGCTGGCCGCTTGCGAAGCTGATCGCCGCACGTCGTACCAAGGTCGCTGTCGGGATCTATGCCAAGATGGGCGGTGGCTCGCCCATCTTGGAGAATACCAGACGGCAAGCCGCTGCGTTGGAAACGGCGCTAACCGGTGAAGATGAGGCGAAGGTCTTCATCGCCATGCGCTACTGGCATCCGCTGACCGCGGAGACGGCGGCGGCGGTGAAAGCCTTCGGACCGGACGAGATCGTTCTTCTGCCGCTCTATCCGCAATTCTCAACCACCACGACCGACTCCTCATTGCGCCTCTGGGCCAAGGAGGCGCGGCGGCTGGGTTTGCACACCCGGACGAAGACGGTCTGCTGCTTCCCGACCGAGCCGGGATTCATCGCGGCGTTGGCCACGGTCACCGCGACGGCAATGGCGACGGCGCGCGCCCGGAGCATGGCGCCGATGGTGGTGATCTTCTCCGCCCATGGCTTGCCGAAGAGGATCGTGGCGCGCGGTGATCCCTATGTGGCGCAGGTCGAAGTGACGGTGGCCGCGGTGGCGGCGCGCCTTGGTCTTGCCCGCGCGGACTGGGTAATCGCCTATCAGAGTCGCGTCGGGCCGCTGGAATGGGTGGGGCCGGCGACCGACCGCGCGATCGCGGAAGCGGCGCATGCGAAGAAGGCCATCGTGGTGGTGCCGGTCGCCTTCGTCTCGGAGCATTCCGAGACCCTGGTCGAACTCGACATCGAATATCGGCATCTTGCCGAGCGACACGGCGCCGCGGCCTATGAACGGGCGCCGACCGTTTCCGAAGCCCCGGACTTCATCCAGGGTCTCGCGCGGCTGGTGCGCACCGCGCTCGCCGGCGAGGACACCGTGCAACCCGGCAGCGGAACGCAGCATTGCGAAGGCCAGGCGCGCTGCGCCTGCAGCCAACTGAAGGAACATGCGTGATGCTCTACAGCTGGATCCTGGCCGCCCACATCATCGCCGTGATCGCTTGGATGGCGGGCATGCTCTACCTGCCACGCCTCTACGTCTATCACGCGCGCGCCGTCAAAGGATCCGAGCTCAGCGAGACCTTGAAGGTGATGGAACGGCGCCTGCTGCGGGGCATCATCAACCCGGCGATGATCGCCGCTTGGGCGCTGGGCGTCACCCTCGCTTTCCGAGGCGAGCACTGGCGCGAGGGTTGGCTGCACGGCAAATTGGCGCTGCTCCTCGGCATGCAGCTCATCCATGCCGCACTCGCCCGTTGGCGCCGTGCCTTCGCCGAGGATCGCAACATCCATTCCGACCGGTTCTACCGGGTCATGAACGAAGTGCCGACCCTGTTGCTGATCGGGATCGTCATCCTCGCCGTGGTGAAGCCGTTTTAGCTGGCCGCCCTGTGACGGTCGTCATCCAGGGCTCGAATCCGCTGAAACTTCCGGAGCCAGCCAGCTGACCAAGGTCCATGCGCATCGGCGGCGCGAGATGGAGGCGGTCATGCGGGAATGCAGAAGGCGGCGCTCGGCCATGATACTGGGAGCGGCGTGTCTTGGGGCCTTGGTGCTCGGCAGCTGGCACGTCATGCCGGCCCAGGCCGATAAGGCCTCCGGAAGCACGACGCTGGAGGGCGTCGATTACGGCGACAAGGATGGAGACTGGGTGGAGTTCTGGAAGGACGAGCAGGATCGCGTATGGATCATCGTGGTCCAGAATCGCGAGATCGTCGACGTGATCACGCCGAACGGCGATCCTGGACCAGACGACGAAGGCAGGCAGCAAGGTGACTTCGCTGGCGCGATCGCGTTGCTGAAGCAGCGCGGCGGTCCGGTGGTGCTGAACCCCACCTTCGCGGATTCTCCGCTCGGCAAGAAGCTCACGCGCGCCGGAAAGGGACTGATCCCGGTCTACAATCCCTCGGACACCGGCTTCGAAGACGGCGGTACCGGTGGTCACGGCATCGATCCTGGCGCCGGCGATCCCGAAGGCCAGCTGAAGCGATTGGCAAAGCACGGCAAGGGGGATGGCGGTCAGGGCGACGACGGCAGCGACCTCAAGCCCGGCGACGTCGGGCTGTTCGACGACCAGATGCCCGGGCCTCCGCCTCTCGTGAATCCGAACCCGGTGGCAACGCGCACGTTCTGCTGCACGCATGCCACGGACGGCTCGGGCGGCGGCGCTGGCGGGAATGGTGGAATGGGCGGCGGCGCAAAATCCGGCGGCGGACGCGGCGCCGCGCACTGAAGACAGCGCGTTCGATCAAGCAGGGCAACCGTCTGAAAGCAAGCGGCAATCGGTCTGCTCTTGAATCGCCGCACGAAATTGCCATTTGACTTTGCGAGGCCCATCCGGTACCGACTGGATGGCACTTAGGCAGGACCCGTCAGCTCCTCGCTTCTCCCACGGACAATTCGCACTATCGGCCGCAAGGCTCGCCCAATTGGGCCACGGCATGGGAGATCGGGAACGTCGGAAAGGCGGGTCGACCTCAGGTATCGCATCAACGCGCTTCCGAGGATTGCCTGAGGCATGAGGGGCCGGGCCCAACCGGTCTCTTGGACACCCAGTCGGACGCCCACGCGAACCGCCCAGAGTTCGCGGCACGGCGTCCCAATCCCCAGAAACCGATTTCCGGTCCCAGTGCTTCCCAGATCAGGCCCAAGACCCATCGAGAATCAACAAGTTTCCCCGGACACCTACTCAAAACCCCATGAATCTCCAAGAACTTAAGCGCAAGACGCCAGCCGAGCTGCTGGAGTTTGCCGAGAGCCTCCAGATCGAGAACGCGAGCGCTCTTCGCCGCCAGGACATGATGTTCGGCATCCTGAAACAGCTGGCGGAGAACGACACCGCGATCTACGGCGACGGCGTGCTCGAGATCCTGCAGGACGGCTTCGGCTTCCTCAGGAGCCCTGAGGCCAACTACCTGCCCGGTCCCGACGACATCTATGTTTCACCGAGCCAGGTGCGACGCTTCGCCCTGAGGACCGGCGACACGGTCGAGGGCCAGATCCGCGCGCCGAAGGACGGCGAGCGGTATTTCGCCTTGCTCAAGGTGAACAAGATCAACTTCGACGATCCGGACCGCATCCGGCACCGCATCAACTTCGACAACCTGACCCCGCTCTATCCCGACGAGAAGCTCACCATGGAGCTCGAGGGCAAGGGCGATGTCGAGCCGCCGAAGCGCGATGAAGAGGTGCCGGCGATCAAGGTCGAACCCGGCAAGCGCATGGAGCTCGGCAAGGGCAAGCTCCGCGGCTCGCGCGAATCGCACGACGTGCAGAAGGTCGACATCACCGCGCGAATCATCGATCTCATTTGCCCGATCGGCAAGGGCCAGCGCGCCCTGATCGTGGCGCCGCCGCGCACCGGCAAGACCGTGATGCTGCAGAACATTGCGCATTCGATCGCCGCCAACCATCCGGAATGCTATCTGATCGTGCTGCTGATCGACGAGCGGCCGGAAGAGGTCACCGACATGGCGCGCTCGGTCAAGGGCGAGGTCGTCTCTTCGACCTTCGACGAGCCCGCCGTGCGCCATGTGCAGGTCGCCGAGATGGTGATCGAGAAGGCCAAGCGCCTGGTCGAGCACAAGCGCGATGTCGTCATCCTGCTCGACTCGATCACGCGCCTCGCGCGCGCCTACAACACCGTGGTGCCGTCATCGGGCAAGGTGCTGACCGGCGGCGTGGACGCCAATGCGCTGCAGCGCCCGAAGCGCTTCTTCGGTGCGGCGCGCAACATCGAGGAAGGCGGGAGCTTGACCATCATTGCGACCGCCCTCATCGACACCGGCAGCCGCATGGATGAGGTGATCTTCGAAGAGTTCAAGGGCACCGGCAACTCGGAAATCATCCTCGACCGCAAGCTCTCCGACAAGCGCACTTTCCCCTCGATCGACATCACCAAGTCCGGCACCCGCAAGGAGGAGCTCCTGGTGGACAAGGGCACCCTCTCCAAGATGTGGGTGCTGCGCCGCATCCTGATGCCGATGGGCGTCGTGGATGCCATGGAGTTCCTGATCGACAAGCTGAAGCATTCCAAGACCAACAACGACTTCTTCCAGTCGATGAACCAGTAGCCGGGCGATGGCCTGAGCAGCGAAGGGCGGCAGAGGGATCTGCCGCCCTTTCTTTGTCTCCGCGGATCGTCAGCCCAGAAGATGCTGCGGGAGCGCGTTGTCCACGAGCAGGGTCACCTGCGTGCCGGAGACGTTGGAAATGTATTCGTGGAACACGGCACCCGGTTCGACGGCACTCCGCACCAGGCCCGCATCGGTCCAGGCCGGACCCGTATGGTCCGACGTGACCTGGTTGCTGGCAGGGTCGCCGCTGAAGCCAGGATCGGTCCCGCCGGTGACGAACAGCAGGTGAGTGGCCGAGAGGTCGAATACATCCTGCGGGCTGATGACCAGGGTGGTGTCGGCGGCATCGGCAAGGCCGATGGCTTCGATGTTGTGCACCGTGGCGGCCATCGCGCCGAGGTGATTGAGCTCGGGTGTACCCCAAGGGTTCGCGAACTCCAGGGTGTCGAAGCCGTCGCCGCCGTCGATCACCGTCTGGCGCATCGCATCGCTCACGTCCTCGACCTCGAGGGTGTCGTTGCCGGCGTCGCCGAACAGGGAATTGCCGGTGCCGTCGCCGCTTCCGAAGTCGAGGAGCCCGATGTAGTCGTTGCCGGCGTCGCCGTGCAGGATGCTGTTCGCGACGCCGATGACCTGGTCGTCACCATTGCCGCCAAAGAGCGCGTCATGACCGACCATGCCACCATTCAGGACGTCGTTGCCCGCATCGCCATAGACGACGTCGTCTCCGTTGCCGCTGACAATGGCGTCATTGCCGGCGCCGCCGTGGATGGTGTCGTTACCGTCGCCGCCGGTGAGCCCGTCGTTGCCGGCACCGCCGTCGATCGAATTGTTGCCGGTGCCCCGGACGTAGATCTGGTCGTTGCCGTCGTCGCCGGTGATGGTGTTGGAGCCGCCATGGACGGTGATGTTGTCGTCGCCGGTGCCGCCGTGAATGGTGCCGTAGCCGACACCGGACTCGATGATGTCGTTGCCGCTGCCGCCGTCGACATAGTTGTTGCCGTCGCCGGCATGCAAGCCGTCATCCCCGCTGCCGCCGTAGAGCGCATCGTTGCCGGCGCCGCCTGACAGGTAGTCGCCGCCGTCTTCGCCGTAGAGCGTGTTGTTGCCATTCTGCCCGTAGAGCGAGTCGTTACCGGCGCCGCCGAAGATGAGATCGTTGCCGTCCTGGCCGTAGACAGAGTCGTTGCCCGCGGCGCCGTAGATCGTGTCGTTGCCGGCACCGGCGAGGACGTAGTCGTCGCCACCGAGGCCGTACAGGATGTCGTTGCCGTCCCCACCGGTCAGCGTGTCGTTGCCGTCGCTGCCGCTGGCCACGATCGGCACCGGCAGATAGACGACCGGGTGCAGGTCCGGATAGGGGCTGGTCGAAACCGGCTTCACATTGGCAATGAGTGTCATGGCTTGAACCGACGTTCCGGGCTGAGAGCCGCGGAGGTCGCGCGCCTGCCCGATCGCCAGGTTGGGCGCCGGAAAGCTGGTCTGGGTTCGCGGCGAATCGGTGGGGACCGTCACAACCGGCGCGAAATACGTGCCAAATGCGGCTCAACTCCGCCAGGCAGAGCAATCTGCTGCACTTCTGATTTGGATCAAGTCTCACCATTCGCCATCCGCACTTTGACCGGGCTCGGTGGGCGTCCATCCGTTCACATGAAATTAACACTGGGCTGTCGATCCTAGGAACCGAGCGCCGGCCGCTACGGCCGGCGTTGTTTTCATTGTCGGGTGCCGGATCGGGGTTCCAAGGATGCGCGGAGCAAGAAGGGTGGTTCTGGCGCTCGCGGCCGCCATGTTCGGCGGTTTCCTCTTCGTCGCGCCCGGCCAACCGGCGGAACCGTTGCCCAAGGCCCGCGGCGAGATCGTTCTTAGGATCGCCGGTGCCATCTCCAGGACCAACGGCGACGGTGATGCCTATTTCGATCGGGCCATGCTGGAGGCCCTGCCGGCGCGCCAGATCGTGACGGAGACGCCCTGGACCAAGGGGCTGCACACTTTCACCGGCGTGCCCTTCGATGTGCTGATGGAAACGGTCGGCGCCAGGGGCAGCACCGCGACGGCGGATGCGCTCAATGATTATTCAGCCGACCTTCCGCTTGACGACGGCACGCGACACGGCGCGCTGATTGCCTATCTCTTCGACGGACAGCCGATGCTGCCCTCGGATCGCGGCCCGCTTTGGCTCATCTATCCGTTCAACGACCGGCCGGAGACGCGGACCGAGACGTTCTATGTCCGCGCCGTCTGGAACCTCTATCAGCTGACGGTGCGATGATGCGGGAGTCCGGAGCGGGGAGCGAACTGCTGCGGGCTTGGCGTCCGGTCTTCATCCTCGCCGCCGCTGTCCTCTTGATCGGGGTCGGCTGGTCAGCGAAGGCGCTCATCGACTTGCTGGATACGATGCGCGCCACCGAGGTCGCCGATGTCGGCTGGAATGCGAGCCAACTCGAGGTTCAGCTGGTGAAGGTGCAGCACCTTCTGGCCGAGGCGAAGGCGGGCAATCCGCAGCGCCTGCTCCTGCAACGCCGTTGGGACAACCTCTTGAGCTGGATCGGCCCGATGGAAGCCAGCGTCACCGAGGATCTGCGACGCGCCCAGCCGGACTTCGCGCCGACGCTTAGCGAGGTGGAATCCGGTCTCGCCGAGATGCAGGCCTATGTCAACGTTCGCCACGGCGATCTTGTGCAGTCGGTGGACCTCCTCGAAGGCCCCGCCGCCGAGCTCGCCGTGCCGATCCGCCGGCTGGCGGTGATGGGCGACCAGTATTGGAACATCCTGATCGAGCGCCGCCGCGCGATCCTGGTCGACCGGATCGAGGCCCTTGCGCTGTTCTCGGCCGGCCTTTTACTGCTGCTCGCGGCCAATCAGGCCGTCCTGGTGCAGCAGCAGCGTGCCCTCAAGCAGATGGCAACGCGCCTGCGCGGGGCTTTGAGCGACGCGGAGGCGGCCGGCAGCGCCAAGACCAGTTTTCTCGCCCGGATGAGCCACGAGCTTCGGACGCCGCTCAATGCCATCATCGGCTTCGCCGAGATCATGGAGCTCGAAATGTTCGGCCCGATCGCCAACGTCCAATACCGCGAATACACCGCCGGCATGCTGCGGTCGGGACGCGGTCTGCTGGGTCTCGTCGATTCCGTGCTTGACATCGCGCGCATCGATGCCGGGACCGTGCCCATCACGCCGGAGCTTGTGGCGCTGGACGAGATCGCGCGGCGTTGCATCGACACCATGCGCGCGCCGGCCGAGAAAGGCGCCGTCGAGATCGCCAATGCGGTGCCGGAAGGGCTGCCGCGGCTGCGAGTCGATCCCGCGCATCTCTGCAAGATCCTGCTGCAGCTGCTGGATAACGCCGTCAAGTTCGCGCCAGGCTGCCGGGTCGAGCTGGGGGCTCGGCGATGCGACGACGCGGGCCTCGAGATCTGGGTGCGGGACAGCGGCGCCGGCATCGCCGCGCAGGATTTGAAGGCGATCCTTAAACCGTTCAACCAGGTCGGCAATCACCTCGTCTATCACGGTGAGGGGCTCGGCCTGGGCCTGCCGATCGCAAAATCCCTGACCGAGCTCAATGGCGGTCGGTTCGAAATCCTGAGCGCCCCCGGTCGAGGCACAGAGGCGCGAATGCGCTTCGGCGACTCCTGATCTGTTGCACGGCGAAACCCTGCCCAAATTCGGTCGATTTTGCTCGATACTCTGCAACCGGGTGTCAGGTGGAGGCGGAGATGGGGATCCGGTTGCGACCGCTTTGCGCCGTGCTCTTCCTTTTCGTGCTGGGCGCCACGCCGGCGGCCGCCGACACGACGGCAGGCGTCGCCGCCTATGACAAGGGCGACTACGAGACCGCGCGCAAGCTGCTGAAGCCCGAGGCCGAGAAGGGCGATCCCGTGGCGCAGGTCAAATACGGCCTGATCTTCGCGAAGGGCCTCGGCGTGCCGCGCGACGGCGCGCAGGCCTTCCCCTGGTTCCAGAAAGCGGCCGATCAAGGCAATGCCGAGGCCATGTATTGCGTCGGCGTTGCCTATGACTTCGGTGATACGGGTGCGAAGGATCCGGCCAAGGCGGCGCAGTGGTATCGCAAGTCAGCCGAGAAGGGCTATGCGAAAGCGCAATACAATCTGGCCGTGATGCTGCTCTACGGTGACGGCGTGCCCGTGGATATCGACCAAGGCGCGCAATGGCTGCGGAAGTCCGCGGAGCAGAGCGATGACGACGCCGAGGGGCGCCTCGCCTACAACTACATCAAGGGGGGTTTCGGCGTGGAGCAGAACCTGCTTTCGGCACGCTATTGGGCCGACCGAGCGGCCAAACATGGCAATGATAAAGCGAAGCAGATGGCGCAAATCCTGGCTGATAACTTCAAGCATATGGAAGAGGACGAACATGTTCCGCATACCGCCGGCGGGGACGGCTCATCGCTCGAACAGGCCATCCAGCTGCCGGATGCGAAGAACGAGATGGACGGGGTCGATTCCGAATACAAAGTGTTGCATTACTTCTTCCCCGGCTATGGTCGAGGGTCGCAGGCGCTGATCACCGGACCGGATCAGCGTCCCTACGACGTCTTGACCGTGGAGAAGAACGGCCAGAAGCGCGACGTCTATTTCGACATCTCGAACTTCTTCGGCAAGATGGAGTGAGGGCCGGCGCCGTCCGCGTCAGGTGAGGTGCTGCGGTAAAGCGGTGTCCACCAGCAGCGTCGCGGTCGAGCTGCCGACCGTCGCCGTGTATTCGTGGAAGATGGCACCGGTGACGCCGGTGATCGGCGTGCCGGTCGGAATGGTGGCGAGGCCCGCGTCGTGCCAGAGGCCGGCATGGCTCGCTGTCACGAGGTTGGTGGCGGCGCTGCTCCAGAAGGAATCGACGCCGCCGGTGATCACCAGCTCATGGCTCGGCGAGAGGTCGAGCACGTCCTTGGGGTCGACGGACAAGGTCGTGCCCGAGGCATAGCGGAGCCCGATCGCCTCGATGTTGTGAACCGTGCCGGCCAGCACGCCGACGTGGTCCAGGGTCATGCCGGTGGAAGCAGGCGCGATCTCCAGCGTGTCGAAGCCCGCGCCCCCGTCGATCAAGTGGTCGCTGAGCGCCGCCTTGATGTCATCGACGGTCATCGTGTCATTGCCGGCATCGCCGTAATACGAGTCGCTGCCGCCCAGCCAGACGTCTTCCAGGAAGTCGTCGCCGTTGCCGCCATGCATGACGTCGTCGCCGCTGCCACCCTGGAGAGTATCATTGCCGTCGCCGCCGTTGATCGTGTCGTTGCCGTTGCTGCCGTCGATGTTGTCGTCTCCTGCATCGCCGAGCAGCGTGTCGTTGCCGAGCGAGCCTTCGAGCTCGTCGTTGCCCCTGCCGCCGACGATCGTGTCGTCGCCAAGGCCGCCGGCCAGGCTGTCATTGCCGTCGCCGCCGTCGATATAGCTGTTGCCGATGGTGCCGGTGCCGCCGAGGCCGCCGGTGCCGATGCTGTCGTCGCCGTCGCCGCCGTAGAGACGGTCGGATCCGCCGTCGCCCTCGATGACGTCGTTGCCGGTCCCGCCCTGAATGAAATCGTTGCCCTCGCCGCCGATGAGAACGTCGTTGCCGGCGCCACCGTCGATCGCGTCGTCGCCCAGGCTGCCGTCGATATGGTCGTTGCCGGCCAGGCCGCTCAAGCGGTCATTGCCGAGCGCGCCGTTGATCACGTCGTCGCCGGCGGTACCGCTGGCCACGATCGGCGAATAGAGCGTCGGCGGCAGGGTCGGATCGAGAACCGGCGTAACGACGGGCGATGGCGACACCAGCAGCATGGCAACATTCCCGAACGGGGTTCCGGGCCTTGGGCCGCAAGAGTCGCGAACCGTGCCCGCTCGGCAAATTGGTACGCGGGACCGGTGCAGGGTTCGTGGCGGCCATCACAATGCCGGTGGGTGCTCAAGGCGCACGGGCCGGAAACGCGCGCAGGCCGAAAGATCTGTGGCGGTCGTCACGGAAACGGAAAGGGCGGCGGAGCAATCCGCCGCCCTGAGCCGCCTGCGCCACGCGCGGCTACTTGGTGGCTTTGATCTCTTCCCAGAACTTGGTGTATTTCGGCGAATCGTACTTCTGCAGCAGGATGCCGGCGTTCAAGGCCGCTTCGGGATCGGTGATGCCGAGGGCGGCGACCTTCTTCGGGTCGGCGATCTGGAACGCCTTCTTGTTGCTGTGGCCGTAGCCGTCCATCTCGATCAGCGCCTTGCCGGTCTCCGGCGAGAGCCAGGCGTCGAGGAAATCGTAGGCATCGTCCTTGCTGGCCTTCCCGGTCGAGAGCAGGGTGAGGCCGCAGAGCCAAGTGAAGATGCCTTCCTTCGGCACGGCATAGGCTGCGGCGATGCCCTGCTCCTTCAGCGTCTTCGCGGTCTCGTTCCAGGCATAGGCGGCGACGATCTCGCCGGAGGCCAAGGCCTGGTCGATCTCGGTCGGGTCCTTCCAGAGGAAGCGGCTGTTCTTCACCATCTTCTCGACCAGCGGCTTGGCCTTGGCGAAGTCGTCGTCGGTCATGGTGAAGATCTGGCTCGGCTCCAGCCCATTGATGAGGCCGGCGATCTGCGCCGCAACGACGTCGTCGATCATGGCGACCCGTCCGGCATATTTGTCGTCGGTGAAGATAGTCCAGCTCGGCTGCTTGTTGAAATCGGCATCGACCAGGTCGGTGCGGTAGGCGATCGAGGAGTTGCCCCAGTCGCAGGGCGTCATCACGACGCTGCCGTCGACGTTGACGCCTGGCGCCTTCTTCAGCGGCTCGAACAGATCGGGCCAATTGGAGAGCTTGGAGGTAGCGATCGGCTCGGCGATCTTGGCGTCGGTGAAGCGGAAGACCGAATAGGTGCAGGGATGCATGATGTCGGCGCTGAACCCGCCGCGCACCTTCTGCAGCGCCTCCTCCTCGTTGGCGAAGATCGAGAAGTTCGGCGCCTTGCCGTGCTTTGCCGTATAGGACTTGAAGAAGGCGTCCTGGTCGTAGCCGCTCCATTCCATGCAGGTGAGCACGGAATCGGCGCGCGAGCGCACCGGCAGCATCACCATGCCGACGCCGAAAGCGGCGGCGCCGCGCAGCATGTCCCGGCGCGAGACCTTACCTTGCGCCATGCGATCGACGAATTTCAGCTTGTTCATCCCTGGTCTCCCTGTTGCGTCAAGCCTGCCCTGTACGATTTTGCTTCTTGCTGTTTCTTGAATTTGACATCCGCGGCCAAATAGCTGTCAATGAAGTTCCACAGTTTATTTTCAACCGGACGGCCGCCAAGAAGCTGTCTGGGAAATAAGACCGTGAGCAGGGCGATGGCTGTTTGACGATGCTGGGCGACAAGACAGCGGGATGAGTGAAGCGAGTCTGAACCAATCGCAGCGCGGTGCGGTTGCGCCGCGAACCAATATTGGTCTCTTGCAGCGGTTCGAGTGGTTGCGCGGCTATCTGCTGATGTCGCCGACCATGGTGATCATGCTGGCCATGCTGATCGCGCCGCTGGTCGCCCTCTGCGTGCGCAGCTTCTGGACCCAGAGCGGCTTCGACATCGACACCACGTTCACCCTCAACAACTACTGGCGATTGATCGCGCCTGCCGACACGACCACTTATTGGCTGGGCATCCCCTTTCCGCTGCAGACGCCGGGCTATGCCATCGTTCTTCTGAAGTCGCTGCTGATCTCATTGGCCTCGACCGTGGCGGTGGTGCTCGCGGCCTATCCGATGGCCTATTTCCTCGCCTTCCGCGTCACCCGGCACAAGATGCTTTGGCTGATTGCGATCACCATCCCGTTCTGGACCAGCTACCTGCTCCGGGTGTTCGCCTGGAAGATCATCCTTGGCTATGGCGGCGTCATCAACACCGGGCTCATCAAGCTCGGCCTCATCCACCAGCCGCTCGATTTCCTGCTCTACAACCCGGTCGCCGTGGTGATCACGCTGACCCATGCCTGGGCCGCCTTCGCCATCTTCCCGATCTACGTCTCGCTCGAGAAGATCGACCGCTCGCTGCTCGAGGCCGCCACCGATCTCGGCGACCGACCGTGGCAGCGCTTCCTCGACATCACCCTGCCGCTCTCGGCGCCCGGCCTGATCGCGACCTCGCTTCTGGTCTTCATTCCGACCGTCGGCGACTATGTCACGCCGAGCCTGGTCGGCGGCCCGGGCGGCGTCATGGTCGGGAATACGATCGTGACTCTGTTCGGCCAGCAGAATGACACGCCGATGGGTGCCGCGCTCTCCATGGTGATGATGGCGATCGTCACCGTGCTCGTGTGTCTCTTCCTCTGGGGAGTGGGCTACCGTAAGATGAAGGCGCGGGAGGCGGTGTGAGGCGATGGCGAGGCGCTGGGATCCGCTCACCCTCTACGGCTTCGGCTTCTTGATCTTCCTCTATGCGCCGGTGCTGCTGATCCCGATCTTCTCCTTCAACGACAATCTGTTCGCCATCTTTCCCCTGAAGGGGTTCACCCTCAACGCCTATAAGCAGCTGGCCGCCGATGGCAGTCTCCTCAACGCGGTCAAGAACAGCCTGATGGTGGGGAGCGGCGTCTCGATGTTCAGCACCGCCTTCGGACTTCTGGCGGCGATGGCGGTGACGCGCTACCGGCTGCCGGGCAAGGGGCCGGTGGTCGGCACCATCATGCTGCCGCTGGTCATCCCCAGCATCATCCTCGGCGTCGCTCTGCTGGTGATCATCCGCCAGGTCTTCGACATCGAACTCTCGCTCTGGTGCGTCGCCGCGGGCCATGTGCTGCTCTGCGTGCCCTTCTCCATGCTGGTATTGATCTCGCGGCTCGAGGGTTTCGACAAGGACCTTGAAGAGGCGGCGATGGATCTCGGCGAGAACGGCTGGATGACCTTCTGGCGCGTGACCTTTCCGCTGGCGCTGCCGGGCATCGTCTCCAGCCTCCTCATGTGCTTCACCGTCTCGTTCGATGAATACGTGCTGGCCTTCTTTCTCTCGGGGATAGACCAGACCCTGCCGATCTATCTCTGGAGCATGCTTCGCTTCCCCAGCCGGCTGCCGATCTCCCTGGCGCTCGGCAGCAGCATCCTCTTCGCCTCCACCATCATCGTCGTCGCCTCGGAGATCCTGCGGCGACGTGGGGTGCAATCCGCCAAACCCACTGGGTTGTGAGCCATGCCGGACACCGCCGTCCTCTCTGAAACCATCATCTCGCTCCGTCGCGTCTCGAAGCATTTCGGACCGGTCCGCGCCGTCGATGACGTGAGCTTCGACATCAGGCGCGGCGAGTTCTTTTCGCTGCTGGGCCCGTCCGGCTGCGGCAAGACCACGCTCTTGCGCATGCTCGCCGGCTTCGAGCAGCCGACTGAAGGCGCCCTCCTGATCGACGGCCAGTCCATGGCGGGGGTTCCCGCTTATGCGCGGCCGACCAACATGGTGTTCCAGAACTACGCGATCTTCCCGCATTTGAACGTGCGCCAGAACATCGCCTTCGGGCTCCGCAAGAAGGGGTTCACCAAGGCAGAGATGGCGGCACGGGTGAACGCGGCGCTCGAGCTCATCAAGATGCCGGGTTACGGCGAGCGTGCCAGCAACCAGCTCTCCGGCGGCCAGCGTCAGCGCGTCGCCTTGGCGCGTGCGCTTGTCTGCCAGCCCAAGGTGCTGCTGCTGGACGAGCCCCTGGGCGCGCTCGACAAGAAGTTGCGCGAGGAGATGCAGATCGAACTGCGGCAGATTCAACGCACCGTCGGCATCACCTTCGTCTTCGTGACCCATGACCAGGAGGAGGCGCTGGCGCTGTCGGATCGGATTGCGGTCATGTCGCACGGCAAGGCGCTGCAGATCGAAAGCTCCGCCCGGCTCTACGAAGCGCCGAACTGCCGAGAGGTCGCCGAGTTCATCGGCTCGATGAACTTCTTCCAGGGCCGTCTGCATACGGTGGGGAGCGACTACGCGATCGTCGATGCGGGGCCGCTGGGTCAGCTGAAGGCGGTGCTGGACGCCGCGGCGCCGGCGGTGGGCTCGGCGGTTGCGATCGCGGTTCGGCCGGAAAAGCTGCGCCTCGCTTGGTCGCGGCCGAGCGGTGGGGGCAACGCCGTCGCGGGCACGGTGAGTGCCCAAGCCTATTTCGGCGATCGCAGCCACTTCTATGTCGCGGTCGAAGGTGCCGACCGGCCGATCGCGGTCGCGCATCAGAACGTCGATCGCAGCCTCGATGAGCGGGATTCGATCGGCCGCGCGGTCTGGCTCACCTGGCCGATGGACGCCGCGGTGCTGTTGACCCGCTGAACCGTTCCAATCGCCGCTGGAGAACGAGAGATCGGACTAAGTTCTTAGCCAGCGTTCCTGCGGGCTATCAGCCAGTTAACGCCATTTCAATCTATCGCTCGGCACAATCAGCCCAATTGCTGAATGTGCGGGGCTAGCATTCATATGCAGGCGTGGGGCTGGGTCCGTGGATGGTTCGCGGGGGCGGTGATCCTGATGCTGGTCGGCCTCGGCCGGGCCGCCGCGACCGAGAGTTTGCCCAAGCCTTCGACTGCGCCGATCCTGGTGATTGCGGGCAAGATCGCGGCCACCAACGCCGATGGTACAGCCGAGTTTGATCTTGCCCTGCTGAAGTCGCTGCCCGAGGTCACGATCAAGACCGTGACGCCATGGACCGAGGGCGAGCATGATTTCGCCGGCGTGCGGCTGCGTGATCTTCTGGCCCGGATCGGCGCCGGCAGCGATGCGGTCACGGCCTCGGCCGCCGACGACTACCAGGTCAGCATCCCGGCAGAGGATTTCGGCACGCGCGACGTGATCGTCGCCTATGCGCTCGACGGCAAGCCGCTCCCGGTCGAGGACAAGGGTCCGCTCTGGATCGTCTATCCGTTCTCGAGCGAGCCGTCGCTGCAGAAGGACATCTATTTCGCCCGCTGCGTCTGGCAGCTGAAGAGGCTGCAGGTCGAATGAGCCCGCACCTCCGCTGGGCCGGCGCCACCGGCATGGGCTTGCTCCCGCATCGCGTAAATCGGACCCGTGCGGTCTTGATCAGCGCCGGGATCGCGCTGCTGGTGCTGCTGGCGGGCTGGCTCGGCACGCAGGCCGTGCACCGGCTGGATTCCCTGCGCCGCGCGCCGCATTACAACATCACCTGGATGGGGACCCAGCTCGAGACCCAGTTCACCCGGTTCGAGGCGGCGCTCGCGGCTACACTGGCTGGCAGCGGCGATCCGCAAGAGCTGGAGGCGCGGTGGAACGCCTTTCAGACCTGGGTTCACGTCGTCAGCATCGGCGATGCAAGGGCTGAGCTGCCCCAGGATCCGGCCTTCGGTCAGGACATGCGCGCGATCGCCGAGGGCCAGGGGCGGATGCGGGCGCTGATCGCGGCGCAGGGCTCCATCGCTGCCGCTGCATCCGAGCTTTATCCGATCGCCCGCACGATGGAGGCGCCGGCGCGCCGCATCGCGCTCGCCAGTTATCACCACGGTCTCGCCACGATGGATGCGCAGCGTAACCGGATCGAGGTCGATTTCGCGCTGCTGGCCGGCGTCACCTCGGCCGTGCTGCTGTCGCTGATGATCCTGGTCGTTGTGTTGTTCCGCCACAAACGGCGGCTCTCGCAGCTCGCCCATGAGCTGACCGCGGCCAAGCTCAAGGCCGAGGTCGCCAACCGGGCGAAATCCGAGTTCCTGGCGCATATGAGCCACGAGCTCCGCACGCCCCTGAACGCCATCATCGGCTTCTCCGAGATCATGGCGCTCGAGGCCTTCGGCCCCTTGGGCGAACGGCGCTATCTCGACTATGCCCGCGACGTGGTCGGCGCCGGTCGGCATCTTTTGGGCCTGATCGACGGCATGCTCGACATCGCCAAGATCGAGAGCGGCAAGATGACACCCTCGCCGCAGCCGGTCGACGTCCGTGAGCTCGGCCTAGCCTGCATCGGCATGATGCGGCCGCGCGCCGAGGAGCGCGGCCTGGCGCTGTCGGTCTCATTCCACGGCGAGCTCCCGCCGCTCATCGTGGACCGCAAGCATCTGAAGCAGATCGTGTTGAACTTCCTCGGCAACGCGGTGAAATTCACCGAGCCCGGCGGCAGCGTGACGCTCGGCGCCGAGCGCATGGAATCCGGGCGGATCGCGATCTGGGTGAAGGACAGCGGCATCGGCATCGCGCCCGGCGATCTGGGCCGCGCGCTGCAGCCTTTCGGCCAGATCGAGAACAGCCAATCGCGCGGCCAGATCGGCTGGGGCCTCGGCCTCGCCATCTCGAAGTCCTTGGCCGAGCTCAACGGCGGCATCCTTGCTCTCGCCAGCACGCCGGGCGAAGGCACGACCGCAAGCGTCAGCTTCCCCCTGCCCGCCGTCGCGCAAGCGCAGGCCGTCGCGGCGTAGTTCTCCCTACGGAACGAGGATCGTGGCGCCCGTGGTCTTGCGCGCCTCGAGGTCGCGATGCGCCTGGGCCGTTTCCTTCAGCGGATAGCGGTGTCCGATCTGGATCTTGACCACGCCGCGGGTGACGACGTCGAACAACGCGCTTGCCGACAGATCGAGATCGCTGCGGCTGGAAATGTAGTGGAACAGCATCGGCCTGGTCAGGAACAGCGAGCCCTTCTGGCTGAGGATCAGGGGCTGGATCTCGGGCACCGGGCCTGAGGCGTTGCCGAAGGTCACCATCATGCCGCGCGGCCGGAGACAGTCGAGCGAGGGCAGGAAGGTATCCTTGCCGACGCCGTCATAGACCACGTGTACGCCCTTCCCGTCGGTGATCTCTTTCACCCGCTTCACCCAATCCTCGGTGCGGTAATTGATGACATGGGCCGCGCCGAGCGATTTAGCGATCGCGCATTTCTCCGCCGATCCCGCCGTGCCGATGGTGACGGCGCCGAGGCTCGCGAGCCATTGCATGGCGATGGTGCCGACTCCGCCCGCCGCGGCGTGGAACAGCACGAAGTCGCCGGCCTTTACCGGATAGGTGCGCCGCACCAGGTATTCGACGGTCATGCCCTGGAGCATCATGCCGGCGGCGGTCTCGAAATCCACCGCATCCGGCAGCTTGACCAGGCGCTCGGCCGGGTAGTTGCGGATGCTCGTATAGGCGCCGGCCGGCGCCGAGCAATAGGCGACGCGGTCACCGGTCTTGAAGTCGGAGACGCCGGGCCCGACCGCTGCCACCGTGCCGGCGCCTTCGAGCCCGAGCCCGCTCGGCAGCTGCATCGGATAAAGGCCGGAGCGCTGGTAGGTGTCGATGAAGTTGAGGCCACAGGCTTGATTGCGGATGGTGACCTCGCCGGTGCCCGGTTCCGACACCTCGACCTCCTCCCAGCGCAGAACCTCCGGCCCGCCGGTCTCATGGATGCGGATGGCGTTCGCCTTCATCGGCCTCTCCCAATGTCATGGATCGGGCGACTCTGGCGTGAACGGGCGCGGAAGGGAAGCGGGAAGCGTCCGAGACTTTAGGCGGCGGTGATATGGCTGTGGCCCCACCATTCCGGGAGCGGAGAGACCATGCCGACAAGATGGCTGCCGGTCTCGAGCGTCAGGAGCCCGCGCCAGTAGCCGGCGATCAGCCAATGCGCGCCGTGGGGGGAGAGCGTAACGCCGCAAGGCCAGTTCAGGCCGAGCGCGTCGGTCTTGATCAGTTTCTTCGTGGATCCGGTTGCACCGTCGAAGACAGCGATGGTGTGCGTTGCCGGGAACGTGATCAGCACTTCGTCGGCTCTCGGATCGTAGGCGACTGACAGGCCGTGTCGCGTGCCCGGTATCTGATCGGATAGCAATGGAACGCTGCGATCGCCGACAATGCGCAGCGGTCGCGAGGCAAGATAGTTGAAGCCCGCCTCGGCGTTTGGATCCGAGGCCAGGCCCGTCGCTTCCGGAGAATTTGCGAAGGCCATCTTGGCGGTCACTGCGAAAATCCGGTCGAGGCGCCGCGCCGTGAGATGACGCAGTTCCGCCAGCGGATCGCTGCCGTCGATCCAGGTGATCAACTTGCCGCTGGCGATCTCGATGACGGCAATGCCGGGTGCGATCGGCTCGGGAACGCCGGGATCGCTGTCGCTCGTGCCGGGGGCATTGGTGCTGCCATAGTTCGCAACCACCATGTGCTTTCCGTCTTCCGTGATCTGGATCTCGTGCGGACGGATACCATAGCTCGACAACTCGCCGACCGGTGCTAGGGTTACGGCATCGCGGATGACGATGCGGCCGGAGAGCCGCGCGATGTCCGCGGTCCGGTCGCCAGATTTCGGATCGGCGGGATGGCGCTCCGCGATGGCGACATGCTTTCCGGTGGGAAGCACCGACGGATGCCCGCCGAAACGCCAGCCTTCGCGCGTGGGCCGCGCCAGCGCCGTCAGATCGAGCGTCTCGAGATCGAAGCCGACCGCGGTGTCGGATTCCATACCGGCGAACACGCCGACCCCGAGTGCAGGCAGCAGCTGGAGACCATGGCCGCGCACCGGATAGGCGGCGCGCCTGGGCTCCGCCTGCGGATCGGCGAGATCGACCACGTTGAGCAGTGTGCGGTTCGCGGTCCAGCCGGCCGGTATCCTGGAGATTGCCGGGATGTCGACCAGCAGCCGGTCGCCCTGCTTCGCCAGCTCGGTGCGATAGCCGGGCACGTAGAGTCGACCTTGCGCCGCCGTTCCCGCCGCGGCGCTTCGGTAGAGCACTGGTCCCGCTGCGGCTGCGCCGAAGGCGGCGAGCGCCGTGCTCAGCGCAAGCCTGCGGGAGAGCAAGGGCGGCATCGACGGATCAGTCGGACCCGCCGCCACCACCACCGCCACCACCGCCACCACCACTGCCTCCTGTCCGCGTGGTGGTGGGAAGCGGCGGCGGGTTCGATGGCGCAGTAGTGCCGACCGGCGCGGTCATCACGTCGCTCCAGTCGCCGTAGCCGCCGTCGCCGGTATAGTGCGTCGTGAAGTTGGGGCCGAGATAGTTATCCGAGGTCCAGGTATCCTTGACGTGGCCATCCGGCCCCTTGATCTGCGTCACGGTGTAGGTGTGCAGGCTGGCATAGTCGATGAAGGGGACGCGGTAGCCGCTGTAGGTATGGACCTCGACCGTGTCCTCGTGCGGGATCTGGCCGCTGTTCTTCATGCCTTGCAGCTTGTCGGCGATGGCGTGCCCGCGCGTGGTCGCGGCATCGACGCAGCTGCCGCCTGAGAGATTGAGCA
>Ga0335069_10004489_pt1 | contig 20676 bp, 20 predicted proteins | sample Lox_Sample_11_FD_206714 | JGI IMG/M metagenome (GOLD analysis project Ga0335069, IMG submission 206714) | Soil microbial communities from Loxahatchee National Wildlife Refuge, Florida, United States - Lox_Sample_1.1 | ecosystem: Environmental > Terrestrial > Soil > Wetlands | place: USA... | reverse complement strand
GACGTCTGGATCGACCAGATGAGCCTGCCGCGCGTGACCCGCACGCGCCTCGAGTCCATCCCGGCGCCCGAGAGCTACCTGTCGGCCGATCCGGCGCGCGCCGCCGCATGGCGACGGGAACTCCCGGAGGGGCTCAAGATCGGACTCGTCTGGGCGGGGAACCCGACGCACTCGAACGATCGCCGCCGTTCGATGCCGGTCGAGGCGGTGCGACCGTTGGTGGCGGTTCCGGGCCCGACCTTCGTCAGTCTGCAGGTGGGAGCAAAAAGCCGCGAGGTCGAACGCCTGCCCGGCGTCCTCGACATCGCAGGCAAGCTCACCGATTTCATGGAGACCGCGGCGGTGGTCGACACGCTCGACCTGGTAATCGCGGTGGACACGGCCGTGACGCATCTTGCCGGCGCGCTGGGCAAGCCGGCCTGGACCTTGCTGCCGTTCGATCCGGACTGGCGCTGGGTCGTGGCGCATGCGGACGATACGCCGTGGTACCCGTCGATGCGCCTGTTCCGCCAGAGCCGCGGGGGCGACTGGGCCGGCGTGGTGGCGCGCGTCGCGACGGCCTTAACCATACTCGCCGGCGGCGATCGCTCGGTGCTGCGGCCCCACCGGTCCTAACGTAGGGGTTAACGGTGCCGCGCTTGCGCGGCTCATGACTTCGTTAGTACAGTCCGCGCATGAGCGACAACCCGCCCGAAAGCCCTTTGCCAGCCGAAGGTGCGGCACCCGCAGGCCCAGCGCTCAACGAGAAGGCGCCGGCCGTCCAGGCCCTGCGCATCTTGCAGCAGCTCGTCGTCGAGGCGCGGCGCGACGTGCAGTTCCGCAACTACGCCGAAGTGGACCTGCGGGTCATGAACGAAGACGTTCAGGTGGCTCTCGCCAAAAATCCGAGAGATGCCTCGGCGGTGCAGTGGCTGCGCCAGCTGGCGCTGTCGTGGAACACCAAGCTGCGCGGCAATCCCGCCCTGCGCTTCCGCCGCATGTTCGACCTGATCGAAAGCGCGAAGACGGGCCGCTAGGCCGCCGCACTCAAATCGCCCGCGCTTATTTATGTCGCCCCTGCTTATGTCGACGGCCTGAGGTCGCTGAGCGGATAGGCACCGACCAGTAGCATCGCCACTCTGCCCGCCGCATCGCCGAGCGGCAGCACGAGCCGCTCCCACGTCACCACCTGCGACATCCGCTCCGCCTTCGCCCCGGCGGGGCGCAGGCCGGTCGGCACACCCTCGAACAGTGCCGTGTACAGCCGCGCCCGCGGCTGCGCGGTCGAGCGCACGGCCTCGTAGTCGCTGCGCACGCGTTCGCGCTGATCGGCCGGCAGCTCATCGACGCTGCGACCGGTCATGTCGAGCCCGAAGCTGTCGACGAATTTCGTTCCGTACAGGCGATAGACGAAGCTCCCCTCCGGAGTCGCATCGATGAGCAGCAGATTGCCAAGCCACGCCCGCATCTCGAGCGGATCGAGATCGGCGCGGACCGGCATGGCGCGCCCGGCGCGCTTGCCGTCCCAGTAGGCATAGAGTGCTGCGAGTCGCGCATCGGTGAGGTCCGGCCGGACAGGCGGAGCGGGATTCTGCATGACAGCCGCTGCTTGACCCCACGATCAGCCGATCAGCTGGCCTGCCAGCCGTAGCCGCGAAGCGGCGAAGGCTGGTTGGGGCGCCAGGATTCGAACCTGGGGATGGCGGAATCAAAATCCGCTGCCTTACCGCTTGGCTACGCCCCAAAAACCGGCTCGGGCCTGCTCATACAAGAGCCGGGCCGGATTGTCCAATCAGGCTGGTTTACGCCGCTTGGCTTGGGGGCGCGCTCGGACGGCGGACCGGCTCACGCCGCCTTGGAGGCGACGTTCTTGAGGAACCAGTCGTAGGTGCAGGTGAAACCCTCTTCGAGGCCGGTCTTGGCCGTCCAGCCCAGCTTCGCGAGCCGGCTCACGTCGAGGAGCTTCTGCGGGGCGCCATCGGGCTTCGATGTGTTATAGGTGAAGTCGCCGCGATAGCCCACGACGCGCGCCACCGTCTCGGCGAGCTCGCGGATCGTGACGTCGCTGCCGGTGCCGACGTTCACCGTGTCATCCGCCGAGTAGCGCTCCATGAGGAACACGCAGGCATCGGCGAGATCGTCGACGTAGAGGAACTCGCGGCGCGGCTTGCCGGTGCCCCAGATCTCGATGCTGGGCGCGTTCGTCTGCTTGGCGCGATGCGTCTTCAGCACCATCGCGGCCGGCACGTGGCTCTCCTGCGGATCGAAATTGTCGCCCGGCCCGTAGAGGTTGGTCGGCATCGCGGAGATGAAGTCGCATTTGTGCTGCCGGCGGTAGGCCTGGCACATCTTGAGGCCGGCGATCTTGGCGATCGCGTACCATTCATTGGTCGGCTCCAAAGGCCCGGTGAGGAGCGACTCTTCCTTCATCGGCTGCGGGGCGAGCCGCGGATAGATGCACGACGAGCCGAGGAAGAGGAGCTTGCCGACGCCGGCGAGCTTGGCAGCCTGGATCGTGGCCACCTCGATCGCAAGGTTGTCATAGATGAAGTCCGCGGGCCGCGTGCTGTTGGCGTGGATGCCTCCGACCTCGGCTGCGGCGATGAACGCCGCGTCGGGCTTGTTCGCCTTCACCCAGTCCTCGACGGCCGCTTGGCGGGTCAGGTCGAGCGTGCGGCGGTCGGCGGTGAGGATTTCGCAATCGAGCTGCCGCAGGCGGCGCACGATGGCCGAGCCGACCATGCCTTTGTGGCCGGCCACCCAGACGCGCTTGCCCTGGAGGGGGAACAGGATTTTTTCAGCCATGGCGGTCACGCCTGTCGCGCTCCTTCTGCACCTCGTGGCGATCGGCCGTCACCATGTCACGCACGAGCTCGGGAAAGCTTGTGCGGTGGCGCCAGCCAAGTTTCGTGTGTGCCTTTGTGGGATCGCCAAGCAAGAAATCAACCTCTGTCGGACGAAAGTACCGCGGATCGATCTCGACCAGGACGTCGCCGGTCTTCGCATCGACACCCTTCTCGTCCACGCCCTTCCCGCGCCATGCGACGCGCCGGCCGATCTCGGCGAAAGCCAGTTCCACGAATTCCCGCACGGTGTGCGTCTCGCCGGTCGCCAGGACATAGTCATCGGGCTTCGCCTGTTGAAGGATCAGCCACATGCCCTCGACATAGTCGCGCGCATGGCCCCAGTCGCGCGAGGAGTCGATATTGCCGAGGTAGAGCTTCTTCTGCAGGCCGGCTTCGATCGCGGCGACCGCGCGGGTGATCTTGCGCGTCACGAACGTCTCGCCGCGCGTCGGGCCTTCGTGGTTGAACAGGATGCCGTTCGAGGCGTGCATGCCGTACGCTTCGCGGTAGTTCACCGTGATCCAGTACGCGTAGAGCTTGGCCGCGGCATAGGGGCTGCGCGGGTAGAACGGCGTCGTCTCGCGCTGGGGCTTCTCCTGCACCAGCCCGTACAGCTCGGAGGTGGACGCCTGATAGAAGCGCACGTTCTTTTCGAGCTTGAGGATGCGGATCGCCTCCAAGAGGCGCAACGTTCCGATGCCGTCGGCATTGGCGGTGTATTCAGGCGTCTCGAAGCTGACCTGGACGTGACTCTGCGCCGCGAGATTGTAGATTTCGGTCGGCTGTGTCTCCTGCACCAGGCGGATGAGGTTGGTCGCGTCCGTCATGTCGCCGTAATGCATGAAGAAGCGCACGCCGAGCTCGTGCGGGTCGGAGTACAGATGGTCGACGCGGCCGGTGTTGAACGACGAGGAGCGCCGCTTCACGCCGTGCACCACGTAGCCCTTCTTGAGCAGAAGCTCGGCGAGATATGCGCCGTCCTGTCCGGTCACGCCGGTGATAAGGGCGACAGGGGAAGCCATCCTGGAAAGCCGCTCCGTTATTGAATGACGCGAAATCGCACCAGAGGAATCTTACATCGGCGAATCTTAATCCTGAGCGAACAATAAGGGCTTACCACCGCCCCAGGCGTGAAACAATCCGGTGACCAGGGCGGCCGGCTTGGCCTCAGGTCGCGAGGTGCGTGGCCTCGATCCACCAGGCGCGCTGCCGGGCAGCCAGCCAGCTGGCCGCCGCCGCCGCCGCCACGGCATTGTCATAGAGTCCGAAGCAGGTGGCCCCGCTGCCCGCCATTCGGGCAAGGCGGCAGCCGGGGCTGGCGCCCAGGGCGTCGAGGACCGTGGAGATCGCGGGGACAAGCTCGCGCGCCGCGGGCTCGAGGTCGTTGCGCCGCTGGGCCAGAAGGCCGGCGAGCCCGGCCGCATCGCGCGGCCGCTCGGAAAATCGCGCCGGGGCCGAGAATGGGCCATTCCGGGCCGCGAAGACCTTGGGCGTAGGAAGCGGGATGCGGGGATTGACCAGCACAATGCCGGCCGGCGGCAGCCCGGGTGCCGCCGCCAGTTCGTCGCCGATGCCGCCGAAATAAGCGGGGGCCCCGCGCACGCAGACCGGCACGTCGGCGCCCAGCGTGGCCGCGATCTCCAGCAAAGCCGACTCGCCGGGATCGGTGCGCCACAGCCGCACGAGGGCCCGCAACGTGGCAGCGGCATCGGCCGAGCCGCCGCCGAGACCGGCCGCGACCGGCAGGTTCTTCGTGAGCGCAAGCGCCGCCCCCGCGGCACCGATGCGCGCCTGGAGGGCCGTCGCGGCCTTGAGGGCGAGGTTGTCGCTGCCGCCGCCGAGCCCCTCGGCAAACGGCCCGTCGAGCCGCAAGCTGAGCCCGCGTGCCGGCGTCGCGCGCACCACATCGCCGTGCTCGGTGAACGCGACGAGGCTGTCGAGCAGGTGATACCCGTCGGCGCGCCGGCCGACCACGTGGAGGTAGAGATTGAGCTTGGCGGGCGCGGCCTCGACCGCCGCCCCGTCGGGCGGTGCCGGCGTCAACTTCCCTGCGCCGGCCGGACGGCCGGGCCGTGGTCAAGCTTGCGCTCGATCTCGGCCTTGAGATCCGGCTCGGGCCCGTTGTGCAGCGCCCGCTGCCATTGGAAGCGCGCCTCGGCCTCGCGGCCGACCTGCCAGTAGGCATCGCCGAGATGATTGAGCAGGGTCGGATCCTCGGGCTCGAGCTCGACCGCGTGTTCGAGCGTGGTCACCGCCTCCTTGTAGCGGCCGGTGCGAAACAGCACCCAGCCGAGGCTGTCGACGATGGCGCCGTTGTTGGGACGCAGCGCCACCGCGCGCTCCAGCATCCGGGTCGCCTCGTTGTAGTGGTCCTTCAGCCCCTGATCGACCCACGAATAGGCGAGATAGTTGAGGACGTCCGGCTGGTCCGGCTCGAGCTGCAGCGCGTGCTTGAAATCAGCCTCGGCGCGCGGCCATTGGTGCGAGCGCTCGAGCGCGATGCCGCGCGTGTAGTAGAGCGACCAGTAACGCGGCTCGTTCGGCGGCACGCGCGCGATCGCGCGGTCGTAGACCTCGACCGCCTCCGGATAGCGCTCCTCGGCGCGCAGGATCTGACCCAGCGCCACCAAGGGCTCGATACGGTCCGGCTTCTCGTCGGCCATCTTGTTGAGCATCGCCTTGGCTTCGTCGTTCTTGCCGAGCGCCCGCAGATTCTCGGCGATGCGGATGCGCGCCGGCCACGACAGCGGCGAGGACGCGGGGATTTGCGCGTAGACCGCATTCGCCTGCTGACGCTGGCCGCCCGAATCGAGAATGTCGGCCACCAGCAGGAGGTCCACCGGCATCTGCGGCTCGACCGCCAGTGCAAGGCGGCCATAGATGAGCGCCGTGAGGTCGTTGTTGTCCTCGCGCAAGGCGCCCGCGACGTTGAACAGCGCCTCGGCGATCCCCGCCGTGGGCGTGGGAACCAGGGGCGGCGGCGGCGGCGCGTGGTCTGCGACCCGCTGGACGGCCGCGGCGATGGTCGCCGACAGGCGGTTGTCGCCCTGGAACTTCGCGTACAGGTCGCGCGCCAGCTCGGGGCGGCCGGTGCGCTCGTAGTAGTTGCCGGCCGCCTCGATCAGCCGCGCCGGCGCACCACCCTGGATCTCGAGCGACTTCTGGTAGTGCTCATCGGCCTCGCTGCGGCGGCCGAAATAGTCGGTCATGAGGGCCGCATGATATTCGTAGAGCGGCCGGAAGCCGTTCACCTCGAGGATCGGCCGCAAGGCGTTGAGGGCCGCCGCCGGGCGGTCCTGTGCCGCTTGGACCCAGCCGTTGATCAGCGGCAGCACGATGCGGTTGATCGAGGCGAGCGGCTGATCGGCGAGCAGCTTCTCGGCCCCCGCAAAGTCCTTCTGGCGCACGTCGGCGAGCGCCAGGAGAAGCACCGACTGCGGATGACCGGGGGCCACCTGCAACGTGCGCTGGGCGAGCTTCGCCGCGTCGTCGAACCGCCCGTCGAGCACCAGGAAGGTCTGCGCGCGCACGAGCATGTCGTAATTGTTGGGATCGCGCTCGAGTGCCGCGAGCATGAACTGCGCCGCCGAGTTGAAATTGCGCTCGCGCTCGGCCTGCCGGGCGGCCAGGTAGGCGCCAAGCTCGGATTTGCCGATCGGATCGCCCGGCGACATGGAGTCCGATGAGGCGCAGCCGGCGAGGAGACCGGCCGCGAGGCACGCAGCGGCCAGCGTCCGCCAGCCGCGCGGCAAGCGGGCGAACATGCGAAAAAGACGCGTCGTCACAGTGGGGTGGATCCTATCGGCTCAGCGGGGTCGGGCGCCCCGGCCATATAGCTGGCTAGGATAACGAATCCCAGCGAATTCCGCCATGTGCCGGGCCGGGGCCATGGGTGCTGTCGTAGCGGCGCATGTGCACAATTCCGCCATCTTTCACATGTTCGGATAATTGGGCCCGCCGCCGCCTTCGGGCACCACCCAGTCGATGTTCTGGGCCGGGTCCTTGATATCGCAGGTCTTACAGTGGACGCAGTTCTGGGCGTTGATCTGGAACCGGGGCAAGGCCTGCGGCGTATCCCGCACCACCTCGTAGACGCCGGCCGGGCAATAGCGCTGGGCAGGCTCGTCGTAGAGCGGCAGGTTGCGGGCGATCGGGACGGCCGGGTCTTTGAGGCGCAGATGGACCGGCTGGTCCTCCTCGTGGTTGGTGTTGGAAAGGAAGACCGACGAGAGCCGGTCGAACGTGATGCGGCCGTCGGGCTTCGGATAATTTGGCTTCGCGCACGACGCGGCCGGCTTCAAGGTCTCATAGTCCGCGCGCGCATGACGGCGCGTGCCGGACACGAGCCCGCCCAGGCCGAGATCGTTCAGCCACATATGGACGCCGCCGATCAACATGCCGGCCCACAGCCCGTATTTCAGCGCCGGCTTGACGTTGCGCACCTTGTGCAGGTCGCGCCACGCCCATGAGGCGCGCCACGCCTCGGGGTAGGATGCGAGCTCGTCGCCCGCGCGTCCGGCGGCGAGCGCCGCGAACGCCGCCTCGGCGGCGAGCATGCCGCTCTTCATCGCGGTATGGCTGCCCTTGATGCGCGGCACGTTGACGAAGCCGGCCGCACAACCGATCAAAGCACCGCCGGGGAACACGAGCTTCGGCACCGACTGCAGTCCGCCCTCGTTGATGGCGCGCGCCCCATAGGCGATGCGCTTGCCGCCCTCGAAGAGGGCGCGCACCGAGGGATGCGTCTTGAAGCGCTGGAACTCCTCGAAGGGCGACAGATGCGGGTTCTGATAGTCGAGATGCACGACGAAGCCGACCGCGACCTGACGGTCCTCGGCGTAGTGATAGATGAACGAGCCGCCGCCGGTATGCGCATCGAGCGGCCAGCCCATCGTGTGCATGACGAGGCCCGGCCGGTGCACCTTCGCATCGACCTGCCACAGCTCCTTGAGGCCGATGCCGTATTTCTGCGGATCGACCCCGGCGCGCAAGCCGTAGCGCGTCATCAAGGTCTTGGTCAGCGACCCGCGCGCACCTTCGGCGAAGAACGTGTACTTGGCGCGCAGTTCCATGCCCGCAGTGTAGGTCGGCTTTTTCTCGCCGTTGCGCCCCACACCCATGTCGCCGGTCGCCACACCTGCAACGCGGTCGCCGTCGTAAAGCACCTCCGCCGCGGCGAAGCCCGGATAGATCTCGACGCCCTGCGCCTCCGCCTCCTTGGCGAGCCAGCGGCACAGGTTGCCGAGGCTGATGATGTAGTTGCCGTCGTTGTGCATCAGCGGCGGCAGCAGCAGGTTTGGGATGCGGATGGCGCCGGTCGCGGTGAGGATCGCGAAGCGATCGTCCGTCACCGGCGTGGTCAAGGGCGCTCCCTTCGCCTTCCAGTCGGGGATCAGCTCGTTGAGGGCCACCGGATCGAGCACCGCACCCGAGAGGATGTGCGCGCCCACCTCGGAGCCCTTCTCGACCACGCACACGCTTACTTCGCGCCCGTCCGCCGCGGCCATCTGGCGCAACCGGATGGCGGCCGACAGGCCGGCCGGGCCGGCGCCGACGATCACCACGTCATAGTCCATCCGCTCGCGTGTCATCGCTTCGTGTCCTCCGAGAGAGGGCCTATCCGGTCTCTATACTCCACCGTCATCACGCCGTGCTACGGTCCGCGGCCGTGACTGCGGATCTGACGACTCTGCGATGGCTGATCGACATGGGCGCCGACGAAGCGATCGGCGAGGGCCCGGTCGACCGTTTTGCGCTCCCGCGCGCGTCCGCGAGTGCGCCGGCAGCCGCGAGCCCGCCCGTGCCCGAGATCCGCCGGGCACCGCCGGCGTCCGCGCAGGCGGTGCCTGCGCCGGCTGCATCACCGGCGAATGTTGCCATGACCGCGGCGGTCGCCAGCGCCCGCGCGCTCGCTGCCGCCGCCACCACGGTGGCGGAGCTCGAAGCCGCCGTCGCGGGCTTCGACGGCTGCGCGCTCAAGGCGACGGCGACACGGCTGGTGTTTGCCGACGGCAATCCCAAGGCCAAGGTCATGTTCATCGGCGAAGCGCCGGGCGCCGACGAGGACCGGCAGGGCAAGCCGTTCGTCGGCGTCAGCGGCCAGCTGCTCGACCGCATGCTCCGATGGATCGGCCTCGACCGCGACTCCGCCTATGTCACCAACATCCTGTTCTGGCGTCCGCCGGGCAACCGGCCGCCGACCACGGCCGAGATCGCTGCCTGCCTGCCCTTCGTCGAGCGCCATATCGAGCTGGTGGCGCCGCAGATCCTGGTCCTGGTCGGCGGCGCCTCGGCCAAGGCGCTGTTGAACACCCAGGAGGGGATCATAAAGTTGCGCGGGCGCTGGTTCGAGTTCACCCGGCCAGGGCTGGCCCGCCCGATCCCGGCCATCGCCACGTTCCACCCTGCCTATTTGCTGCGCACTCCCGGACAAAAGCGGCAGGCCTGGCAAGACTTGCTGGCCATCAAGCGCCGGCTGGGCGGGGCTTAGGCCGCGCTATCGCCCCTCCAAATTCGCCTTTTATCTCAGCAGGTTGGTCTTCTCGAGATTATGGCGAGAATATGGCTGTGATTAACAAATTCTTGATTTGTCCCACATATTTTCACCGTTTGACGTTTAAATCCTTGCCATTAACCCTGGTAGCCCCTTAAGAAAGTTTCGCGATGCGAATTAGGGGAGATCACGTTCGCGTCCTGCTCGCCTCGGCTGTCCGGCGGGCAGCTTGCGTGGGGGCCGTTGGCGCGGCTCTCCTGGGGGGGACGTGCACCCTGGCGCTGGCCAAAGACGTCGCCTCCAAAGACAACGGCGCCGCCTCGCGCCTCGTCGATCTTCAGGCTGAATGGGCCTCCGAGCTGCCGCAGGTTTTGCCGGCAGCGGACGCGGCCCGCTACAAGCACATCTTCGCCCTACAAAGTGACAAGAATTGGGCGGCCGCGGACCATGAGATCGCGCTGCTGAAGGACCGCCGGCTGCTCGGCCATGTGCTGGCCCAGCGCTATCTGGGCGGTGCTTACGCGAGCTACGACCAGCTGGCCGCCTGGCTCAAGGATTACGCCGACCATCCGGAGGCAGGAGCCCTTTACCGGATGGCGCTCAAGCGCGCGCCCAAGAAGCAGCACCATCTGCCCGCGCTGCGGCGGCCGACATTCGAAAACCTGCACGCCGGCTGGTTCGTCGAGGACGAAGACGCCGAAGCGCCCACTCCCGACCAGCAGCCCGAGGCCGGAGCCGAGATCGCGGACGCGCCCTCGCCACCCGGGCCGCCGCTCATTGGCGAGAAGGCGGGCCGCGCGCACGGCATCAAGGGCCAGATCCAGCACCGGCTGCGCACAGGCGACCTCGCGGGTGCTGAGAAGTTCCTGCGCACGCGCGAAGCGGCCCAGCTCCTGAGCGACGGCGAGTACGATTATCTCAAGGCGAAGGTCGCCGCCGGCTGGTTCGCGCAGGGCAACGACGGGCACGCGCTCGAGCTTGCGAGCGAAGCCGCCGCGCGTTCGGGCCTCTCGGTGCCGCGCGCCAATTGGATCGCCGGCCTGTCGCTGTACAAGGAAGGCAAGTTCCCCGACGCGGCGCGCTACTTCGTCGCACTCGCGCGCACGCCCAACGCCCAGCCCTGGGACCTCGCCGCGGGCGCGTTCTGGGCCGCGCGCGCCTATCTGCAGGCACGCCGCCCGGAGGTGTTCAACTACTGGGCGCTGCAGGCGGCGCAATATCCCACGACCTTCTACGGCATGCTGGCGGCGCGCACGATGAGTGTCACGCCGCCGATCGACTGGGATCCGCCGGCCCTGTCGCAAAGCGACCTCGACAGCATCCTGCGCACCGCCTCGGGCACGCGCGGCTTTGCCCTGATCCAGGCGGGCGAACAGGCCTACGCCGAACGCGAGTTCGCGCGCCTCGAGCCGAACGGCGGTCCCGGCGTGCTGCGAGCCCTCCTGGGCGTGGCCATGCGCGCCAACATGCCCTCGATGTCGATCCGCCTCGGCCGCGAGTTGTCCGAGATCGACGGCCGGCGGCACGACGCCGCCCTGTACCCGATCCCCGCCTGGAAGCCGAAGGGCGGGTTCCAGATCGATCCGGCGCTGGTCTATGCGTTCATGCGCCAGGAATCGTCGTTCAATCCGCGCGCCCTGTCGCCTGCCGGCGCCCGTGGGCTGATGCAGATCATGCCGCTCACCGCGCGCCTGCTCGACGGGCATGACTTCCGCGGCCGCACGGACGAGCTCTATGAGCCGGGTCTCAACATGGCGCTCGGCCAGAAATATCTCAGCATGCTGCTCGACAACGACGTCGTGCAGGGCGACCTGATCCGCCTCGCCGCGGCGTACAACGGCGGCCCGGGCAACCTCGCCAAGTGGCAGCAGCGGAGCGACAGGCGCGGCGATCCCGCCGACGACGCCCTGCTGTTCATCGAGACGGTGCCCTCGCCCGAAACCCGCTCCTATATCACCCGCGTTCTCTACAACTACTGGATCTACTCGCACCGGCTCGGCCTGCCGACGCCGTCGCTGCAGGCGCTGGCCGAAGGCGCGTGGCCGACCTACAACACGAACGGCGCAACGCCGGCGGCCCCCGACCTGGCGCCGGTCGCGGTTGCGGCCGCACCGGCGCAGCCGGAGCAAAGCGCGCCCGCCGGCACGAACCCGGGCAAGCAGTCCGTCGCGAACGCCCAGTCCGTGGCCAGCACCATGCCACCGCAGAGCTTCGTGGTGACGCCGGTGCTGCCGGACCGGCTCGACACTCTCGATACCGCGGCATCGGGCGACGAAGCCACGACGACCCTTGCGCTGGCCGCCGCTCCAGGTTCAACATCCTTGCTGTTGCCCATGCCACCCCCGGCGCGGCCGGTCGCTTTCGTGAGCGAAGCGCCGCATCCGGCCAAGAGGAAGGCGCACAGCAAGCATCATGTCGCGCATCGATGAGAAGCGGCCGTTCCTAGCGGTCAACATCGCCGTCCTGACCGTTTCGGACACGCGCGCGCTCGAAAACGACAAATCCGGCCAGACCCTCGTCGACCTGATCGAAGGCAGCGGCCATAAGATCGCCGCCCGGACGATCGTGCGCGACGACAAGGATGCCATCGCACAGCAGCTGCGCGCCTGGATCGCCGATCCGAACGTCGATGTCGTGATCTCGACCGGCGGCACGGGCGTCACCGGCCGCGACGTGACACCCGAGGCCTTCCAGTCGGTGTTCGAGAAGGAGATCACCGGCTTCGGCGAGCTGTTCCGGATGATCAGCTATCAGAAGGTCGGCACCTCGGCCTTGCAGAGCCGCGCCACCGGCGGCGTCGCGGGCGGGACGTATCTGTTCGCCCTGCCCGGCTCGCCCTCGGCCTGCCGCGACGGCTGGGAGGACATCCTGCGCTGGCAGCTCGACAACCGCCACCGGCCCTGCAACCTCGTCGAGCTCATGCCGCGGCTGCAGGAGCATCTCGCCACGAAGCCGAAGGCGACGGTCTAGCGGCAGGCCGCCGTGGACCTCTATCACGTCTGGTGCGACCTCAAGCCGGGGGTCAAGGACACCGCCTTCTGCGAGGGTGTCGCGAAATATCTCGGCCACCTCAAATCGGAGGGGCTGATCGCGGGCTGGCGGCTGACCCGGCGCAAGCTGGGGCTGGGTCCTTCCGAGATCGGCGAGTTCCACCTGATGATCGAGGTCAAGGACCTGGCCCAGCTCGACGCGGCGTTCGGCCGCGTCGCCAGCCGCAAGGAGCCGGTCGAAAGCATCCATTTCGGCGTGAACTCGCTGGTGCAGAACGCGCGCTTCGCGCTATACCGCGACTTCCCCGATGCCGTGCGCCAGCGCGGCGAGGAGAAGTTCTAGCCGCCGCGGCGGCCGCGATAGGCGTCCTCGTCGTCCACGTCGGCAAGGATCTCCGCGAACGCGACACGCCGGCTCTTGAGCCCGGCAAGCGTGTCGGCGAGCGCGTGCGGCGTCGACCAGCGGACCTGCGCGAACAGCGCGTATGGCAGCCGCGTGCGCGCGCCGATCAGCCAGTAGCCGCCGTCCGCGGCCGGCCCGAACACGAACTCGCTCCGGCCCAGCGCCCGAAAGGCGCGCCACACGTGGCGGGCGTCGAGATCGGGGATGTCGGCGCCCACGATGCAGACGGGCCCGCGCGTGCGCCCGAGGCTCCGCGCCATGCGGGCCCCCAGATCGCCGCGGCCCTGGCCCGCGCGGGGCAGCGGCAACGGCCAGAGCCGCGCGCTGCCGGCGGCACGGTCAGGCGTCACCGCCAGAAGGGTCCGCCAGCGCCGGTCGCGCGCGAGCCGGCGCAGCACGGTCGCAAGCGTTCGCCGGTAGAAGGCAAGCGCGGCACCCGGGCCGATGCCGCGCGCAAGCCGCTGCTTCACCCGGCCCAGCTGCGGCGCCCGCGCAAAGACGATGAGCGTGCGCGTCATCCGTAGAACCTGGCGAGGCGCGCCGGCGCCACGCCGGCGAAGTAAAGACCGAGGCAGAGAAGGTTGCGGAGCGGCCGCAGCCAATATCCTTCGCGCCGGTAGCGCGCGGCGGAGGTGACGGCGCGCGCGGACAGGGCCACGAGATTGGCGCGCCCGATGCGGCGCACGAGCTCCACGTCCTCCATCAGCGGCACGGCGGCGAACCCGCCGAGCGCCCGATAGGCCGCGGCATGGATCAGGAGCCCTTGGTCGCCGTAGGGCAGCCCCAAGGTGCCGCACCGCCAGGCGACGATGGATTCCAGGCGGCGCGCCGCCGGAGCCGTATCGGCGAGCGCAAAGCGGAAATAGCCGGCCCGGCGCGCGTTGGCTGGTTCTGCGCAGAACGACCGGACCGTGGCGGCCCAGCCCGCCTCGAGGCAGGTGTCGGCGTGCAGGAACAGGAACCAATCGCCGCGCGCCGCGTCGGCCCCCGCCTTGAGCTGCGCGCCGCGGCCGCGCGCACCCGCGAAGACACGGCAGCCCGCGGCCGCCGCCACGTCGGTTGTGCCGTCGTACGACCCGCCATCGCTGACGATGATCTCGCCGGGGGTCCCGTCCGCGAGCGACGCCAGGCTGGCCGGCAGCGAAGCCGCCGCGTTCAGAGTGGGAATGATCACGCTCAGCATGAGTGGCGATGATAGCAGCCCTATCGCCGTTGCGGCCGCCGGGCTATGTAACCGCAAGGCCTGTCACCTGATGCCCGATCGCACGCCCCTGCCCAACCGCACAGCTCTCGCCGCGGCCCTGACCGCGCATGGCGCCTACGGACCGGTGCGCGCGGGCGACCTCCTCGAGCTGCCGCGCCGCGGGCTTGCGCACCGCCATTGGCGGCTGCGCGGCCGGGCCGTGCTGCTGCGCGTCCCGCTCCTGGGCGGCCCCGATGCCGCGGCCGCACTCGCGCGCCAAGCCGAGGCGTTCCGCCGGATGAGCGCCTCCGGCCATGCCCCCCAGCTTCACGGCGTCGTCATGCCCACGGCCGGGCTTTCCGGCGGCGCCTTGATCGTCGAAGAGATCCGCGGCCGCGCCCCGGTCGTGCCGCGCGATTTTGCGGCGCTCGCGGCGGCCCTGGCGGCGATCCACGCTCTGCCGCTGCCGCCCGAGGCGGCGCGCGCACCGCTGCCCTCGCCCGCCGATGCGTTCGGCGACACGCTCGCGACGATCGAGCGGCATCTTAAGATCGCCTGGCCCACCCTTGGCCACGTCCTGCGAGCGCGCCTGGCTGCCGAACGTGACTGGGCGCGCCGCACCGCGGCCGAGCAAGGCCCGGCGTTGCGCGCGGGTCCGCGCGCGCTCGTGGTCACCGACGCGCACCCGCGCAATTTCATCCTGCGCGCGGACGGGCGTGCGGTCTGCGTCGACCTCGAAAAAACGATGTATGGAGCGCCGGCGATCGACCTCGCCCATGCCATGCTGCCGGCCGCGATCGCCTGGGGCCGGCAGGGCGAGCGTGTCACCGAGGCGGACCGCGGCCGGTTTCTTAACGCCTATTTGAAGCGGCGCGGCATGGACGCCGCAGGGGCGCTCGGGCCCCAGTTCGATCTGTGGCGGCGGTTGACCAGGTTGCGCACGACGGCCGCGTTCGCGGCGTTTCGTACCGGTAAGGCCGGACGCGTGCTCGGACCGGCGGCCCAGCGCCTCGCCCGCCGCGCGATCGCCCTGGCCCTCACGACGGAGGCGCTCGAGTAGCAAACATGCGCAAACGGTTTACAAAAACGCGATTGGGCGGTTCAATGAGTGCGAATCGCATCTCTTGGGACTTCTCTCGCGCGTGAGCGTGCTCCTCGAATTCCTCGAATTCATCAACGGCGGACCGCAACCGGCGGTCAACGACCTGCTGCATCGCGTGCTGGTCAAGAGCCGCAAGCTGACCTCGGCCGAGGCCGGCGTGGTGTTCATCACCCACGGCCAGGGGCGCAAGAAGCGCCTCGCCGTCGCCAGCGTGCAGAACGACGTCGTGAAAGTGCCCGAGGAGGCGCTCAAGCTCACCGCCGATCCGGACTCCATCGCCGGCTACGTCGCGAAGACGGGCGAGCGGGTGCGGGTCGACGACGTGCAGAAGATTCCGGCCGACAAGCCCTATCATTTCGATCCCGAGACCGACCGCCTCACCGGCTTCCGCTCGAAATCGGTGCTCGCCTTCCCGCTCAAGAACTACGCCGACGAGGTGATCGGGGTGATCGAGCTGATCAACAAGCGGGTTGACGGCGGCCAGGGGCCGGTGCCGTTCACCAGCGAGGACGCAGCCCTCATCCAGCCGATCAACCATATCGTCGGCGGTGCGATCGACCGCGCCTTGATGATCGAGCGCATCTCCGAGCAGAACCGCCGCCTCAAGGAGCGCAGCCGGCTGATGGCCCGCCAGCGCCGCCAGATCGCGACGCTCAAGGACCAGACCGAAGAGGCCTTCCAGCTGTCGATCCGCCTCCTCGCGCGCGCCGCCGAGCTCTACGACGAGGACACCGGCAACCATATCGTGCGGGTCAACGAGTACAGCTACCTCCTGGCCAGGCGCCTCGGCCAGCCCGAGGCGTTCTGCGACGAGATCCGCTATTCGGCGCAGCTGCACGACGTGGGCAAGATGAGCGTCGATTCGGCGGTGCTCAAGAAGAAGGGCCACCTGACGCCGACCGAGCGGCGCGAGATGAACCTGCACCCGAAATACGGGCACCAGATCCTGTCGCAATCGAACCGCCTCAAGATGGCGGCCGACATCGCCCTTTGCCATCACGAGAAGTGGGATGGCTCGGGCTATCCCAACGGCCTCAAGGGCGAGGACATCCCGCTCTCGGCGCGTATCGTGCAGCTGGCCGACGTCTACGACGCGCTGCGCAGCCCGCGGCCTTACAAGGCCGGCTACACGCACGAGCAGGCCTACAAGATCATCACCGAGGGCGACGAACGCATCGAGCCGCGCACCCATTTCGATCCCAAGCTCATCGAGCTGTTCAAGAAGTGCCACCACGAGCTCGACCGCGTGTGGAGCAAGCTGCAGGATTAGGACGCCGGTCACTTGACCGGATGGCGCGCGGGTCCTATATCAGCCGCAACAATCGATCCGGGCCCCTCTGGCGAGGACCCTGGCATAGGGCCAGGCAACCTTGCGATGTCGGATCACCGTGTTCCGCGCCTCGCACGCGGGCGGTCGAGATCGCGGGCCCGCCGGCTGTTTAAGGCCCCCGACACGATCACCCGCTTCCCCGGTGCGCCACGGTGCAACACCCGAGAGGCAGCACGATGTCGAATTCCAGAGATCGCGATTCTCAGTTTACGGTGACGCCCGCCGAGCTCATGGCGGCGCATATCGTCGACTGCAAAGAGAAAACCCTCGATGCCGTCCTGACGGCGATGACCCTGGTGGCGGCGGCGGATGGATGGATTGATCCGGCCGAGCGCCACGAGATGGTCGCGTTCTTGAAGCGCAACGATCTCCTGCGGGTTTCCGAACGCGACATGAAGGACGAGGTCGAGCAGCGGATCCGCGAGCTGCGCGAGCCCGGTCACGTCCTGGCGGCCGCGTATCGCCTCGGGCGGTCCGGCGGACCGGGCGCCCAGCGCCTGGCGGTCGCGGCGGCGTGGGACGTCGCGGTGGCGGATTCGCGGGTCGATCCGCGCGAGCTGCGCATGCTGGACCTGATCCGGGCCACGATGCAGAGCCGGCGCGCACGCCCCGCCGCGCTGCAATGCCAGGCGGACGAGGGCGCATGAGCGGGTCCGACCGGACCGACCGGCTGATCGAGCGGCTGCCGCGCGCCGCGCGCAGGGCGAGCCGGTGGCTGCGCAGCCCCCAAGCGCGCTGGGCGCGCGTGCCCGCCGGGCTGTTGCTGATCGTGGGCGGCGTTCTGTTCATTCTGCCGCTCTTCGGTCTTTGGATGGTGCCGCTCGGCGTCATCCTGCTCGCCGATGATATTGCGGCATTCCGACAGCTGCGCGAGCGCATGCTCGACATGATCGAGCGATATCGGCCGCACTGGTTCACCGGGCCGGCGGCGAACACCGACGAGCGCGGCGCGCCGCGCGAGCCGGGCGAGACCAGGGATGGCAAGGAGCGGCGCGATTGGAGTGGCTGACCGACATCGATGTCTGGGCCAGCCTGCTGACGCTGACGGTGCTCGAGATCGTTCTCGGCATCGACAATCTGGTGTTCATCGCCGTCCTCGCGGGCCGCCTGCCGGCCCCACAGCAGGATCGGGCGCGGCGGACCGGCTTGGCGCTCGCGCTCGTCACCCGGCTTGCACTCCTGGCGTCGATCGTGTGGGTGATGGGGCTCAGCACGCCGGTCTTCGAGGCCTTCGGCAAGGCGCTGTCCTGGCGCGATCTGATCCTGATCGGCGGCGGCGCGTTCCTGCTTTACAAGGCGACCGATGAAATCCACCGGCGGCTCGATCCCGAGCACGCCGCCGATGCCCCCGTTTCCGGGTCTGCGAGCTTCGGCAGCGTTGTGGCGCAGATCGGCGTGCTCGACATCGTCTTTTCCCTCGACAGCGTGATCACCGCGGTCGGCATGGCGAACGAGCTTTGGGTGATGGCGGCGGCGATCGTCATCGCAATGGTCGTCATGCTGGTCGCGGCCGGGCCGCTGACCCGGTTCCTCGACCGCAAGCCCACGGTCAAGATGCTCGCGTTCTGCTTTCTGTTCATGATCGGCGCGATCCTGGTCGCCGATGGCGCCGGCTTCCACGTGCCCAAAGGATATGTCTACGGAGCGGTCGCGTTCTCGATCGCCGTCGAGGCCCTGAACCAGGTTGCGCAGCGCACACGCCGGCGCCCCTGATTTTCTTGCAAGATCAACGTACTAGATGCCCAGCTTGCGATGTTCTTGAAATGTTCTCATCGTGCGCCCATAATGGATGCATGGTCGAAATCCTTCCCGAACAGGCGCGCAAGGGCCGCGGCGCCATCAGCAATCCGGCCGGCCGGTTCGAGGCGGAGAGCCGGCGCGCGGTCGACGACGGCTGGGCGCATGTCCCGGGCGATGAGGGCGAGGACCGCTCCGGTCCGCCCGCGGTGGCAACCACCGTCACCCTGGACAAGACCCGCACCATCATCGCGAAGAACGATTCGCCCGACGTCCCCTTCGACCAGTCGATCAATCCGTACCGGGGGTGCGAGCACGGCTGCATCTACTGCTTCGCGCGGCCGAGCCACGCCTATTTCGGGCTCTCCACCGGCCTCGACTTCGAGACCAAGCTGTTTGCCAAGCCCGAAGCGGGGCGGCTGCTCGCGGCCGAGCTGCGCAAGCCCGGCTACGTGCCGCGGGTCATCGCCATGGGGACCAACACCGACCCCTACCAGCCGGTCGAACGCGAGTGGAAGGTAACGCGCGGCATCCTCGAGACGCTTGCCGCGTTCAACCATCCGCTCAGCATCGTCACCAAATCGGCCCTGGTGCTGCGCGACCTCGACCTCCTCGCCCCCATGGCGCGCAAGGGCCTGGTGCGCGTGTTCCTGTCGATCACCACGCTCGACCGTCACCTCGCGAACAAGATGGAGCCGCGCGCCTCGACACCGTCCCGGCGCCTTGCCGCGGTGAAAGGGCTCGCCGAGGCCGGCGTGCCCACCGGCGTCATGGCCGCCCCCATGATCCCGGCTCTCAACGACGGTGAGCTCGAGGCGATCCTCACCGCCGCGCGCGAGATGGGAGCGATCTCGGCCGGCTACACGCTCCTGCGCCTGCCCTACGAGATCAAGGACCTGTTCGTCGAGTGGCTGGATGAGCACGCCCCGCTCAAGGCGAGGCACGTGCTGTCCTTGATCCAGGGTGCGAGAGGCGGCCGGCTCAACGATCCGCGCTGGGGCAGCCGCATGAAGGGCGAAGGCGCCTATGCCGAGCTCCTGCGCACGCGCTTTCGCCTTGCCTGCGCGCGCCTCGGCTTCAACAAGCACGACTGGCACCCGGACGCCTCGCAGTTCCGCATACCGCCGCAGCCGGGCGACCAGCTGAGGCTGCTCTAGCCCGGCGCCCGGCCGGACGCGTCAGACGCGGAATTTGTAGGTGACGTTCTTGTCGCGCTCGATGTCGGGCGGGAAGCTCTTGCGCTTGTCGGCGAAGTAGCGCTCGTGGTGGTCGCCGTCGGCGATCGCGTTGTAGGTGATGTACAGGACGCGACGCTGGTCTTCGGTCAGGTTCGGCTTGGAGGCATGCGGCGCGTAGCTGTCGAAGAACAGGACGTCGCCGGGCTCGGTCGGCACCGGCTCGAGCTGGAAGCCCTTCATCTCCTCCGCGGTGAGCGGCCGCCATTCGTCCCCGATCATGCGGTCGAAACGCGGCGTCGACGCCATCTCGAGGCAGCCGTTTTCGATGGTCGCACGGTCGATCGCGACCAGGGCTGTCACGAACATCGGGGCGTAGCGAGACCATCCGGCTTGCTGGTCCTGATGCGGCTCGAACCCGGCCCCGCCGGGCATCTTGAAATTGATCTTCTCCTTGAACAGGCAGGAGGGAGTGCCCAGGAGCTGATCGACCGCCGCGCGCAGCCGCCCGGACGTGAAGGCGGCGAACCCGGCATGGAAGGGGCAGAAATATTCGATCCGCTGGATCACCTGGGAGGCGGGGTCGATGAGGCTCGGCTCATGATAGACCATGATGCGGCCCGGCTCTTCGGGCAACGCCACGAGCTCGTCCGTCCAGCGCGCGAGCTCGGCCGCCTCGGCGGCACCGCAAAAGCCGCGCACCGCCAGCCACCCGGCACTCCTGAACGTCGCCACTTGCCGGGCCTCCAAAGGACCCGACAGGAGATCGTGGGCGCGATCCTCACGCATTCGCCACCTCCTGGAGCCGCGGCAGGATGTCCTGCCGTGCGCGGACCACGTCGACATCGAAGTCGATCTCGGTCCAGGGCAAATCGCTGATGTCCTCGCAGCCGAAGCGCTGGGGATGTGCCAGGACGAGGTCCCGAATGGCGGGCTCGTATTCTGCCGTTCCCCGCCCGGCGTCGACATAGGCCGTGACGCGCTCGGCAAGCGCTGCCGCCATCTCGGGGGAAAAGCGGAAGAACCCCACGGACTCGCCATGCCGCTCGTAAGCGTGCTGAGGGACCTTGGCGAAATCCACGATCTCGCCGCCGCGCAGACAGATTTTCACCGGCTCGTCGCCCGGTTCGATCGCCCGGTCGAGGAGAAGGACGTTCTCGGACGGGGCGGACAGCAGCCGCGCGATCATGCGGGAGTCGCACAGCACGTCGCCATCCATAAGGAGGACAGTCGTGCCCGCGGTCAGCCGGGGCCGCTGAGCCCACAGCGAGACGATGCTGCCTTCGCGATATCGGGGGTTGTCGATCAGTTCGATGCGACACGCGGTGCCGATGCGCGACACCTCCTGGCGGATGAGATCGGCGCGATGGCCGACGGTGATCGCGATGTCGGCCACACCATTGGCTTCGAGCGCCTCGATATGCCGCCGCAACAGGCT
>Ga0335069_10004487_pt1 | contig 20684 bp, 17 predicted proteins | sample Lox_Sample_11_FD_206714 | JGI IMG/M metagenome (GOLD analysis project Ga0335069, IMG submission 206714) | Soil microbial communities from Loxahatchee National Wildlife Refuge, Florida, United States - Lox_Sample_1.1 | ecosystem: Environmental > Terrestrial > Soil > Wetlands | place: USA... | reverse complement strand
AGATGGCGATCGTCATCAAGCAACTGGAAGATAATTTCCAGAAGCAGAAAAACGATCCCCAGACCGCCGCGACGATGAAGCAGGCCTTGGCCGGGCAAGCGGAAAACAGCCAGAAGCAGTATCAGCAAGAGCTGGCAAAGTACGAGCAGCGACACCCGGCAGATCCGAAGGTGCTCATCGCCAACCGTTTGCACCAGTTTCTCGACCTGACCAAAGACATGCATTGGGACGCAAAACTGGTTCCCGCCGGTGGTGGTGCCATGAGGTTCGCCGATCCTCAACTCGAGTCCCGGTCCGACCAGTGGAAGCTGTGCTTCCGCGCTGGCAAAGACGCGGTCGATGCCGCGCGAACATTTGCAATGGAGTGGTTGAAACAGTTAGGGAAGTAGTTTTCCGTCGCGACTTTTGCAATCAGATTGTCTGCCCCAGCAGCTATCGAATTCACAAACTCCTGACAAGCCGGTGACAAACCCTCGCAGCGGCCCGCCTAGCATTCCTTGCGTTGCGGGCCCTCGCTCGATCCGTACGCCCTGAACCTAGTTCAACCAAACCAGATGAGGAGATCTCGATGCCAGCCACTAAGCTGATTCGGCGCGCCGTGCTGCTTGCGATTACGACTATGATCGCTCTAGTCGCCAATCTTTCTGCGGGAACGATTCCCGGCAACAGCTTCAATCAAACCAACCTCGTTTCCAATATACCGGGCGAGGCCCTCACCACTGATCCTGACCTGGTCAACCCATGGGGCATTGCCCTCTCGAGCGGGTCACCGTTCTGGATCTCGGACAACGGAACCGGAAAAGCGACTCTGTATAACGGCAGCGGTGTGAAACAAGGATTGGTGGTCACAGTTCCTCCGCCGTCTGGAGGCACACCGCCGTCGGCGCCCACGGGACAGATATTCAACGGCAATAGCAGCAATTTCGGGGGATCTCACTTTATCTTCGACACCGAAGACGGAACCGTCTCGGCATGGTCGAGTGGCGGCGCGGCGGCGCTGAAGGTGGATAACTCCGGCTCTGGCGCCGTATACAAGGGACTCGCCATGGATTCAACCGGTGGCAATTCCTACCTCTACGCCACCAATTTCCACGCCGGAACCGTGGATGTCTTCAACTCCAGTTTCACCCAGGTCTCGGTGCCGGGAGGATTCTCGGATCCGACCATACCCGCCGGTTACGCGCCCTTCAACATCGCCAATATCGGCGGGGAACTGTTTGTAACTTATGCGTTGCAAGACGGAGCGAAACATGACGATGTTGCGGGTCCTGGCAACGGCTTCATCGACGTGTTCGACGCAAACGGCAACCTGCTCGGACGGCTGGTTTCCAACGGCGACCTGAACTCTCCCTGGGGAATGGCGATCGCTCCGGTGGGCTTCGGCAAGTTCGCCGGTGACCTGCTCGTCGGCAACTTCGGCGACGGTACCATCAACGCCTACAACGCAACCTCTGGCGCTTTCGAAGGCACACTCGACGACGAAAATGGCGATCCCATCGTTGACGAAGGCTTGTGGGGACTGACCTTCGGCAACGGCGGCAGCGGCGGCGCAACCAACACGCTGTACTTCACGGCGGGAATTCCTGGACCCGACCCGAACGCAAGCATCGAAGACAACGGCCTCTTCGGCAGCATCGCCTACACCCCGGAACCCAGCTCGCTGCTGTTGCTGGGCACCGGATTTTTAGGTGCGCTGTTGCCCTGGAGAAAGAAGCGTTAGCGCGCAACTCTCGCTTGTCCGCTTCGCCCAGATGTAGACAAGCAAAAGGGGACGAGCCCTGAGGCCCGTCCCCTCTTTTTTTGCCAGTTCCAACAAAAACGGCGTGGCCGTAGCCACGCCGCACTTTTTGTCAATTCGGAGCCGACGTAAGTCCGCGAGGAATCCCTATTCGCTCCCCAAACTTACTCGAGCGCTCCCGCGAGCACCTGTTCCCGGACTTCCTCATCCTTCCGCTGCTCAGCCGGAGTCGAAGGAAGTGCGATCTTCAGCACCTCCTCGATCGTCGTGACGTAGTGGACGTTCACTCCCGACAGCTGGTCTTCCGTCAGGTCTTCTTCCACATTCGTCTTGTTCTCGGCGGGGAAGATGATGTCCTTCACGCCAGCGCGTTTCGCCGCCAGGAACTTCTCCTTCACGCCGCCGATTGGCAGAACGTTGCCGCTCAGGGTGATCTCGCCCGTCATCGCCGTCAGCGGACGGGCTTGTTTTCCCGTCAGCAGCGACACCAGCGCGGTCACAATCGTGATCCCAGCCGAAGGCCCATCTTTCGGAATCGCTCCCGCCGGCACGTGGATGTGGATGTCCTTCTTCTCGAAGAACTCCTGGTCGATTCCGAGATGCTCGGCGTTCGACCGCACCCAACTCCGCGCGGCCTGCATCGATTCGCGCATCACGTCCTGGATCTGTCCCGTGATAGTGAACTCGCCTTTGCCCTTCATCACCGTCGCTTCCACGAACAGGATGTCGCCGCCACTCGGCGTCCACGCCAGCCCTACAACGACCCCGGGGCGCTTCGTCCTCTCGGCAATTTCCGAGTCCGTCCGGATCTTCATCCCGCCGAGGAACTCCTTCGTCTGGAGTAGCTCCGGCGTGACCACCAGCTTCTCGTTCCTGCCTTCGGCGATCCGCCGCACCTGCTTGCGGCACACCGTCCCGATCAGCCGCTCCAGGTTGCGGACGCCCGCCTCCCGCGTGTAGTGCCGAATGATGAACCGGATCGCTTCCTCCGGAAACTCAATCATGTCGGCCGGCACGCCGTTTTCGTCCGTCTGCCGCGGCACGAGGTAGCGTTGCGCGATGTGGAGCTTATCGTCCTCGGTGTAACCCTGCAGTTCGATAATCTCCATGCGGTCGCGCAGCGGCTCGCTGATTGTCTCCAGCATGTTCGCCGTCGTGATGAACAGCACCTTCGACAAATCGAACGGCACATCGAGATAGTTATCGCGGAACGTGTTGTTCTGCTCCGGATCGAGCGTCTCCAGCAACGCCGATCCCGGATCGCCTCTCCAGTCCCGGCCCACCTTGTCGATCTCGTCCAGCATGAACACCGGATCGTTTGACTCCGCCCGCCGAATCCCCTGGATAATCTGCCCCGGCAGCGCCCCGATATACGTCCGCCGATGTCCGCGGATTTCCGCCTCATCGTGCATGCCGCCCAGCGAGATCCTCACGAACTTCCGCCCCAGCGCCCGCGCAATCGACTTCCCCAGCGACGTCTTGCCCACGCCCGGAGGCCCCGCAAAGCACAGGATCGGCCCCTTCATGTTCGGCTTCAGCTTGCGCACCGACAGGTAGTCAAGGATGCGGTCCTTCACCTTCTGCAAGTCGTAGTGATCTTCGTCGAGCACCTCGCGCGATTTGTTGATGTCCACATCGGTGACGCCCGCCGATTTGTTCCACGGCAGCACCGCCAGCCACTCGATGTAGTTCCGCGTCACGCCATAATCGGCCGCCATCGGAGACATCCGCGACAACCGGTTTAGCTCCTTCAACGCTTCTTTCTTCACGTCCTCCGGCATGCCCGCTTTTTCGATCTTCTCGCGCAGGTCCTCGACGTCACGCGTGGTCTCGTCGCTTTCGCCCAGCTCTTTCTGGATCGCCTTCATCTGCTCGCGCAGGTAGAACTCCCTCTGCGTCTGCTGCACGCGATCCTGCACTTCGCTCTGGATCTTGTTCCGCAGTTGCTGAACTTCCAGCTCCTTCGCCAGGTGCTGATTGATGCGGTCCAGCCGCACGCGAACGTCAGGCGTCTCCAGGATGTCCTGCTTGTCTTTGGTCGAAAGCGTCGGCAGGGAACTGGCAATGAAGTCCACCAGCCGCCCCGCTTCGTCGATGTTCATCGCCACCGTCGCCAGTTCGTCCGAAAGCGTCGGCGATCCCGCCACAATCTGCTGGAACAGCGTCAGCACGTTGCGCTGCAACGCTTCTTCTTCCGCCGACTTCGGCGGAATCAGTTCCGCAATCGACGTAACCTTCGCGGTCATATACGGAGCCAGTTGCGTGTACTCGTCCACGTGCACGCGCTCGAGCCCTTCGGCAAACACAAACAGGCTCTGGTTCGGCATCTTCACTACTTTGTGAACGACCGCCAGCGTGCCAATCGTGTACAGGTCGCCGGGCGCCGGGGAATCGACCCTCGCCTCTCTCTGGGCGACCACCACAATCGTTTTATCTTCCCCTAAAGAATTAATGAGCTGAACCGAACTCTCCCGCCCAACGGTCAGCGGCAGCACCGCGTGCGGGAACAAAACCGTGTCCCGAACCGGCAGTACCGGATAGCTGCGATTAGGCTCGCTCGTCTCGCGCTGGGTCGCTTCAGTTCGCTCTAAGTTGTTGGATGTCTTAGCCATATGATTCTCTTGAGCGTCTTTCACTCAACTTTTGATGACGGGTACCGCGTAAAAGATTCAAGGTGCGAAATTGGTCCCGATAGTGAGGCGCACGGATTGTAAATCGGCAGAATCGACTTCGCAATGACTGCCATGGAGGTTTGTTTTTGGTCGCCGCAGCCGGTGCCTATTAAGACGGATATCAGGGGAGAAATGTTTTGCGGAAAAAGTAGCGCCGGGTGCCCGGTCCTTTCCTTCATTTGGAAAGGGCCGGCGATTGCCATTAATGAAGGTCGCTTTTGTCATCACGAGCCGTCGGAACGACGGCGAGGGACCTGCTTCGGGTGCCCCACACAATCTTCGGTCGTATCACGGCACGACTTCAGTCGTGCCACAGAAGCCTCATTTCGTTTTGTCATTCCGAGCGGCTTTAGCCGCGAGGAATCCCTACTCCCTCCCGGAACTTCTGGAATGTTTCACCCCAACACGGCGACAACCTCGACGTATTGCACCACGGCTCTGCTTGCCCTAGTCCGCGAAGCGGACGAAATCCAATAGCCCCGGGTGAAGCGCGCATCTTTTGCTCGCGAGAACCCGGGGTCAGCTCCCCAAATATTTACCCAAAGGCGGAGCGTAGCTCCGCGAGCTTTTGTATTCCGGCGCCACGGGTTGTAACAGCAGGTGCCCTCGCCTTTACCCGAGGATCCGAGCTTTCTGTTCCGAAAATAGAAAAATCGGGACGTTAAAGCTAAAAGCTCATAGAAATCGTGTAGAGTTTTGACCCTAAACTGCGCTTCGATGAATCGGGCATTGATCTTCTACGGTGGGCACGAACGGACATGGATCTTTACTTTTCTGACGTTTTTGATGTTAGACCGTCCACGATCCACAGATACGGCGCCTTTAACGTGTCCTTAGTTGCCGATCTCCCTTTGTTTATCGATCCATTCCTGCTTTTCAACAGCCACAAACCGAAGTACCGGCGACTGCATGACGAGATGATCAGATACCTGGCATTCTTGCGGGATAAATCTACCGCCGGAGAGGAATTGAGCAAGGGGCTGCTTCATGCTTGGTACCGTTTCCCTGAGGTGAAGCAGACATGGCTAGCCTCGCCTGTGGCGTAGTTTTGTACGCGGCGCATCTAAAATCGACTGCAAGAACCATCCTTCAAGATGTGTCTCATCTTGTAGTGGGTCGATCCACCCTGCAGGACGTGAAAACTCTAGCCGCCAAATACCAAAGCCGAGTTTCCACTGAGACGGGGTTGTCCGTTCCTCGCTCGAATTCACAACCCTGGCTTCCCGCTGCCCGTCACGGCGGCCCGAACAGTTGCAACTCTGAATGGTGCCAAATCAATATCCGCGTGAAGAACGATAAGTTGGCGGCCATTCGTCTTGTGTCGCCAGCCGAGTTTGAAGTTTCTCTCTTAGTGGTAAATGATCGCCTGGAAGTGGTTGCTGTCTACCTATTCAGCGGCAAGGGTCGCCAAACCGGTGCCATCACTCAGTACCTCTACAACCTCGGCAACAATCCCTTCACTCAGGGTGCAGATTATGTTCTATGGTCAACCGGCCCGAACGTTCTCACTGCCTTCGTGAACACCCAAACGTCCGCAAAGTACAGGGAACGCGCGTTCGACTTTGATATGAGGTGTCTTGCCCATGTCGGAAACGATTGCCAAAGCCCAGGCGACTATCTTCCGTTAGCCTGGCAGGATTGGCTTGCTACGGGGAAGGCGCGAGGCCCATTCTTGGGCGAGGTCGCAAGAGTCGAGTAGCCGGTGGGTGGCCCAGGTTCGCGCCGGTGGCGCTAACCTGGGATTACCACCAAAGTTCATCCCTCGCTGTGAATGGCAGCACTCTTGCTGAGCCTCCCATTTCGGGAATCACTTTCTAACCGCCACGTTAGATTTTCCTTGACCTCACTTTTCACTTTCCTCATACTCGAAGTATCAAAGCTGGCGATGGCCCGATCCGCCTTCCGCCGGCTTTTTGTTCTTTGACAATCGAAGTCGCGGGTTTGGCAATAGACCCAATTTGGAACTGCCATGTCGGGGCGAAACGATCGCAAGCAGTACAAAATGCCGTCTTAACTGCTTTGTTATCAAACATCGAGCTCTAACTGCTTGGCGCTCAAACATTCAGCGCCAAATGTTCCGTAACTCGTTTGTTATCAAACATGAGACGGTAGGGGGTGTGGTCCAAAACGGAACTGGATGAGGTCTCGTTCCGAGAAAGATCGAGCGCCAGAACCCGACTACTGCTAGGCTGCGCGAAATCGTTCTTTGACAACTGAGGAGGCACAGAGACTTTGATCGCGAACGTTTCCTGAGGGACTATTTACAGATCAGTAAACACCTGAAAACCTAAGTCCCACGGCCTCAATATTTTCCACGCAAGCCGCTGATTCCATTCGACTTGCAAAACTATCTATAGGCTAAGTGATTGATTTCAATAGACCGGGTGAGGGGATAGGGGTATCTCAAGTAGGGTCGTCGTCGCAAAAAGCAGAAAACAGGAGTTAACCAGACTATTTACTAACTTACTACGTACTCATCTTGGGATGGAATGCTGGCGACAAACCGACAACCGAAAACCGATGACCGACAACCTGTTTTCTACGCCTGCACGAATTTCCCCATCTGCGGCTGCGGCGTGAAACGGTAGATCTGCGAGTTGATCTCTTTCCGCAGGTCGTGCCAGATGCTTTCCGGCATCTCGACGAACGTCTTCACGATGTTGGGATCGAACTGCCGTCCCGACCACTTGACGATCTCGTCTCGCGCCGCCGAAAACGGCTGCGCCGCCCGGTACGGACGGTCCGACATGATCGCGTCCATCGTGTCGGCCAGACCGAATATGCGCGCCCCGAGCGGGATTTCGTCGCCCTTCAGGTTGCGCGGGTAGCCGGAGCCGTCCCACTTCTCCTGGTGGGCGTAAACGATCTCCGCCGCCTCGGTGAGGAAGGGAATTTTGCGCAGGATCTGGTATCCGTGCCAACAGTGCTCCTTCATGATGTTGATCTCTTCGGGAGTGAGCGCGCCGGGCTTGCGCAGGATCGAATCGGGAATCGCCATCTTGCCGATGTCATGCAGGAACGCGCCGCGAGCGATGATGCGGATGCGGTCGGAACTGAGCCCCATGGCGCGCGCGATCGCGATGGTGAACGCCGTGACGCGCTTGGAGTGGCCTTCGGTCTCGGCGTCTTTTAAGTCGAGCGCGTCGCCGAGCGCTTCGAGCGTAATGTCGTACGAGCGCTCCAGGTCCGACATGGCTTGGCGCAATTGCTCGGTACGGGCCGCGACCAGCGTTTCGAGGTTCACCTGGTAAGCGCGATTCTCGAGCTTGAGGCGACGGTTTTCCATCGCGCGCCTGACGGTGGCGAGAAGTTGCTCGCGCTCGAACGGCTTAAGCAGGTAGTCGTAAGCTCCGTTGCGCAGCGCGGCAAGGGCAACCGAAATGTCATGTACTGCCGTAACCATGACAACCGGCATGTCCGGATACTTCTCTTTGGTTCGTTCCAGGAGTCCGATGCCGTCAAGTTCGGCCATCATCAGGTCCGACAGCATGAGCTCGAATTCTTCGCCGGACTGCAGCAACGCGAGCGCTTCTACGCCAGAACTGGCCTGTTGGCATATGTATCCGGCCATGGTGAGCATGGAGGCGACAATCTCGCGAATCGCTTCCTCATCGTCGACGATCAGAATCCGGTCGGCTGCCATCGGTTGGAATTTTCCTTGAACCAGAGCGCATTGTAACTCAGTTCCTTTCGAGGAACCTCTACGGCGAAAAACCAACGTAATTCGGGTACACACGTGGTATATAGGGCTTTCTGAGCAGTTCAGGTTAACTTTTACGGGATGACGTTGCTGTTCCTCCTCCCCGGATGGCTTCATCCTTTGGCCGCGATGAATTACGCGACCGATGCGATCACCACTATTTTCCTGTTGGTTTCAGGACTTATCGTGTACCGCATCTTCCGGGAGCGTTATCTCTTCTTCTGGATTTCCGGCTGGTGCTGCTTCGTCCTCTACCGCTTTTTCCTGGACGACGCCCAGCGCTCCGGCTACACGCCAGGCATTGTCGCCTTTACCTATTTCGTCTTCCTGATCTCCTGCGCACTTTTTGCGATCGCCGTTTTTGACTATCTGGAAAGGCCACGCTGGTTCGTGGTGACTGGCATCGCGACGGCGACAGCGCTTGTGTTCGTCCTGCTGCAGGCGTTCGTCTTTCCGCAGTCGTTGTTCGTCGAGCTGTGCGTGCAGGCTTTGTATCGCGTCGGTGAAGTTGCGGCCGCAGTGCAGTTGATCCTTTATAGCCGCGGTCGGCGCCAGCTAAGTCCGTGGTTGATGGCGGCGATGCTGCTGCTGGTGCACATCGACTTCAATGTGTCGCGTGCCAGTGAACACGACAACCTCGACATGCTGCTGGAAACCCTGCTTGGGCTCAGCATGCTGGTGATGGTGCTGGAAGAATCGGCGCTGCGAAACCGGCGTTTGAAGTTCGTGAACGAACTCACCAGTTCCACCGCTTCGGCCGCCGATGAAAACACGGCCATGCAGGTGGCTCTGACGCAAATCAAGAGCTTCATGCACGCCAAGGCAGCCTGGTTTCGAATGCTTAGCGGCGACGTGCTGGAGTTGCATGCTCGGGTTGGACTTTCCGAAGACTTCCATGAGTACTGGCCGACGATTCCCGCGAACGACGCGATCCGCGGTCCAGTGTTGCAGACCGATAGCCCGACAGTCATGACGCGCGCCAAGGCCGATGCCATCATCAACGGCATCTTCGACAAAGAAGGATTCGATCACATGCTGGTGATCCCGCTGCGCGGGAAGACGGCGGTGATCGGGTTGCTGGCAATCGGAATCGGCGGCGCACGGCAATATCGCATTGCCGAATTGCAGTTCATCTCCTGGATCATGTTGCAACTGGGCGTGGCGATCGAGAACCAGCGGTTGATCTCGAAAATCCTGCGCACGCAGAGGCAGTGGGCGAATACGTTCGATGCCCTGCCGGATCCCATCCTGGTGCACGACCAGAAATTCTCGATCATCAACATGAACCGCGCGCTGCTGAACAAGATCGGCAGTTCGCCCGAGGCAGTTCGCAATCGCAGTTGCGAACAGGTGCTGCCTGACTTTGGGTCGGCATGGGTGGGATGTCCCTATTGTCCTTCCAGTGGATCGGAATTTCGCGATGCCCCCGATCCGTGCTTCGGCGGATATTCGATCGTCTCGACGACCAGCTACAGCGCTGACGATACCGGGCAGCTTGGACTCGTGCATATCATCCGCGATACGACGGCACGGCGAGCGGCGGAAGAGCGTTATCGCACGCTGTTCGAGCAGGTGCAGGAAGGCGTCTTTGTTTCGACACCCGATGGGCGCGTGGTGGATTGCAACGACACCTTTGTACAACTGCTGGGATATGAGAACCGCGACGACATTCTCTCCCGCGACATCGCACAGTCGTATTACGCCGATCCGGCCGACCGCAATATCTTTGTTCAGCGGATGACGAAAGACGGCATGGTCCGCAACTTCGAGGTGAGATTGCGGCGACGTGACGGAAGCGTGATCACCGTCCTGGAAAACAGCTACGCGACCAGAACGGCTTCGGGAAATCTGATTCGCTATCACGGTGTGCTGCTGGATATCACCGAGCAGAAACGTGCGGAACAGGAGATTCGCCGTCGCAACCGTGAACTTGAGGCGCTCAATACGATTGCAGTGCTCGCGAGCCAATCGTTCGATTTGGATGAGATCGTCAATCTGGTGCTGAGGAACCTGGTGGATGTCTTCCACGCCGACACTGCGGCCATTTTCCTGTTGGAACCCGACACGCGCCGTCTCCGCCGTTGCGCCGCCTACGGACACCAGTCGGACGCGGGGGCCGAGTTTCACATAGGCGACGAGACGTGGGATCGGATCATGAACTTCCACCTGGAGATCGTGACCGATCGGGATTTGGCGCAATTGCCACCCCAGATCACGAACTTCGTGGATGCCGAGCATTTGCGGTCGTGGATCTGGGTGGTGATGTGGTCGGGCGAGAAGATGATTGGGATGCTCGGCGTGAGCAGCCGGCAGGAAGCGTGGTTTAACGATCGCGATGCAGGGTTGCTGATCGCGCTGGGACGACAGTTGGCGAACAGCATCGAGAAGGTAAGCCTGTACGAGGAAACTTCGAAAGCTTACGACAATCTGCGTCGGACGCAGGAGCAACTGCTGCAGAGCGAAAAGATGTCGGCTGTGGGGCAGTTGATTTCCGGCGTGGCACATGAACTGAATAATCCGCTGACGGCGATTCTCGGTTACGCACAATTGCTGGAAGGCGAGCCGCTCAGCGACCACGGCAGGGAATTTGTAACGAAGCTGTTCAAACAGGCGCAGCGAACGCAACGCGTGGTGCAGAACCTGCTTTCGTTCGCGCGGCAGCACAAGCCGTCGCGGATGCCGGTGGATGTGCGCCGGATTGTCGAAGACACGCTGGCGCTACGGGACTACGACCTCAAGCTGCATAACATTGCTATCGACCGGACCTTCGCGCACACCATCCCGGCGGTGGTGGCGGATGCACACCAGCTTGAGCAGGTGTTCCTGAACATCATCAACAACGCCGTCGATGCGATGCTGGAGCTGGCCCGTGGCGGGCGACTGGAGGTATCGATCACGGCAGCCGACGGGCAAGTAGCGATACGTGTCCGCGATACGGGGCCGGGAATCAAGGAACTCAATCGCATCTTTGACCCGTTCTACACCACGAAGGCAGTAGGCAAAGGGACCGGGTTGGGCCTCAGTATTTGCTACGGCATCCTAAAGGAGCACGGCGGCGATATTCGGGCGTTCAACCATTCTGACGGCGGTGCGGTCCTGGAGGTGTTGCTACCGGTGGCGAAAGGAGAGATCGCGCTGCCCCAGACGGCCGCGCCAGGAGAGCGAGGCGTTCCTCTGCAAGGGCGAGTGTTATTGGTGGACGACGAAGAAGCAGTGCTGGATTTCGAGCGCGAAGTGTTGATGGGCGCCGGGGCCGACGTGGTGGCAGTGACAAGCGTAGAACGAGCTCTGTCGATTCTCGCGAGCGAGGAGTTTGACGCCATCCTGATCGATAGTGACATGCCCGGAGCCCTGAACAGCATGGACTTGTACCGCTGGATAGAAGAGAAGCGACCAGATTACAAACACCGCATGATGATGGCGTTCTCCGGCAGCGACTCAGAACTGAGGACGCTGGTCGAGGAGAAGGGTCTGGCGAGCATTACCAAGCCATTTGAGGTTTCTTCACTCATTGCGGCCATGGCGAGGGTGATTCAGAACTGGAAATCCGCGACCGCAGTGTAGAGTCAACCAACCCTCCCGTTATTCCCGCATCAAAGTCTCAATCCCGCAAGGTCATTCCGCAGACCGAATATATGCTCCCACATGCCCAGAGTTGGTATCGGAGTACCAACTGGGAGTTTGGTTTCCCGAAGGCGAAACGAGCCTGTAGCTTGAACCTAAGGCGACGAATTCGCGCCTTAGAGGCTGATTTGTAACGACTTCTGGCATTTTTTCACAACTAACCCCAAGGGGAAGGTTGTTTGGGCAAGTGCTTGCAAAAAGCCAAGGTGTGCCAGCACGTGGGGCGAAACGCGAAACGGGCCGAATCCAGCAACTCAGAAGTGGCTCGGCAAGTGCAATAGAAAGATTGAGCGGAGCCGAAAAGGCTGAACAGAAGCGACAAATCAGACAGAAGAAACTGTGGAGGAAATCATGGCGAGCAGCGTTCTGAATGCAAATTTTACGGCGTTTGCCTCCGAAATACCCGCGGTGGTGAGCCGCGTTGAGACACTGAAAGCGACGTACGAGGAACATCAGCACCGGATTTATAACCTGGCTTTCTACCTGACCGATAACGAGCTGACCGCCGAGAGCATTAGCGCCCGCGTGTTCAGCAATGTCTTCTCCGTGAACCCGAGCCCGTCGGCGGAAACCTTGGATCGCGCCTTGATCAACGAATTGCGCGAAGACATGCCGATCGGCACTCTGACCTTGGAAGTTTCCGACGCGACCGAATCCCTGAACGCCCGGCGCAACGTGAAGCGCGTAGTTCTGGAACGCGCCGTGATGACGGTTCCCGCGACGGAGCGCCTAATTTTCATGATGCATGATGTCGAGGGATACGATCACAGCCGCATCGCCCGCGCGCTGGGGATCAGCACCGACGAGTCGGTCAACGGCCTGCACCAGGCACGGTTGGCGGTTCGCCGCGAAGTAGCAAAGTTCTAGCCTCCAATGCTCCTCTCTCCTGACAGCGCCCCGTAAGGGGCGCTTTTTTCATGCCGCCCGTCTAACGTGGATCGCGTCCTGAATACGGCCACGAGTCTGCTCATCGAGGGTCTTGATACCGTGAGCGTTTCCGGCGTGACGCTGGATCTCGTTCCAGAGCTGATCAGTGGAGGCCATCGAAGCTTCCCAGCGGCAATCGGAGAAGCCGGCATCGGCGCAGCGGAAACTGTGTTGTCCGCGAGTATCTCCGACACCGGCTCCGGGCGTGGCATTCGCGCCGGGGTTGAGATTGCCGCCCGCGTCCTGCAGATCTCCGGGATTCGGAGGGACCGGGCCAACCCCGAAATCGGTGGTCTCGCCAGCGGCTTCTTTCGTGCGTGCGGCCCATTCATCGAAGTTCTGATCGGTGTCGTTGGTCTCGTTGGTTTCGTCGGCTTGCTTATGAGCGGCGTTTTGCTTTCCACCCTTGCGGTCGGGATGGAAGTTCTCAGTGCCGGAGGTCGGACCTTGCGGGTTGAGGTTACCGGTGTTTTCGTTCGTACCGCCAGTCGGATTGTTATGGCCGTAGTCGGGCTGGCCGGGGGTGTGCTTTGTCGTGTCTGCCATCTAGAACTCCTCAGGTCTGAGATGCGAGATGCTCCGGGGGCGATCTCCAGTTCGATCAGATGATCAGGTGATCTGATGAGCAGCTGCGGGAGGGGTTCGGTTGTTAGAATATCGGTTCGAAGCTCATGCCTGAAAAGAAGATAGCGATTGCCATCATGGCCGCGGGGAAGGGTACGCGGCTGAAATCCAAACATCCGAAGGTGCTGCACGAGATTGGCGGCAAGGCGCTGCTGCGGCACGTGATTGAAGCTGCGGCCAAGGTTGTGCCGGTCGCGGATGTCTACGCGATCATCGGATACGAGGCTGACCGCGTGCAAGCGGCGATGGCCGATACCGGATGCAAGTTCATCTTGCAGGTTCCGCAGCAGCTCGGGACCGGGCACGCAATAATGTGCGGGCGCGGGCAGTTGAAGGGCTACGACCATTTCCTGGTGCTCTCGGGAGACACCCCGCTGATTCGACCGGATGTTTTGCAGCGGCTGCTCGAATTCCACCTGCAACATGGGGCGGCAATGACGCTGCTCACGGCCGAGCCGGAGAATTCGTTTGGCTATGGGCGAGTGATCCGCAAGACGGTGGACGAAAAGATTGGCGACCAGGTGCAGGCCATCATCGAGCAGAAGCAGTTGAGCAAAATGCAGGAGCAGCTCACCGAAATCAACTCCGGCATTTACGCGATGGCGACCGAGCCGGTGTTCGCGAATATCGGGAAGCTGTCGACGGACAATCCGCACAAGGAGTACTACCTGACCGACATGGCCGCCGTGCTCGACAAAGCCGGAGAGAAGGTGGTGGCGTTCAAAGACGACGCGATTGCCGAAACGCTGGGGATTAACACGCGTGCCGAGTTGGTGCGGCTCGATGCGCAACTGCGTGCGGCCAAAGCGGCGCAGTTGATGGAAGATGGCGTGACTATCTATAAGCCTGAGACTTGCGTGATCGATGCGGATGTCGAGGTCGGAGCAGACACGGTGATTGAGCCGTTCGTACAGCTTTTGGGTCGCACGAAAATTGGCGGGGATTGCAGGATTCGGTCGGGGTCGGTGATTTCGAATTCCGAGATCGGGGATAACGTGAACGTTCGGCAGGGTTGCATTATGGAGGGCGCGAAAATAGAAGCGGCGGCGATCATCGGCCCGTATTCGCATCTGCGTCCGGGAAGCGAGATTGGCGCGGGTGCGCACGTAGGGAACTTCGTCGAGACGAAAAAAGTGAAGTTAGGCAAGGGATCGAAGGCGAATCACCTGACGTACCTGGGTGATGCGGTGATCGGGGAAGGCGTCAACATTGGCGCCGGAACGATCACCTGCAATTACGACGGCGTGAACAAGCACCAGACCACGATTGAAGATGGAGTGTTCGTGGGAAGCGACTCGACGCTGGTGGCGCCGGTGAAGCTGGGCAAAGGATCGTACGTTGGGGCGGGATCGTGTATTACTGACGAAGTGCCGGCGGATTCGCTGGCGATTGGAAGAGGAAGACAGATCAATAAAGAAGGGTGGGCGAAGACAAACCGCGAGAAAAGATGTAAGTAGCCTAACCTCCGCTGCCAGATTCGGGAAACCACGAACCGAATCCGCCGAGGGAGTGTTTCCGCAAACCGAATCGAGCCAGTGTGCGATTGAGCAGGCCCTTGAAAACAGAAGGTTCTCGAAGCCGCAATGGCACAGGTTCGTTTGCGTTCAAAGCAATACCCAGCACATCGAGTCCGGCCTTTCTGTAGGGCAGGAGAACGTGAAGCAAATCCTGCTGCGGGCCAGAGATTTCCTGCTGAACAAGCAAAACCTGTTTGATGCCTTTCTGTTTCAGAAAGGCGGCGGTCGGGAAGTCTTGGGGAACCAGCATCCAGCGGTTGTCGAATAGCCGAGCGTTGCCCGCTTCTTTTGTTCGGCGCGCATCGAGCAAGAACGCCGGCGCCGAGTGGCTACTGTTGGTCCTGTTCTTTTGTATTTCCGCCAGCCGATACGTTCCCCAGCACAGGGCGATGATCAATTCACGCATCGGAACCACTTCGAATGGCTGTTGATCTGCGAGCTCCGAAATTCCAACCCCTATGGTCGGGGTCGGTGAAGCATTGAAGAGCGGAACGGGAGTCACTCCGATTTCTGCCAATCCGATTGCGAGCCGCACCGCTTCGACGCCTTCGACGTCGAGGATAAGGGCAGTCTCCTCATTTAGTCGATCGAACCATTTCGCATTCAAAGGGGCGAAGGTCTGCGGCGAATCTGGGCCGCAGTTCAAAGCTGAGAAGAGCGCCGGTGCAACCCATGCAGACCACGTGCCTCCGCGTGGAGCCCAGGTTTCATAGGCTTGCTCGTTGGTCAATTTGTTTCCTCATCGAACAGCACCGCGATATCTTGAGCCTCGTCGTCGGTCAGAGGCTTTTTCGCAATGCGAGCGTAACAGCCTACAGCCGTTTTATCGAGGGTGTAAACACCAATGCATGGATACAAATCGCCGAACTGCGAGGGAATTGCATTGGCGTGAAAACGACGCTGCAATATCCAATCGCGTGAGTTACGTTGAGCTTCATGAAGAAGGCGATGCAACTGATCTTGTGGAGTGATCTCAGCAATTCCCACGTCTTCACCCACCCGCCCGTACACTGGCTTCAGAACCCAGTCGCGCTCTATTCGCTTCAGACCTCGTGCGGAGCGTGTCTCCGGAAGCAGCTTTCGCCACAGTGGCAGCGGTGTTTTCAGGCGATCCCAAACGAGAGGAAAGGCCTTCGATTGCACTAGGAGCGCCGTTGTCGGATTGCTGATGCTCAGTCCATGGCCGTCCAAGAATGGCGAACTGCAATCCTCAGGTAATCGCGACAGCCAATCAGCTGGGAAGAAACGAACGATTGCCGCAACTTGGTCATTGGAGTATGCGGCGCAGTTCCGTGCTGGTCTTTTGCTCCAATCAATCTGTGCCGGGCTGACGTGCATGACAGCACGTCCGCGTTCCCGGAGCAATCTGGCCAAGTACTCCATTACCTGCCGGTCGTCCGAGTAGGCAGTCGCATGCACAAGAGCAATGGCACCTTTTTCGTTCGCAGCACGATGGACGGCATCAACGTAAGCTTCTGCGGCTCCCGATGGCGAAGATGTGCCGAAATGTCGAGCCATGAGATTCGTAAATCCAGAGCCTTCGACGAAACCTCCCGGAACATCGGAATTCACTTCGCTTATGTTCCAACCCTCGTCGGTGAAGTGGAAATCGAAGCGCATGATTCGTGGGCCCCTTGATCGCAAGCTAGTTCTCCGAGACAGCTGGCGAACCATCTTTGGCGGCAGGTTGAGAATTGAAAGCAATTCAGGACGTTGAATCAGTTCTCGTTCCGCTGCCAGAGTCTCCGCAGCTAGGTCACTTGCAAGATTGCATAGGGTCACCCAGGCGGTGCGGCGAAGATACAGGGGATAATCGGCGAGTACGCAATGGTCGAACGACTGCACGTCCCACTTACAGCACTCAAAAATGGCACGGTGTCGGATGTCGTGCCATGCTTCCTGCCCGACTGGTTTTCCAATCCGGAAAGGTGAGCCTCTTTCGTCCAAAGTCCGATGATTATATCTGTGTTGTTGTCAGCGCTCTCGCCGCCGTTAACTGCATCAGTTCTTTCGCCACTCGGTCGGTGTTGTGGCGAGCGACGCCTTTATCCGAATAGAGATAGTCGCCAAGGATGGGCTTCACACCTAACCGCTTCACTTCTTCTTCATCGATCGCGATCTGTGAAGCGCCTTCGAGGGCGTACTTTGCTTTCAGGTCCTCGGAGAGTTCCTTCACATTCAGCAGTGCGGCGTCGAAGATTTGGCGCCCGGCGTGTGCGTAGATGGCCCTGATGTGTTCCGACGCGGTCAGGCCGAGGCTTTCATTGGCCTGCGTCATCAGATTGCAGACATAGACTTTGAGCGCCGGCGAGGTGGCAATCGCCTCGGCGATGCCATTCACGAGCAGGTTGGGGATTAGGCTGGTGAAAAGCGATCCCGGACCGATGGTGATGAGGTCGGCGTGCGCAATGGCGTGGAGCGTTTCAGGCAGCGGCTGCACGTCGCCGGGGATCATCTGCAACTGAACGATGTGACGTTTGCTGGCGGTGATCTTGGTTTCGCCACGCACCCGGGTGTCGTCGTCCATGAGCGCTTCGAGTTCGCAGGCGGCTGTTGTAGCCGGATAGATGTGTCCGCGAGTGGCAAGAATTTCCGACGAGAGGCGTACGGCTTCGGCAAAGTCTTCCGTGATGGCCGTCAATGCCGTGAGGAAGAGGTTGCCGAAGCTGTGGCCCGAGAGTGCGGAGGCCTCCGGGAAACGATAACGGAAGAGCCGCGACATGGTCGCTTCGTCTTCCGAGAGCGCGACGATGCAATTGCGAATGTCGCCCGGAGGCAGAATGCCAAATTCGCGGCGCAGCTTTCCGCTCGATCCGCCGTCATCGGTCACGGTGACGATCGCGGTAAGGTCTTCAATAACGACAGTTGATGCGGGCACAGCGTGAGCGCTGCTGAGGACGTAATGCTTCAACCCTTTGAGCAGGGTAGAGAGGCCGGTGCCTCCGCCGATAGCTACGACCCGCAAAGGGCGAAGCGGACTGCTCGAAGGAACTGACGAGGCACCCATCTCGACGGCTAGTCCCGCCCTTCGGATTGCCAGGCGTCGGGCGCTCCGGGTTCGGGATAGAGCAACTCGGTGAAGCGGGGATCGTCGGCCATGTTGTTGAAGTCGGTATCGCTGCGCGCCTGAAAACGATTCGACGGATTCAGTTTGATCGCTTCGTTGAGCTTCTTCAGCGATTCCTCGACGTGGCCGGTCAGGCATTCAAGCACAGCGAATCCGTACCAGATGTAGTCGGCCTTGGCGTGCTTGCCGACCAGGCCCTCAAGGTGCTCACGGGCGGTAACGTAGTCGCCAACATTCATCAGCGAGACGACGTAATCGTAGTGTTCTTCGGCTGTCTTGAAACTGACATTTGCGCGCGCAAGTTGCTGATTACAGGCATTCAAATGGACGGCAGCGCGGTCGGCAAGTTCCTTGGGTCCAGAGGCTATGATCTTCTGGAGAACGGTCTTCGCCTTGTCGAACTTGCGCTCCTGCATGGAGCGCAGGCCCGACTCGTAGTTTTGCACAGCCTGTGCAAACTGTGGATCCTGCATGGGAGAAGGCTTCGGCGCGGCCGCCTTCTTCATCTCCAGCATCTTTCCCTTGATTGGCATACGTGTTTTTGTTTTCTTAGACTTAGAAGCTGAAGGTTTAACTCTTACTGGTGGTTTCTTTTTCATTTGGGAAGCCGCCTCGCTCGCCCAGCGTGTACGTATGCCCCCTGGCCTGTGGAAATCTGCCAAAGTTGCCTGCACGTTACACGGAAGGACGCGAGTACGTCAACCCGGTGAACAACCAGCAGGTGGTCCCAATCTTTCGGAGCACGCTCCTGCCGGTACGGTGAACCGCCTACTCGATCTGGGCGGCCTTGGTTAAATCGACCTGCTCCCAATCACCTTTGATGATGGCAGCACGAATCTGGGCGGGTGTTTTGCCCTTCTTGGTTTCCATGTACGCGAAATACAGCTCTTTCATGCAAGCGGAACAGTGGGCGGCGTGAGTTGATTCGTAACAGCTATGCAGGCTTTTGTGTCCCACGGAGCGATCGCAATAGCAATAACAAGGTAGCTGGTAAATGACGTTCGGGATCTTGGCTGCGAGTTCGTAGGCGTGATCCTGGTAATCCCACGAAAAAGTCGGGCCCGTACGTTCGTCTTTAGAAAGAATCGGCGGCAGCTTAGCCGTCTTCGCAGGAGGCGCGGGATGATAGGCCGGGACCTGGCTGGCATCGGTCTGCGCAAACAACGTTAGCGCGAGCATGCCGGTCAACAGCAGGCTCCAACTGATTTTCATCGCGAGTCTCCTCCGAACTGGTGCTCATTTTACCGCATCCGGAGCAGCTTTACCGTTACGGTACAAAGTGATGCCTGCTCCCGCGGAAAAACATATTAGAATCGTGACAGGATGTCAGACGAACGAGACACGGGAGCAGTGGCCAAGGCAAAAACCCACCCGCTCTACACCTGGATTCGCGACCTCTCCATTTCGCTGATTATCGCTGGTTTCATCATTGTCTTCCTCTATCAGCCAGTCAGGGTGCAGGGAACCAGCATGCTGCCTGGGCTCGAGGACCAGGAACGAATCTTCATTAACAAGTTCGTTTACCATTGGGGACCAGTCGAGCACGGCGATATCGTCGTGTTTCATCCTCCTCGATACCCTTCGCAGAGTTACATCAAGCGTGTAATTGGCGTGCCGGGTGATCGGGTGAAGATCGAAGATGGACATGTCTTCGTGAACGGCAAGGAACTGAGCGAGCCCTACGTTCCGCTGGAATATGAGGACTTCCGCTCCTATCCGGAGATCGTGGTGCCGCCGCACCATTACTTCCTACTGGGCGATCACCGCACCAGCTCCAGCGACAGCCGCGACTTCGGTCCGGTGGACCAGAGCTACATCTACGGCAAGGCGGTGTTCGTCTATTGGCCGATGGATAAGCTTGGCAAACTTCAGTAGTCAGTACTCAGTACTCAGTTTTCAGTAATGTGGCGAGGTGCGAATGCGCAGTGCATTGCTGTCTGCCTTTCTACTTTTCACGTTAGCGGTGTTTGCCGCCACCCCCGAAAAACAACTGCTGCAAGTCGATCGCGATTTCCAGAAGGCGACCGAAACGAAACGCGCGGAAGGGCTGGGGTCCTATTTTGCCGAGAATGCGGTTGTCCCCAGGAATCCGCCGCTGGCCGGGAAGCCGGCAATCGTCGACTTTTACCAGAAAGTCTTCGCCGATCCCGACTTCTCACTGACCTGGACGCCCGTGAAAGCAGAGGTTTTCCCAGGCGGGAAGAAGGGCTACACGGTTGGCAACTACGTCATGAAGTTCAAGGACAAATCAGGGCAGCAGATGGAACAGGGCGGGACCTACATCACGGTGTGGGAGAAGCAGAACGACGGTTCGTGGAAGGTGATCGAAGATACGGGCAGCGACGCTGGGCCGCCACATCCGGCGAAGTGATTACCACCATTCCATCTTGGTCTTCTGACCGCCGCCCGGATGCTTGTCGAGCAGATGCAGGTCGAGATTCCAGCGCTCGTTAAAGCCTTCCATGCAGTAAGGGCAACGGAACATGGGCGCGTTGGGGATCGGAAGATGATAAGGATTGGGGCGCCGAGCCGGATGGTGCAAGGGGATCTCAATTACCACTGCTTCCGCCATAGACTTCACTCCGGCTGAATGGGGAGGGTCAATTCAGCCAACCTCATTGTGCAAAATCGGCGACCAAAGCGCCGTTACGCGTGAACCAAACGGGAGTGATAAACGTCACCAAAAGTATCTGGCGATCTCATCATCTCGCCATCTGGTGATCTCTTGATTTTTGGTCCTGCGATTGGTTCCGGTCGCAAGATGGAGAGATGACGAGAGGAAAAGATGAAGAGATGGCGAGATTTGGTGTAGATG
>Ga0335069_10004486_pt1 | contig 20685 bp, 20 predicted proteins | sample Lox_Sample_11_FD_206714 | JGI IMG/M metagenome (GOLD analysis project Ga0335069, IMG submission 206714) | Soil microbial communities from Loxahatchee National Wildlife Refuge, Florida, United States - Lox_Sample_1.1 | ecosystem: Environmental > Terrestrial > Soil > Wetlands | place: USA... | reverse complement strand
ACGGCACTTTATCTATTTGCGCAGGATAGCTGGAAGCTGCGCAAAAACCTGACGCTGAACTACGGGCTGCGGTGGGAACTGACCACGCCGATTCACGACATCGGAAGGAAAGTGCAGACGTTCCGTCCGGGCGAAGCGACGCAGGTATTTCCATGCCAGCTTGCTCCGGGCAATCCGCTCATTCAGACTTTCGGCACGAATAATTGCAACCCGGGGAGCGCGGGGGAATCGGTGTTCCCGCTGGGTGAAGTAGTTCCGGGCGATCCAGGCGTACCGGAGGCGCTGACGCAGACGTACTACAAAGCGCTCGCGCCGCGGATCGGGCTAGCGTGGAGTCCATCGAGCGATTCAGGTCTGGGACATACGCTGTTCGGCGGGCCCGGCAAAACCAGTGTTCGGATGGGCTACGGGATTTTTTACAATCCGGTGGAGCAGTTGGTGCTGGAGCAGTTCAGCGCCGAACCTCCGTTCGGCGGCAGTTCCTCGTTCACCAACGTACTGTTCAACACGCCGTTTATCGGGCAGGATGGGACGCAGTATCCGAATCCGTTCAACGGAATTCTGAGTCCGACGCGCGGGCAAGCGGTGGATTGGTCGGCATTCCGGCCGATCATTTTGTACGGCGAATTCCAGCCGAAATTGCGAACGCAATATGCCGAGCAGTACAACTTCACGATTCAACGCCAGCTTGCGGGCGACACGCTGTTGCAGATTGCGTATGTCGGCTCGCAGGGGCACCGATTGCTGGCGAGCCACGATCTGAATTATGGCGAGGCGCAACCTTGCAACGATCTCAACCAGCTATCTCAGCTAGTGAATGATCCGAATCTGGCATGCGGCCCGTTCTACGCCGATTCGTCGTTCAACATCGCGGCGAACGAGATTCCGGCGGGATTCACGTTGCATCTGCCGTACGGTTCGGTGAAGACGGTGACAGGGCCGAACCCGAATCCGATTACGATCGTAGGGCTCCGGCCGTACTCATCGCCGCTATGCCAGCCCACCACGGGCGTAGGTTGCCCGCCTGACGGGGTTCCGGTGTTTTCGAGCATTTTCGCCGAGGATACGATTGGGAACTCGAACTACAATTCGCTCCAAGTGAGCGCGGAGAAGCGGTTCTCGAAGGGCTTACAATTCCAGGCGGCCTACACTTTCAGCAAATCGATCGACGACGCGTCGAGTTTCGAGAACAGCCTGATCCCGCTCAACTACCGGCTGAGCCGATCGCTCTCGCTATTCGATGCGCGCCAACGGCTGGTTTTCAGCTACTACTACGAGCTGCCGAAGTTCTCGCTGACGGGCATCGCCAACAGGGTTCTGAACGGCTGGGAAACATCGGGCATTCTTTCCTTTCAGTCGGGCTTCCCGATATTCATTACGTCTTCGGACGACATCGAGCTGATGAACAGCTTTCAGTTCACGTATCCCGGTGAGCCGGACATGATCGCGCCGCTGCACCGGCTGAACCCGCGGAATCCGGATAATCTGGCGTTCGATCCGTCGTCGTTCGAGCAGGTGCCGCTCTCGCAGCAGGGGCGGCTCGGAACGTCTCCGCGGTCGGTCTGCTGCGGGCCGGGCATCAACGACATCGACTTCAGCCTGCTGAAGGACACGCAGATCAACGAGCGTTTCAAGCTGGAGTTTCGCGGCGAGTTCTTCAACATTGCCAATCACGCGCAGTTCAGCGCGGTGGACGGCAATATCTCGGACGGCCCGGTTTCGCAAGGCGGGACATTTGGAAAAGTGATTCGGGCGCGGGATCCGCGGCTGATCCAGTTCGCGCTGAAGCTGATTTTCTGAGACGAGCGGATGAATCATCGGGCCGAGCGCAGGCTGCCTGCTACCATTTTATGAACGGAACGAAGCAGTACAAACTTGACGATTCCCAAGGAGATTTTCCCAGATGTACCCGGCGCTAGAGAAGGAAATCGAGCTCTACAAGAAACGGACGCCGCGCTCGCAGGAGGCGCATGCCAAGGCCGCGAAGCGCGTGCCACTGGGAGTGGCGAGCAACTACCGCTTCTACGATCCGTATCCGCTATTTGTGGCGGAAGGGCAGGGCGGCCACATCCGCGACCTGGATGGCAACGACTATATCGATCACAACCTCTGTTACGGGGCGTTGATGGCGGGTCACGGGCATCCGGCGGTGATCCGGGCGGTCGAAAAACAAATGAAGCTCGGCACGTTGTTCGGGATGTGCCATGGGATGGAACTCGAGCTCGCGGATGAGATTTGCGCTCGTTTCCCAGTGGACATGGTGCGGTTCAACAACAGCGGCAACGAAGCGACGATGTTTGCCATTCGGCTGGCGCGCGCGGCGACCGGGCGGATGCGCATCGTAAAAATGGAAGGCGGGTATCACGGGGGGCACGACGGCGTTTCGGTGAGCGTGAAACCGAAGTCGGGCCAGTTCGGCGACGCGGGGAATCCGACACCGGTGATTTCGAGCGCCGGGACGCTGCCCGCGACGACCGAGTACACGTTGGTTGCTCCGTTCAATGACCTTGCGGCCATGGAGCGGCTTTTTGCGCGGCACGCAGGCGAGATTGCGGGAGTGATTCTCGAGCCGATCATGATGAACATCGGGGTCTGCATGCCGGATGAAGGCTATCTGCAAGGGCTGCGGGAGATCACCGGTCGCCATGGCGCCATGCTGATTTTCGATGAAGTGAAGACGGGGGCGAAGCTGGCGCGCGGCGGCGCGTGCGAATACTTCGGCATCAGGCCGGACATCGTGACGCTGGGGAAATCGATCGGCGGCGGCTTTCCGCTGGCGGCGTTCGCGGCAAGTACGGAGACGATGCAGCAGATCGCGCAGCAGAAGATGTTTCACGCGGGTACGTACAACACGAATCCGGTAGTGATGGCGGCGGGGCTCGCTGCGTTTCGCGAAGTGCTGACGCCGGCGTGCTACGAACACATCAATCGTTTGAGCGCGAAGCTGGTCAGCGGCTACCAGCAGATTATTCAGAAAACCGGCATGAACGCGTATGCGGTGGGCGCCTGCGCCAATGGTGCGCTGATGTTCTACTCCAAGCCAGTGCGAAATTATCGCGACTGGTACGATATCGACCACGAAGTCTGGATGCACTACTGGTTCGGCATGGTCAATCGCGGCGTGATGGCGCAGCCCTACTGGTGGGACGAGCAGTGGACCATCTCGGTGCAACACACGGACGCCGATATCGACCATCATTTACAGGTTTTCGCGGAGATTGCGCCCACGCTCGCTGCCGCACAGCACGAGCGCCAGGCGGTTCCGTTGCACGCATAACCACACGGATGGCCACTGGAAGCACGCAATCCACTGTTGCCGACACCGCACCGCACTTGAAGCGCGTGCTGGGCACGTGGGATCTGACGTGGCTTTGCGTGGCGGCGATCACGAACCTGAACGTCGTCCCGGTCATTGCGTCGAACGGGCCGGTTACCACGTGGCTGTGGCTGCTGGCGCTGGCGTTCTTTTTCTGGCCGCAGGGTATCGCGGTGATGGAACTGGCGCAGCGATTTCCCGAAGAAGGCGGCATTTACATTTGGGCGAAGGAAACGTTCGGCGATTTTCACGGGTTCATGTGCGGATGGTGTTACTGGACCACCAACATGTTCTTCATTCCGACGCTGCTGTTTTATCTCGCCGGCATTCCCGCATATATCGGGGGCAAAGCCACGGCTCACCTCTCGTCTGACGGGGTGTTTTTCTTCCTGCTCACCACGGGGCTGCTCTGGCTCACGGTCATTCTCAACATCCGCGGCATGGGCGTGGGCAAGTGGATCAATAACCTGGGCGGCATCGGGACCATGATTGCGACGCTGGTGCTGATGGCGCTGGGCGCGTCTGTTCTCGTGCGGGGAGGGATCGCGCTCCACTGGAGCGATTTCGGTTTTGGCGGCGACTACCGGCTGGTCTCGGCGTTCGGCGTGATCTGTTTCGGTCTGGTGGGTTTGGAACTGGGGCCGGTGATGGGCGACGAGATTCGTGATCCGCTGCGGACCGTGCCGAAATCGATTGTGTATGGCGGCATTCTGTCTGGCGTGCTGTATGTTGGTGCGACCCTTTCGGTTCTGCTTTCCGTGCCGCAGCGCGACGTCGCGGTGGTACAGGGCGTACTCCAGGCGGTCGACAAGATGACGGCCGGTCAAGGCCTCGGATGGATTCTGGCGCCGCTTGCGGTGCTGATGTGTGCCGCAATTGCGGGCTCGGTTTCGGCTTGGGCGGCGGGCTCGGCACGCGTGATGTTCGTGAGCGGACTGGATCGGTACCTGCCGGCGGCGCTGGGCAAGATTCATCCGCGGTACAACACGCCGCACATCGCGCTGGTGGCGCAGGGCGTCATTTGTAGTTCACTGATTGCCATGAGTTTCATCGGCGCCGGGGTAAAGGAAGCCTACATCACGCTGCTCGACATGGCGGTGGTGCTGCAGATGTTGTCGTATCTTTATCTTTTCGCCGCGCTGCTCATGGTGGTGCGCAAAGGCGAGAATCTATATCTGGGGCGGCGCAAGCTCTGGTTCGCGGCGACGAGCGGCCTGGCGGCGACGACGATTGGCATGATCGTGGCATTTATTCCGTCTCACCAGATCACGTCCATCTGGGTGTTTGAGGGGAAGATGATTGTGTCCTGCATCGTGTTTCTCGGGCTTGCGGCGGGATTGTTTCGCTATTATTCCCGCCGGCGGATCTGAAGCGACGATAAGTCGTCGGCCTGACGTGGAAGCCGGACTTTTTGTATGCAGGTGACGTCGTTACCAGGCGGGTCTACCGTTTTCGCCCCGTAGCACGAGGATCTTGCCGGATACTTCGATCTCGCTGGCAACGAAAAGGTCGCTGGCGCTACCACCCCGATACCCCTTCACGGACAGAGAGTCACCCGGTTTGAGGCTGAAGCCGTTCTGCTTGAGGAATAGCTCAGGCGCCAACCGCACAAGGGTTGTCTCCTTTCCAGCCTTCAACCAAATGTCCATCATGGGTGAGTCCGAGAGTGGATTGATCTCTGCAACCGTTCCCTGCAGCGTTTGGACGGGCGCGGATTCTGTCCACGACCGCCAGCAATGGTGACCACCCTGAGAGCTGTGATGATAGCCGTCATGGTCACAGCAATCATAGTGGCCGCAGCAATCGTGGGCGGACAACGGCACCACAGCAAGGAACGCGATTAAGGCGAGCCTGGATGATCGTGTCATTTCATGCCTCCCGGCTCGAGCCCGGAGGCTTGCGACCGTGGCTGAGCCTCAATACTGCACTAGATGTTAACTGCACATATACTGACATAGCATATACTGGATTGCAAGGGGGGTTGTTTAGCCCTTACGACTGGAGGAAAGAACCATGTCTCGCCAACCATGCCCTCGACACCAGGGCAAATTTGCCTGCACCTGCGGGATGGGACACCTGTATCGATTCGTGGAGCCCGTCATCCTGCTCCTGCTGCTTGAAAAAGGTGAAGCTCACGGCTACGAGCTTGGGACTGAACTTCCAAAGTATGCGCTTACCGACGCTGAGGTCGAGGTAGCAGCCATGTACCGGACCTTGCGTACGCTGGAGGAGAACGGCAATGTGACGTCGCGGTGGGATACGCGCAGCGGCGGTCCGGCGAGACGCCTTTACCGGTTAACCGCTGAAGGCGATCAGCACCTGCGCGAATGGGTGGCCGTGCTTGATCATATGTCGAGTTCTATGAAGAGGTTTTTGAAAGCGGCACGCAGTGCAAAGCCGCTCAATCCTAAGCCAGGAGAACAGCGGCCTGCCTGATTCGATTCACCAGTCTCGCGCTGTGTGCACGGACAGCGCTGAGCAGTGGAACGCAATTAATGCTCATATACGCAAAAGGCCGCTGCTAGGTCGCCGGCGATACTTTTCTGTTGCTAGAGGACGCGACACCGGCACTGATCGCGGGCAGGGCGAAGGCTCCGCGGGTGATGGTGGATCAGACTTTTAGTCCGTTAACGAAAGAAAATATTGTGGCCAGGGCAATCGGAAGGTATTCTGTGAACCAGGAGCCCGGCAGCGGAAAGCGAGCTTCCCGGCGCCTGAAATCGGCCTCGAAGAGTGAGCTCAAGACAATGGATGCAATGGTGATTGGCGCGGCAGTGGTGGGTAGCATGGCGACGGCGTTTGTGGTGCAGCGGGCCGTACTAGGCGTCATGTTTCGCGCGATGCTCCGTAACAAGCCCACGCGCCAGTAGTCTGCAAATTGGGCCTCTTCTCCTGGAAGAATCTGCAGAATTCCCATTCTTTAAAGCCGTTCCCACAGTAAGCTGGCGCCAAAACACAAACCCTTTGTGCTGAGTTGGTTGTGGTGGATCGGGCGAGGTTTCGCCGGCCTTGGCCGGGCAATTGCAAACTTCGTGACGCATGAGAACAAACTTCGCCTGGCTCTTAAACGCGACTCTTTTCGGGGGCCTTTTTTTGGGGTTCCTGACGACTGCTCCCACCGTGCTCCGCGCGGATGACCACAGATACCACGACGCGGCACACAACGACGACCACGTGTGGAACGACCACGAAGAGCGGGCGTACCGCATCTGGCTGAAAGACACTCATCGCAAGCATCGGGAGTTCGAAAAGCTCAGTGAAGCCGATAGACAGGCATACTGGGCGTGGCGGCATGAACACTCCGACGCCGTGCTCAAGATCGATGTGCGATAAGCTTCTGCCACCATAGGGCGGAGCATGTACTTCGCCCTGTGCGCTCCGTACTTCGCACCGAAGCCATCTGCCTGAAAAACATCGCTGTATTTTCGTTCCCGTCCCTGCGTAATGGTAAGATTTCCCGATCCGGGTCTTTCCATGAAACGCTATCGCATGTACATCAACGGCGAATTCGCCGAGAGCCGCACGGGTTCCTGGTTTCCGGTGGTGGATCCCTCGACGGAGGAGATCATCGCCGAAGTGCCGGACGCGGCCGAGGCCGATATCGATGCGGCTGTCGGAGCAGCACGCGCTGCGTTCGATTCGGGTACGTGGCCGCAGACGACGGCGCAGGAGCGGGGACGTCTTTTGTTCCGGCTGGCCGAGCGGGTACGCCGCGAAGCGCCGCTGCTGGCGGAACTCGAAGCGCGCAACTCGGGCAAACCGATCGTCGAAGCCGAGTTCGACATCAACGATACCGCGACGTGCTTTGAATACTACGGCGGCTTGGCCACCAAAGTGATGGGGCACGTGAATCCCGTGCCCGACAATGCGCTCAGCCTTTCTTTGCGCGAACCGGTAGGAGTGGCGGCACAGATCATCCCCTGGAACTATCCGTTGCTCATGGCGGCGTGGAAACTCGCGCCCGCGCTGGCGGCCGGATGCACATGTGTGCTGAAGCCGGCGGAGCAGACGCCGCTCACGGCGCTCGAGCTTACGGGATGGCTCGCGGAGATCGGTGTTCCACCAGGAGTCGTTAATGTCGTTACGGGATTTGGAGAAACTGCCGGCGCCCCGCTGGTGAAGCATCCCGGAGTGGACAAGGTTGCGTTCACAGGCAGTTCGACGGTGGGCAAGTCGATTCTGAAATCGGCCGCGGAAACGGTTAAGCGCGTCACACTGGAATTGGGTGGCAAGTCGCCAAACATCTTCTTCGCCGATGCGGATTTCGAAGCGGCCATCGACGGCGCGCTTTTCGGAGTGTTCATCAACCAAGGCGAGGTTTGCTCGGCTGGCAGCCGGATTCTGGTGGAGAAGGCGATCTACTCGCGGTTTGTCGAGGCCATGACAGAGAAGGCGAAGAAGATCAAGCTGGGAGCTCCGCTGGACCGGTCTACGAAAATGGGGCCGCTGGTCAGCAAGGAGCAGTACGAGCGCGTGCAGTCTTATGTGGCAGTCGGTAAACAGGAAGCGAAACTGACGGCGGGAGGCGGAAGGCCCGCGAGCCTGCCGCGCGGATACTATATCGAGCCGACGATTTTTGCGGATGTGGATAACAGCGCCCGGATTGCGCGCGAGGAGATTTTCGGTCCCGTGGCAGCCGTGATTCCATTCTCTGATGAAGCCAACGCGATTCGCATTGCCAACGATTCGCCCTATGGTCTGGCGGCCGCGGTTTGGTCGCGCGATATCTTCAGGGCATTTCGCGTGGTGAAAGCGCTGCGGGCGGGCATCGTTTGGGTGAATCACATGCAGCCGACTTATGTGGAAGCGCCTTGGGGCGGCTATAAGCAGTCCGGCTTCGGGCGTGAGCTGGGGCCGTGGGGCATCGAGGAGTACCTGGAAACAAAACAGGTGCATATCAATCTCAACGAGCAGCCCATCGGGTGGTATTGATGAGCGCGATTCAACTGAAAACGCCGGTGCCAGGTCCGCGATCGCGAGCACTGCTCGGGAGGCGCGAAGCGGCGGTACCGCGCGGTGTGTCGCAGGTAACTCCGGTTTATGTCGAACGAGCGGAAGGCGCGTTGATTGAAGACGTGGACGGCAACCGGTTTCTCGATTTTGCGGGAGGAATCGGTTGCCTGAATGCGGGGCAGTGCGCTCCGGCCGTGGTGGAAGCCACGCGGGAGCAGATCGGCAAGTTCCTGCACACCTGCTTCATGGTGACGCCGTACGAAGGCTATGTGCGGCTGGCGGAGAGGCTGAACGCGCTCGCGCCCGGCAACTTTGCGAAGAAGACACTGCTGCTGAACAGCGGCGCAGAAGCTGTCGAGAACGCGATTAAGATCGCGCGCGCTTACACGAAACGGCCGGCGGTGATTTGTTTCGAGGACGGGTTTCATGGCCGCACGCTGCTGACGCTGGCGCTGACGAGCAAGACGCACCCGTATAAGACGGGTTTCGAGCCGTTTCCGAGCGATGTGTACCGCATCCCTTATGCCTACTGTTACCGATGTTCGTACGGGTTGCGATATCCGTCGTGTGAGATGCACTGCGCTCATCATCTGGAGGATACGTTCAAACGGGTTGTGGCAGCCGAGAGCGTGGCTGCCGTCATTGCGGAGCCTGTGCTGGGGGAAGGCGGATTCGTGACTCCACCGCCCGAGTTTCTGCCGGCGATTCAGAAGATTTGCCGCCAGCACGGCATTGTCTTCATCGCTGACGAGGTACAGAGCGGTTTCGCGCGCACTGGAAAAATGTTCGCGTCGGAGCATTTTGGCATCGAGCCGGATCTAATCACTATGGCCAAGAGCCTCGGTGGCGGATTTCCCCTCGCGGCTGTCACAGGACGGGCGGAGATTATGGACCACACGGGGCCGGGCGCGCTGGGCGGGACCTTTGGCGGCAATCCGGTATCGTGCGCCGCGGCATTAGCGGTTTTGGAGACGATCGAGCGGGAAAATCTTTGCGAGCGCGCGGCCAGGCTCGGCGAGTATTTTCGCGGGCGCGCCGCTCGTTTCCCGCTGGCGGGCGAAATCCGTGGAATCGGCGCGATGCAGGCCATCGAGTTGGTGAGCGCCGACGCGACCAAGCGCGTCAGCCAATACTGCTACGAACATGGCCTCATCACGATTTCGGCCGGCACCTACGGCAACGTGGTTCGTCTGCTGGTGCCGCTGGTGATCACGGACGCGCAGTTCGCCGAAGGGCTCGATGTCCTGGAAGCAGGACTGCGGGAGGCGGCAGCTTGAAGCGCGGGCTGTCTTTCCGGCAAAGGCAGGTTCCCAGGGTCGGGAGTCAGCGTCAGGCCTTCTTGTAGACTTCTTTCCATCCGCCGGTCGGGAACACCGCGCCCACGATACCGCCGACGACGGCACCCACGGCGGCCAAAGCGCCCCGGATCACGCCGGGGCTGACGATGCAGAATTGGGTGCACCTTCCTGCCGCCAAGCCGACGCCCAAGCCCGCACCCGCTCCGATGCCCGCGCCGATCAGCGCATTTCGGGCTCGATGGCCGGCTTTCCTCTGCGATATGCGGACAATCTGCTGGCGGGCAAACGTCTGCTGGCTTTTCGCGCTGGTTAACGCGATGGAATCGTCGGTCACGCTTTCGAGCCGTCCATGTGTGGCGGCCTGACCCGCGACTTCGACTCGAACTTCAGTACCCGGCGCTAGGCCTTTTGCGTTGGTCCAATTTCCAGCGGGAGACTGCGCGACCAGAGCGAGAGCGGAAACGAGGAAGGCCGGCAGCGAACGGCATACGAGTTTGGTCGCAGGCCCTACTGCTGTTCTGCTAAGAGTTGAGAGTTCGGTCACCGCATTACCAGGAGACGTTTCCGGAGTACGAAGCACAGGGCCAAAGCGACGGGAAAGAGCGTGATGGTGGCCGGCTCCGGCACCGCCGCCGACTCGAATCCTTCCGCGGCGAACGCATCAGCAGCCGTCGTGGGATGAAAATCATCCCAAAACAGATACTGGCTGGGGTTGCTACAGACCGTGACACCATTGAAGCAGGGGTCGGTGACATTGGTGAAACCAAACGCGGATGGGTCTGCCACCATCGATCGCACCAAAGCCGCTGTGTCATAAAAGCGGACTCCGCTGGGCAGGCTCGCCTGCAACTCTGCGTTGAAAGCATCAGTAATCAAAGAGGCTTCCGCCGCAGCCGCCGGCCCCAGGCTCGTAAAGGTGGGGGTGAGACCGAGATCCGGCATGCCAGGCACCAGGATGTGCTGTGCCCCGAGGCTTTGGAGCGTGGTCACGATCCCTACCAGGTCACTTACCGCTCGGGCAGCGATTTCAGTCGGCGTTGTGTCGAGAGGCGAGGGCGAAAGGAAGTCGTCTGGTCCACCCCAGACCACAAAAAGGCCATTGCTGAGGAAGGGCTCCAATAGGCCTTCCGAACCGGCGAGTTCGGCCTGCATACCGGGCAGATCAAAACTACCGAGACTCGTCGGTGTGCCACCGTCGGACAAATTGCCGACACCGGTAGTAGCGCCGATCCAGGCGAAATCCTCGAGGGGAACTCCCAGATTGTTTGCCAATTGCTCGACGGCCACGGGCCCATTGGATCTACGACCCATGTAATAAGGGGGCCCGGGCTGACCGCTTGCAGCGAAGAGATTCCCATTGTCCGAAAGACTGTCACCATATACCACGACCGAGCTGAACGGATCAGCGAGGGCAACCGCTGGAATGGTCGAGAGAGCTACCGTCAGAGCCAGGATTCTTGCGGGCGAGAGGCGGAGTTTCATGTGGACCTCGTTTTCTTGAGACCGACTAACAATGTCTTTGGTGCACGGTAAGAAACTATACACCGATTGACCGAGGCCATGTTGCAGAGCTATTCGGTGGGGCGTGAATCGTGCAAGTTTTCTTTTGTGTTGCGGACATTCAGATCGAATCGTATAATCCCACGATGACTAAGAATCGTTTTGTCGTAACGGTAGCAGCTTTGTTGCTGATTATTGGCGGGATCGCGCTGGCGCAAAAGCCGGCCCAGAACGTGTCAGGGCGACGCCACCCCAACCTCGCGGCCGCTCAGCGCTTGAGCGAAAGGGCGTTCGAGAAGATTGTTGCGGCGCAACAGGCCAATGAATGGGACATGCAAGGTCACGCTCAAAAGGCGAAAGAACTCCTGGACCAAGTCAACAGGGAGCTGAAGCAGGCGGCGCTCGCAGCAAATCGAGCTAAATAAAGTGTCGAGTACCAGGTAGGTTCCAGGAACTCGGTCGTCAATCAACGGCTCAGCTATTTGAAATGTTGATTCCGGCTTTCGACAGTGTGCTCAGAATAATGCTCATGGGGTTGAGCGAGTCATTTTGAATGCTATTGGTCGAGGTCGTTGTGCTGCTCGTGCTGCTGTCGCTGGACGAGTTCGTGTCCGAGCCAGACGAACCAGCGTGGAAGTGGTGATGGTGATGATGGCCGCCGGTTGCTTTAGCAAGATCGCTCACGTTCGGCAGTTGGCTGCTCTGTGAAGCATTCGTAAAGTCCTGGGCCAGCTGGTTAAGTTGGTTGGCGGCAGTAGTGTTGCCTTGCGACTGTGCTGTTTGTGCTGCGCTTTGCAGGCTGCTGGCAATCTGCTGGGTGACCTGTTGGTACTGGGACGGGTTGGATTGCTGCAACTGCTGGAGCGTGCCCATCAGTTGAGCGAACGGCGACAAGTTGCTGTTGTCATTTTGTTGCGTTACCTGGGATGTGTTCCCGGTATTTTTCGTCGCGCTCGTGTTCTGGAGCGCGCTGGTCAGAATCGATTGCAAATAGCCGCTAGTGATATTGTTGACAGAACTCATGCCCTCTTATCGGCAGTGGCATCGCCGATCTTGAGTCATGCGCAAGTTGTTGAAAATGGAGCGGAAAGGCGCCTTGATCAGGTGCGCTTATCCGTTTCTCTCAAGAAGGGCTCGCGCCACGGGGCGGATTTGCTCGAATTGTGCATGAGCGAGAGATGAAACGAACGGCGCGATGGGGCCGGTTTCGGCAAGGCCGGACGCGTCGACGCCTGCATGCAGCACGGGCGCGGCGCCCCAAGCGTCACGGAGGTCCTCGAACGGCAGGAATGCCTGGCGAATCTCCTCGGCGACTGCATAATCCCGGCGCATGCAGGCCTCGAACAATTCGCGGCTAAGGCGCGGGGCGAGCACGCCAGAGCCGGTGGTGAAGCCGGCCAAATTGAAATCGCGCAGATGTACGACAGCGGGCCGCTCGCCAATGCCGCTGATGACGCGGGCGGCGGGCACACGACGCAGCAGGCTGGCCAGGTAGGCGTCATCCTTCGGATCCTTGCGGACAACCGCGTACTTGATGGATTCGCAGATTTTGGAGTCGACCAGGCGGCCGACGGCGTCGAGACCGGCTTCGCGATCGGGGCCGAAATCGGCTTCGTGCTTGATGTAGACCGAGAGCGGAACGCCACATGCTTCGGCGATTTCGCGCAAGCCGGTTTCCAGGCCGCCGGCATCGCGCGGATCGGCGCATGGCAGCACGAGGACGGAGGGAAAACGGTGCTTGCGGATCAACGGGGCCTGGTCCATGGCACGGCCGTAAGAAGGGCCGACGCCGGGAATGACGGACATCTCATGCGCGAAGCCACTGGCCCACTCGACGAGCTCGGCATACTCGGCCATGGTGATGTGGTAGAGAAACGCATTGCCGCCGTAGATCACGTTGGAGATCCCGTGCTTCTGCAGATGGCGCAGGATTTTTTCGTTCTGGACGAAATCGAGCGAACGGCGGGAATCACGCTTGCGCGCGAGCGGCGGGACGGGAAATACGGCCGGCCGGTCGCTGGAACCGGCGGAAGCGGCCATCCCGATGCTGCCGATGGCGGCTTGTTGGAGAAATTCTTTGCGCGTCATGAGTGTGAGTGGACTCCAGGGGTATCGTCCAGTCTACGTCCATCCGGCAAACGTTACAATGACGGGTTGAGCCCGCTCGATCTCATAAAACCTGACATCCGGAACCGTGTGGAGGAACTGGGGCGCGTATTTCAGTCCGCCCAACCTTTTCGGCACATCGTGTTAGAAGATTTTTTAGCCCCCGAGTTCTGCCGGGAGTTGATGGCGGAGTTTCCTGCTTTCGATCGAGAAAAGGCGCGCAACGAGCTCGGTGAGGAGGGCAGGAAAGCAGTGAATACAAACCTGCCGCAACTGGGACCGGCATACTCGCGTTTGGACGGGCTGCTGCGCGACCGGGCGTTCCTGGAGTTCATGGGACGCATCACCGGCATTCCGCACTTGCTCTACGATCCTAAGTACCTTGGCGGCGGCACGCACGAAAACCTGCACGGGCAGGATCTCGATCCGCACGTAGATTTCAATTACCATCCCCTTACGCAGCTTCATCGCCGGCTGAATTTGATTCTGTTCCTGAACCCGGAATGGTGCGAGGAGTGGGGCGGCGCACTGGAACTGCATGTAAATCCATGGCTGCCGGAAGAAGAGGATCGGGTAAAGAGTGTTGTCCCGCTCTTTAATCGTGCGGTGGTGTTTGAGACGTCAGAAATATCGTGGCACGGATTCAAACGAATCGAGCTTCCGCCAGAGAAGCGGCATCTCTCGCGCCGCTCGATCGCTGTCTATTACTACACGCGGCGGCGTCCAGCGGACGAAACCGCGCCTGAGCATTCGACGGTATATGTTCCGCGGCAGCTTCCGGAGCAGATCCGCGCCGGTTACAGCTTGAAGCAAGCGGACGTGGACATGTTGCGGACGCTTATGGCGAGGCGCGACATGCTGATTCGGTTTCTCTATGAGCGCGAGAAAGAGTTCTCGCCTTCGGTACGCGTGATGCTGGGATCGAAATCGTACAAGCTGTACAAGATGTTGATCCAACCGGTGCGCGCGCCGTGGACGTGGTGGAAGACGCGGAACATGCGATAGGCGGTAAAGGCCTACATTGAGATTTCGCGACCTATCCCTTGCGCTTTCGCACGGGTGAATACCAGTTGGGCGGCGGCCACGTCTTCGACGGCTTGCCCGAGAGATTTGAAGGCCACGATTTCATCCGGCGCCGTGCGGCCCGGCACGCGGCCGAGAATCACTTCGCCTAACTCACCGGCGATGTGACTTTCTGTCCACCAGTTCTCACGCACGCCTTGGACGATGTCCCCCGCTTCGACCAGCGCGGCGGCTCGCGAATCGACGATCACGCGCGCGCGGGCCACGAGTGCGGGATCCATTTCGCGCGCATCGGGACGGCACGCGCCGACCGAGATCACGAGGGCGCCGGGCGAGATCCAGGCGTCTTGAACGACGGGTGCGCTAGATGAGGTCACGAGTGCAATTATGTCCGCTCCGCGCACGGCTTGTTCCGCGCCACCGGCGGCGTGGACCGCGACTGGGGTAATCGAGGCGGCATCAGAGACGAGCCGATCCAGGTGCTCGCGCGTAGGGCTCCAGGCGCGAATCTCGCGAAAGCGGCAAACGCGAGTAAGCAGCTCCAGATGGCTGCGTGCCTGCACGCCGGAGCCGAGCACGGCGAGGATGGTCCCTTCCGCGCGGGCCAAACGTTTGGCGGCGACCGCTGAAATTGCCGCGGTGCGCATTTCCGTGATATAGCGGCCGTCCATGATCACTTGGAGAGCCCCGGTTTCCGGATCGAATAACAAAATCGTCGCGAGATGTGCGGGCAGGCCACGGGCGGCGTTCTCATTGAAAACCGTGACGAGCTTGATGCCGAGCGACGCAGAGGAAGGCAGGTATGCAGGCATCACGCCGAAGAAGTTCCGCTTCGGAGGGACCAGGAGCGCCGTGCGCACCGGCTGCGTTACGTGGCCGCTAGAGAATTCTGAAAGCGCATGCTCCATGGTGACGATGAGATCGGCCAGAGGGAGCAGGTGGCGCACGTCGGATTCGGTGAGGAGTAAGGGCATGTGGGATCAGGCCGGCGGATTTACGAGCTTGAGAAAAGCCTCCAATACTTTGCCAGCCAACAGATCGTAGCTACCGCCCAGATCGTGACCCGCACCTTCGACGTGCAGCAGTTCCGTGGGCGCCGGAATCAGCCGCTGCGCTGTCTGCACTTCATCGAGCGAGCCGAAGGGATCACGGCAGCCGTGGACGAAGAGGGCGGGCGTCCGCAATTTTGGAAAGTGGGCCGTACGTAGTTGATCGGGCTTCTTGGGAGGATGGAGCGGGTACGAAAGCAGGAGAAGGCCACCAGCGATGGCCGGCTCTTCCGCCGCCAGCATACTGGCCTGCCGCCCGCCATAAGAGTGCCCGCCGAGAAAGATGCGCTCGGGCACGATTTCGCGCATCACCTCCACCGCCCGCCGCAAGCCCGCGCGATCGTTGGCGCCGTTTCCAAAGGGCGGACCGTGCGGGCGCACCTGCCGGAAAGGCAGATCGCAGCCCAGCACCACGATGCCGGCCGCGGCGAACGCTTCCGCCACCGCGACCAGCAACGGCGCCCTGCAGTTTGAGCCTGCGCCATGGGTCAGTACAAGAGCGGCAGACGCGTTGCCATTTGGTCCGTGAAGAAAGCCCCTCACGGCGGTTTGACCCACTACTTGATTCGTGAAATTTTCAACAGCGCTCATGTCGCGTACATTGCGATGATACTGGAATGGTCACCTCATTTGACGCCATCATCATAGGGACCGGGCAATCCGGCCCGCCGCTCGCCGGGCGGTTGACAGCCGCGGGAATGCGCGTGGCGATCATCGAGCGCAAACGGTTCGGCGGCACTTGCGTCAACAACGGCTGCATCCCGACCAAGTCGCTCGTGGCCAGTGCGAAGGCCATCCAGATGGCCAGGCGTGCCGCGGATTACGGGTTTCGAACGGGTGAGATCACCGTCGACATGCAAGCGGTGAAAGCCCGCAAGGACGGCATCGTTGCGGCTTCTAATCAGGGGGTCGAGAACTGGTTGCGCGGCATGCAGAACTGCACCGTATATCAGGGCCATGCGCGTTTCGAGAGCCCGAGCACGGTTCGCGTGGGCGACGATGTGCTGGAAGCCGGCAAAATCTTCATTAACGTGGGTTGCCGTGCGGCGAAACCGGCCATACGGGGTCTCGATACGGTGGGCTTTCTGAATAACTCCAGCATGATGGCCGTGGACTTTCTGCCACGGCATCTGGTCATTCTGGGCGGCAGCTACATCGGCCTTGAATTTGGACAAATGTACCGGCGTTTCGGCAGCGAGGTAACCGTAATCGAGCACGCGGAGCGGTTGATCTCGCACGAAGATCCCGATATCTGCGACGCGATCCGCAGGATTCTCGAAGGCGAGGGTATCCGGATTCTCACCTCCGCCAGTGTTGGTGGGGTGTCGCAAACGGGCGAGCGGCTTATTTGCAAGGTTTCGATCGCCGGCAAGGATCAGGAGATCGAGGGCTCGCATCTGTTGGTAGCGACGGGCCGGGTACCGAACACGGGCGACCTGGGGCTCGAGCGGGCAGGCGTCGGGGTGGACGCTCGCGGGTTTATCCAGGTGGACAACCAGCTCTGCACGAATGTTCCTGGCATTTGGGCGACGGGGGACTGCAACGGTCGCGGTGCGTTCACGCATACCTCCTATAACGATTTCGAAATTGTAGCGGCGAATCTGCTGGATAACGACCCGAGGCGTGTGAGCGACCGCATTCTCGCATACAACCTCTATATCGACCCGCCGCTAGGGCGCTGCGGGATGAACGAAACCACGCTTCGGAAATCGGGACGAAAGGCGCTGATCGCCACTCGGCCCATGACCCGTGTTGGACGCGCAGTCGAGAAAGGCGAGACACAGGGATTCCTAAAGGTGCTGGTGGATGCGGAAAGCAAGCTGATTCTCGGCGCATCGTTACTGGGCGTGGAATGTGACGAGGTGGTCCACTCGCTGCTCGACATCATGTACGCCAAGGCGCCTTACACGGTGATTCGGCGCGCGATGCACATTCATCCCACCGTCTCGGAGTTGGTGCCGACGCTTCTCGGCGACCTGAGGCCGCTCGACTAGCAGGTGCGCGTCTATTGTGCCCGGCTCTGGATCTCCTGGAGCGTAAGGGTGGCTTGCTGGCGCACACGGTCGGGCATACCCGCCACACCGCGTGCGTAGCGCTCCACATCTTCCAGATCCTGCTTCTGCCCGACCCTCAGCAGGCCACGTAACGCTTCCCAGGCGTGCTCTTTATCCGGCGATAACTCGGCCAGGGTATCCCCCGCCCCGACAACAGCTCCGTCTTTGTGGTCTAGCACCAACACTTCGCCGGGAAGCGGAGACCGCACTTCGCTGTCGCCCACGTGGCCGACCAGCGTTCCCGGATTCACGTACTCACCGGTTTTCAAGCGGTATCGGATGTGACCCGAGGTTGTGGCAGTGATGGAATACGGCCGCAACATGGCCATGAGTTCACTATGACCGGCGGCATCGCCGAAATTGGTGAGTGACAATGCGGCATTGCGGCGTACCATGGGGGCGGGATCGGCGAGCAACTTGAGCAGAGTCGCGTGAAACGGCTCGTAGGAATGATCTTGGCCCATGATCCATGCCACCGTCTGGCGCAATTCCAGACTGGGATTTGTCGACACGGCTGCAATCTGCGGATACCACTGTCGTGCGCGCAAGTCGCCGTGGGCGAGATGTTCGCCGATCTGTACGAGAGCGTGCTGGGCTTTGCGAGGCTTGGCCGCGGCGTTGTTTAAGTATTCGGTGATTTCCGCGTCGGAGAGCTTACGTCCAAACCAGGTTTCGTACCAGAACAGGAACGGGAACAACACCAAGAGCAGTGCGAACCCGGTGATCAGCAAGTACGCGCGCTTGCTGGGACGTTTAGAGGCCGTGGTGGGTGTCAATCCAACTTATTCTGGCACGATGCGCCGGCTCGCGAGAACATTCGGTTCGTCGTGCGCGGCGGCGATCCGCAAATCTTCCTGCTCGCTCAAGCGCGTCCACAGCGTCTCGGGGTGAGGATCAAACACGATTGCGGGATTGGCCGGCAGCACATCCCACGCATTCAATCCCATTTCGAATTCCAACTGCCCGGCGTCCCAACCGGCGTAGCCCAGATATAGCCGGAACGATTTCGGATCAGCATTGGAAGTGATGGCCTTCTCGACGGCGCTTTTGCTGGAGATCATGTAGACATCGCCGAAAACCCGCTTGGCGTCTTCCAGCTTCGCGCTGCTACGGATCAGGCCCATGACGCCCGACATGGCCACCGGGCCACCGAGGTAAAGCGGCTCCGTCCGTCCCTTGGCGCCGTCGAGATCGCGCGCGAGTCGCGAGACGGGGAACTTGGTTTGACGGTTTACGATCAGGCCGAGCGTTCCCTCTTCGTTGTACTGCACCAGGACAATGACCGTTTCAGCGAAGTTCGGATCCTCGAGACTACGGCGGGCTACCAAGATCTTTCCGGCCGTCAGATGCTTGGTGGGCGCATCCGTTTGCACCGGTACCGGCCGCCAACGGCTTGCTAAAGCGGCGGTGGCTGCCAGTCCAAGGATCACCGCAATGCGCAGAGGGCGCGCAGGCTTCACGCGATGATGCGCTCGCCCATCCATCTCTCAATTCTATCTCGCCGGCCTCATTCCAGCGGTGCGTAATATCCGCGGCGCCAGGAAGCACGCACCGAGGGCTGGGTCACTTGTACACGCACATGGCGGTAACGGCCGTCATTCTGACCGTTGCTCGAGTAGTAGCCCAAAACATACTGGCTTCGCAGATCCCGGCTGAGCTTCTCCATCGCGTCCGGAAGATCTGCCATTTTGTGCACCTGGATCATGCGTCCGCCGGTTTCATCGGAAATCCGTTCCAAGAAATGCGAACCTTGCAGAAGGCCGAGAGAATAGATCCGCACGTCGGCTTCCCGCACCAGGCTGCGGATTTCGGGCGCCGTGTAGCGGCTGTTGTTGTCACCGCCATCCGACAGAATCAGCAGCGCCCGGCGCGGGTTCTTGGAGGATTTCATTTTCTGAATGCCGAGATAGATCGCATCGTAAAGCGCCGTCCACCCGTTAGGTTGAGTCGCGTGCAGCCAGCCCGAGATCTCGCTGGTGTTGGCGGTGAAGCTCGTGAGCAGGTGCGGAATCGTACTGAACTGTACAAGTAGGAACTCGTCCCCGGGGAGGTCTGTCTGGAAGAATTGATCGACTGCCGCTACCGAAGTATCGATCTTGTTGCGCATGCTTCCGCTGGAATCGAAGATCAGCCCTACCGACACCGGCGCCTCTTCGGTCGATAGGTACGCGATTTCCTGCTCGACATTGTCTTCGAAGAGGTGAAAATCATCCTTCCGCAGGCCGCGGACCGGCCGTTCCAGGACGTCGGTCACCGTTACCGGGATCTGAACGACCTTTATGTCCAGGCGGATGTTGCGCGAGCCTGGGGGATTCAAGCCTGGGTTCAACGGCGCGTGTCGTGCCACAGTAACCGGGCCTTCATCCGACCGCACCGGACCATCGGCAGCCAGGGCGCCGGCTGCCATTGCCAACACCACCCCCGTCAGAGCGGCAACTCGAACTGAAGAGAATTGCATGGGCCCCCCCTTCACCAGTCGAGACAGCTAGTATAAAACCGTCCGCATCAAATTGGTAATCGGTAACTCACCTGCACGGGAAAACATCGAAGAGGTAGCGATGGTGCTCATTCGGACATTGTTTATTACCTTGGTCTTGGGCCTTCCGGTTCACGCCGTGAATCCGTGCTCCAACGCGGCTGTTACGGGTCCGTATGGCCTGCACCTGTCCGGCGTGAGTACGATCTCCGGTGGCCCGCAGCCGTTCGCCAGCATGTCGCGCACGACGTTTGATGGAGAGGGGCATATTAGCGGCTCCTCGTCGGTCAACTTCAATGGTCTGCTGCTCGGCAATCCGGTCACGGGAACGTATGACGTGGGCCCGGATTGCGCCATCTCTCTCAGACTGCAGGACGATTCGGGAGCGTTCCAGCATTTTGCCGGTAAACTGGCGGCGAGCGGAAGCGTGATCGAATTGCGCCAAACCGATGCCGGCTCGGGCGGCCACGGAGCCATGATGCGCAGCGCCAATACATGCAGTCAGGCGGACCTTCGGCCCAGTTACGCCTTTTCACTAGCGGGGACGGCGACGCCGCTCGCGCCCGCCGATGTTCCGGGGAGCATCACCGCAAAAGGCATGCTGCACATCGACGGCCCGGCCAGTTTCATGCTGATGCAACAGTTTGATGGGCTTGACGTCAGAGTGAACGGATCCTGGTCTCTCGAATCGGATTGCACGGTGCAGTTTGACCTGGTGCTGCCAGTGAAGGGTAGCAAAGCGGGCGTACCCATGAAACTGCGCGGAATCCTGGTGAACCAGGGGGTGCAGATTTTTGTGATCCAAACCAACCCGGCCACGGTGGCGCTGGCACGCTTGACGGCAAACTAACGATCAGAACGCTCTTTTTTTGCAACCGGCGCTTGCGTTCGAGCGTCATTCCCAGGAGAT
>Ga0335069_10004485_pt1 | contig 20689 bp, 19 predicted proteins | sample Lox_Sample_11_FD_206714 | JGI IMG/M metagenome (GOLD analysis project Ga0335069, IMG submission 206714) | Soil microbial communities from Loxahatchee National Wildlife Refuge, Florida, United States - Lox_Sample_1.1 | ecosystem: Environmental > Terrestrial > Soil > Wetlands | place: USA... | reverse complement strand
ACGAGAAGAAGCGCGCAGTTGAGACAAAAAGCCGAACTCACCTCGAAATGGATGAGATCGAAGAACTGCTTGAACTGGCACGCAAGACCGATGAGCGTTCCTGGTGCATTTTGACGCTGGCTTTCAACCACGGTCTTCGAGTGAGCGAATGCGCCGGCGGAGCCCCAGCAATTCCGGGCAAGACCCGTCCGGCCATTCCACCGCTAACGCTCTCCGATATCGATATGAGACACAGGACCATCCGAGTCCGAAGGCTCAAGGGCAGCCTCGAAACGACTCAGGCATTTGTGGAGCATCGTGGAAAACCTGCTCTATCAGACTACGCCTGTCTCAAAGCCTACCTCACCGTACGAATCGATGATGGATCGGACTTTCTCTTCACGGGTCAAAAAGGCCCGCTACATAGGTGGGCTCTGAATCGGATGTTTGTCGAGTTGCTGAAGAAGATATCGGACGCACGGGTCGCCCGCGGCTTGCATCCGATTCCGCAGGGTTGCTTTCGATTTCATACGCTAAAACACAGCGTTGCCACGATCATAGCCAACCGTGTGCAGAATATTTTCACTCTGAAGAATCATCTGGGACATGCATCCATCTCATCGTCGATGTCTTACGCGCATCCCGACTCTAGGGCCACCGCTGCGCAAGTGCAACATGCCTTATCAATTGCGTTTTCGGGCTTCTAGCGCTCGGTCAGCGATGCTGTTCGGTGTGCTGCGATGATTCGGTCGGTCAAGAAATGCTAAAGCTCAACATCCTGCCGGTGCCGTAAGAAAGGAGACCGATGCTGAAGTGGCTCCTGGGCTTCCTGCTGCAACGCCTGCTCATCCTTGTCGTGCTGGTCTTCACCTCGGCGATCCTCCCGCTCGCATCGTTCTGGCTGGTGCGCGACCCCGTGGGCGGCCAAGTGTTTTTCTGGGCTGCGCCGTGGACTTGTGCGGTTTGGTCGATCCTCGCCTACAACCTCATCGGGAGCAAATTCTGGCGCGAGCGCAAAGCCGTGGAGGAATGGCGGGCACGTCGCGGCGGGTACCTGCACTCGGTCGCCAAGGGCACTGCATGGATGTTCGCTTCGCTGTTCTTCTCCTACGCCTGCGAGTTCGCTTACATCTTCCTGATGCGGCCGTCCCCGGCAGCTATACAGTTTCTCCCAGCCGTAACCTACGCTCCCGTGGCGTTAACCTTTTGGAGAGCAGCCCGTGGCTAGGATCATCCCATTCCGAAAGCCCCGAAGGCTCACGCCGGAGATCGTGGGCGAGCTTCTGCGCATCCACAGTTCGTGCGTTCACGATCAAGCTGGTAAGTGTCCGCTGCTAGTAAGCGTCTCGTCGCTGACATGGGAATTGAACCAAGCGGCGAACATCGGGAACGAGGAAGACAATGCTTTCAAGCGCCACGATCCAGTGTGCGCCGCCCGGCCGCTGTCGGACCACGACATAGAACGAGAAGGACGGCGTCTCGCCGATTCCATGAATGAGGAGCCGGAATGACAAAAGAAGATGAGTTGGACGCGAAGATAGCGAATCTGTTCGAGCTAGATACGCCGAAGGACAAGCCGCTCATCAGTGACGAACAGCAGATCGCAGAGTTCGAGCGTGCAGAGAGTGCTCGTCTGTTGGAGGAGGCGTGCCAAATCTTTTTGACCCGCGAGCGCGAGTTCCAGAAGATAGCCGAACATCCTCGCGTCGTTACCGACATCCAGATGAACTGCCTGTGGTGGGATAGGCTGGAGTTGATGTACCAAGCCGAACAGGCGGTATGGCGTATTTTCTGCGGCGGGCAGCCTTCGCCGGAGCAGAACAAGCTGTACGCCAAGTTCCGAAAGCTCCTTCTGGAAGGTAGCGTGCTGAAGGCTGACGCGTGATTCCGCGGAACAAACTGAGGCGGGTTTGACGAGCCAGTGGCTCGTCTTCCTGGCTCGTGAGTCACCCAGAATCAGCAAGGAATCGCCGACTCAAACCCTAGCAAAATCTGCGGCATCTTTACTGGTTAGAGTTCCCCGAAAGCCGATGGTATACACTCAGGGCAACCGATGAATTCACCTGCTGCGAACCTTTCCATGACCGACTTGCCCGTTGCCGTCTACAAGTACCTCACCGCCGATAGGGCGGTCACGGTTGTTGAGAGACTTCTCATCCGGTTCAGCCAAGCTTCGGTTCTCAACGACGCGACAGAGCTAAAACCCCCGTTCAAGGGGGTTGGGACGCCCGAGGAAGTAAAGAAAGTGATTCTAGAGCGTGTCAAACTGCGGTTCCCCGACCTGATGAATCAAATCGCGACCCGGCTTCCGGCGCATATCGCGGCGGAAATGATCGACAACGTCATTTCAAAAGCCGCCGTGCAGGCAGAGGCGGCATTGCCGCAAAATGCGAAGAAGATCTACGACTCGCTGGATAGGAATTTCGGGGTTCTGTCCTTGTCGGATACTCCAACCGATTCTCTTCTTTGGGGCTACTACGGAGACGGCGGCTACGGGTTTCTGCTTCGTTTCGATCCGCAGCACTCCTGGTTCTGGGCCAGACAGAACGAGGAGGACGATTTTCGCCACCTGCGGCAAGTCGCGTACGTAGCGACCCGAACGCCGAAGTACGTCGTCGAACTGAAGGGAGCAGATGCGCTGTACAGCAAGGGCATCGAATGGGAGCATGAAAGAGAATGGCGCATCATCCGCAATTTTAATGATGCTGCACAAAAAGTGGGACCGGACCCATACGGCAAAGACGTCTTGCTGTTCGCGATTCCTCCCGATTGCCTCCGCGGCATTGTCATCGGTTATCGCGCCAAACCGGAATCTGTCGCGCGTCTTCGGGAAATCGTCGCGCGAAATCCTAGCCTCTCGCACGTTCAATTTGAACGAGCCGCCATCAGCGCGGACGGTCAGATTGAGATTCTGTCTGACGACAAATTGTGATGACCAAGAGTCTTCCGCGGTTGGAAAGGCCCCCTGATCTTGCGGGCTTGGGATCGTTCGGCGTGCAGTCCCGCGTGGTCGGGAGCTTCGAATGCGCGTTCTGGCTCCCTCTGTCGGAAACGGCAAAAATCTGGATTCTCGTGCGGCAACGCTCGCGTGGTGACGGACCGGTCATCCTGGACTGGAAGTTTACTTGCGAGCTTAAGGTCGGAACGGACATATTTGGCGCCGAGGAGATTTTTCATTTCGGATATATCCCCTGGGATTGGGGAGAGGGAGCAGAGGACACCCTGGTTGGGGAGGTGACGAGGCTCACCGCGCGGAGCGGAGATGCGGAAGGCCATCATATTTTGCGGGCGCGGTTTGTGATTACGCCAAGCGCGCTCCTTCGTTCCGCAGACCTCATTAAAACAAAGAATGGCGAGCCGGTGAGCGGAAAGGTTGTACGACCCGGGCCTGTCTGCCGCACAGGAGGGCTGACGTTCCGATTTTCCAGCGCCTATCGCCGGAGTGCAACCGGCAAAGTCGAATCTAACGTCCATTGCGAGCTGATCGAAGCGGCGGCGATGGGCCGTCCGAAAGAGGTTCTCTCTTCGTTCGACGACATTCTCACTCTTGCGTCCTTGGCGGAGCGGCGTGTTTTGGTCTTAACGGGCTGGCATGTGGAATATGCAAACGGCGCAAGAGTCAGTTCTTATCGGCGGGATTTCACGGCGCCATCGGACGAAGAGACCGACGTCAATGAAACGCTCATCTCCACCGAAGGTATTGAGGGATTCTTAAACCGCAGCCTCGAAAAGCTTGGGGAGCTTACGCATCCTGGGGCGCTGAAACAAGCGATTCAGTTTGCTCTGCACGGCCAATACCGAGGCATCGGCGATTCGTTCGTGATGTTGTTTGCCGGTGTCGAGACCCTGCTCAACCTGTTTGCGTCTGCGGAAGATCTCGAACCAATCATCGCCAAGAAACAATGGGAACCTTTGTTTGATCAGATGGCGGCTGCCGTCGCGGAGGAAGAGCAGTTCAAGAGTCTCGACGCTGACGTTCGAGAGCAGCTCCTCGGTAACGTTCGGGGCGCGAACCGGGCATTCTTCGCGGATCGGTTCCGACGGATGTGCTCCTCGCAAAACATTAATTTGGCTGATCTTTGGCCTATGACCGGCGGCCTGGGGAGCTTGTACGCGGTACGCAACAGAATCGTGCACGGTCGCGTGTTCTCGACGGACCAGGAATGGTTTCGAGTGATAACGGCAAAGTTTCATCTCTTGTGGATCCTGGAGAGAAGTATCCTGTGCATCCTGGGGTGGCCTATAGAGCGCAGCAGAGTGTCGGCACAAGGCTTGCGTGGACATACCCTCCACGCCCAATGGCGGACCGACCGGGACTACTTTGTAGGTACAAAATAGAAACGGACGAGGTCGTTGGCAAGCTCAATTCCAAAACTGAGCTATAGAGAATGACATGTCTCACCGGATTCATCGGCCTACGGTTCGATACTTCCTTCGAGTATGTTTACCGGGTGTGTGTCTCACTTGGCTGCTTAGCACCGATGCTCGTGATTTCGACATTCGCGCATGCAACTCGGTCTAGTCCGCACCAGGCCCACAAACATCGCATGCTTCATGGAATCGGTAGGTAAATATCACCGCGCGGGTGCAGTTCTGTACCCGTGCCCCGTCCCTCAGGCTGCATGAACTCCTTCTGGTTTTCTGCCCGTTTTAGAGCGCGTCCGAGATCATATGGAACATCCACTCGCTCGGGGAACAGCCGGACCATTTGTACCCTGCTTCGATCCTCCAGGGCGCGCCCGACAATCCAAATCTCGGCAAAGGGCACTCGCACGCTGCGAATCGCCTCTGTGATCGTGTTCGGGTCAATGACTTTGCCGCTCCTGCCTAGAATGAGCAAGCCAAAATAGGACGGGTACGCGCGCGCACATTTCTGATGAATAACCTGCATCAGGTCGTCCACGTGCTCTTCCCAGTCCACGACTTCAATGTTGTATGTCTGGATTTTGTTGTGCCCGCTGGACTGGTCCAGATGGTGCACCTTTGTATCGGGAGTGCTTTCTTCCGTCTCGATTTCCACCCAGTACTCGCGCTGGTCGCCCTCGGAGAGACCAAGCGCCCAGACGGCAGATGTCCACGCCTCGCGCTCTCGTTTGAAACGTCCACTGGACTGAGCCTCTAGGATGCCATGCGTATCAATGATCTTTTGCATTCGATGAATGACGAAGCTGGGACTCATCCAAAGCGCCTTATAAGTCGCGGTCGCTCGGATCATTGGCTTGCCACAGCGTAGACATTTGGGCGAGGCGTCGCCGATTATTTCTTCTGGACCTCGGAGTGGACAATGCGCGCAGATATACAACATTTGCTTAGAATACAGCACGGGGAGGCAAGGATTAGGGTTTTGAGGTCGAGTAGATCTTGAAGTCCGGCCAGAGTTGCGCCAGCCAACGCACAGAACCGTAACCTTGAGGTAAGCCAATGACTTGATTTACGTCATCTGCCGCGTCGAGAGAATCGAAGAACCATACTCGATTAAAGATTGTTCGATGCGGATGCGCAGCGTAGAAAGCACTACTGAGCTTGGCTATGTCGATAAGGGACAGAGGACCGGACGGGGTGTTGTAAGCGAAAGCATTGAAGCCGCCGTGGACGAGCAGGCAGAATTCGTCGAGTCGATGCGCGGCGAGGTGCTGTTGTTTTTCGGGCTGAAGGTAATTGTCGATCTTTGCATCCAATGCATTTTTCAGTGTAGCGACCGTTAGCGCTGGATCGTAGGCCCCCCCATCACCGGAAACGTCTATCCAGGGAAGGCCGTGAGGCTCTCCGCCGATGTAACGGATTCCGGTGACGTACTTGCTTAGCAGCGGATAATGAGGAAACTCATTTTGGTAGTAGGAATTGCCAAAGCGCTCGTCGTTGCTCTGCCAGCTCCGATCTACTTCGGCGGCGCAAGCGAAGAATTCGGAGCGAAACTCCTGCGCGTCCGCAGAAGCGACACGTTGCTCTCGCGCTTCTAGGAATGCGCCACGGAAGTTCCGGGGCTGGTATTCGCTTTCCCAACCGCGCCGAAGCAGGCTGAGGATCTGGTCGCGCAGCGACTCGCGCCTCTTTGCCTGAGTCATCTGTTGTCCGTCCAGCCATTCGACTAGTTCGAGCCCGACCCGCGCACCAGCGCCCGTGCCGATGAAATCCGGTGGGTCCATCCCTTCGGGAACTGGCGTCCAGGATAGACGCTTGCCGGCAAATTCTGGGAAGTGCACATCAAGGTCGTTTATGACGGCCTGTTCGCGCTGCAGGTGAGTGAGACGTGGTGTTGCCATGAGTCTTTCCTAATAAGGAAGTATACAATCCGGCATCGGCGAGAACGAATCGGAGAGCCTACTGTGCCAGATTCGGAAAGTAAGCGAGTACGCGCGCGGGTGAGTCCACGGCTAGTGGCGTAAAGCGATGGGAACGGCTAGATTCGAAGGAAGGATGCCAAGTAGACGATGAGCGACCCGTCAGACCGAGTCCAGGCCTATATACAAGAACAGCTCGACAGGCTGGCCACGGCAGAACACATGGACCGAATGGTCAGCGAAATTCCACACCTGGTCGAATCAATCCGAGCGATCCGGCGTTGTCCAATCCTACGAATCGTGTCGGGGCTGATGACAATCCCCGAGTTCCAGCCAAACCTTATTCGACTCGAATCACTCGTTCATCTCGTTGCGGCGCTGGCGGCAGGCGAAACAGAACCAACACGCGAAATGATTGAAACGTGGATAAATGACGATTTCGGTGAGGATATACTCACGCAGACCGAGGACCCGGTCGAGGACGTTTTCGTCAGCAACGTAGTGACTGGCACGGGCAACAAGCGGTTGTTCACGGGAAGTTGGGATACTCCTGATTTTTGGCTGCAGAATTTGATTGATGTCCTGTCAAGCGCTCCGGCAACTTCCAAACTAGATAGTGTTCGAGCACAGGTGGACGCGCTTCTCCGGTTGAGTGAGGCTGTGGCAGATAGGTCGGGAGCAAAACGTTTTTCAATAAGTGGTGGCACACCAGGCTCGCCTATCACAGTACCGGCTGGCGGAGAACTGCCAGCGGTGTCCGAACGGACTTGTTTCAAGGAAGCACAACTACAGGAACTAAGTGTGAGCAGGACGCATCTGGAACCCTTTCTTTTCGATCTGGAGTCGCGAGAACAACTTGCGCAACAGAAAATTGGAGAATCAGGATTACAACGGCGTCCCCTGATTGAATGCGATGGCGACGTTCTGTTGGCTATTCCAGAGGCGATTGGCGCTACGCTGCGACTTTACATCCTGGAAGCGATGAAAACGATTGATGCCGGTGCGCTCCGCGCATTCGAGGAGGTACTTCGCAGAAGACAAAAAGCGTTGCTCTTTGGTGAAGCTCTGCGGTTTAGCGCCGGAGTGGTGGATTTGTCCCGAGATCTTCCCCCAAGTTCTATCGACACGAAGCGTTTGTCCGAGGCTGCCGTACGATTCGATGAAGGAAGATTCGCCCACATCGTGTTGCTGCACGATGACGGTACTAGTGTGCTCGCTGAAGGCCTGACTGCGTTCAACCGGCCGCCGGAGACATTTTGTGAGAAACTCCGGGGATACCTTCAGCGCTGCGCAAAACAGTTCTCTAACTTGCCCGAGTACGTCGGGGGTATGACTCTCATCGTCCTCGGAGGGGTCGGCAGAGGATTCGCGCTCATGCCACCCGCTATGCCGAGCGGGTGGACGCTCTCTGTCTGGACGCTAGCGGATCTATACGCTTTGGCTTGGATGGAACAGGAGTGGTTGCTCACACTATGGAAGCTCAATGGGCAGGTGGCCGAGGCCCAAAAGGCTGGCGTGGAAATAGATACGAGCGGCCCAAACGTCTACTCCTTTTGGAAGGAAAACAAATACCAGCTCATTCCTCGTGATTATCCAATTGGAAGCGAGCACGGGACTATTTCTCTCGACCCGGGCTACATTGCGTCCTTCCGGCAGAAATTCCGCATCTTGTTCGATGCGCATGGTGTGTATCGGCCTGACAAGAAGAGATGGATTGTCGTAAGGAAAACATTCCCAGTAGGGTTCTTCAAAGAGCTACAGGCCCTGCCGATGTATTCGAGCCCAGATGATGCTGTGCAGGGGAAATTGCGAGGAGTTATAGAAACAAACTGCCGGGCCTGGTGGCTCGACGCCTTAACCGGAGAGAGTCAAGGCGACGAGCGCGAACTTCAGTTTCATCTGTGGGAGGCAGCGCTAAATTGGTTGGCGCGCCTTGCTCCCGAGATTGAAAGCAGGATTCAGGACTTGCCTCCTGGAAACATTCTGATCTCCCTTAATTTGGCAAAGGTGCGTGCCACGATATCGGGCAAAAAGCCGGGTTCAGTTTCTCCGCGCGATTGTGTAAACGTGTCCGTCGATCGGCGAGCATCGACGGTCACAGTTGGGATTGAAGAAGATTTCCTCGAACTCTTACAGCGGCCCGCTAATGACGCAGAAAGTGAGCTTGTGAGAGCGATGGGGGAAGGAGTTGCAACACTGGCCGGCAGCGAGCAGGTGGAAGCGTTGTCGAACCAAATTCGCGCCAGCATCATAATGTCGACTGACGCTCGTTTTCTTCATGTGTTCGCTTCGCCGCCGTCGATCCGCGATCAATTGGCACGTTTCGGAAAAATCATCGGACGAAGAGTGCAAGAGGCTGATGGTGCTGGGGCTACCATGGGTCTTGCTTGGAAAATTCTGCCGAACGAGAAAGAAGGGTTGCAGGTTTCCGGGCGAAAGGAATGCAACGAATTCTTGAATACTGCGGTGGACCGTCTCTGGGACGGGATTCGAGCGTCTTTAGAAGGACTTGACCGGGATCTCCTGGTCGAGCGCTGCCTCGAGAACCATGAAGGGCTCCAGCTGGATCGAGATGTCTGGCGGCGCACGTCTCGTGCCTTAACTGCCGTCTACAAGGATCGGGACGATGTGGTCGCCGCCGCGCGAAAGCACGAGGCCGAGTTTAGCCGTGCGACTTTAGCTAGCCGAGTACTCGTGGAAATGGGTCTCTCCACATGCCCTGCAACTGGTGGAAAGAAGCCGGGAGTTGCCGAGTTTGATGCGCTTCTCGCGAGAGTCGCGCGGTTGATTGCCGTCGCTTACGACTCAGATGCGATGCGAGCTGGGCTAAGTGAACCAAAACTAGAGGTGTTTCCCAACGGTCAATTTCATGCTTCGGGGAAGTTCTACGAAGAGACGATGTTGCCGTACCAGAGCGGCCATTTCGCCGAGAGGTTTGAGGAACACATTAGGAAGTACCCTGACTTGTACAGGGAAAACAGGAGAGGCGGTCGGCCCGCGGAGGATGTCTTCGGCAGAGACTTCGTTTCTGCTTTCGAAGATGAATACTGCGTATCCGTTCAGCAGCTAGTCGACATTGCCACAACGTTGGAGGAGTATGCCGCGGAGAAAAAGCAACTTGTCGTCAAGACTTCGGTAAAAGAGCTGAAGGCCTTGCTTGCGAACCGTGCGGGGCTAGGACAGCACGGCGTAGACGCTTTTTTGCAAAACTTCTGTCTTTCCCCAAGAGGACGATGGGATTCGACGCCGAAAGGCTTTGCGGAGAAAGACTGGTATCCCTGGCGTTTCCGTCGCCGCTTGTCCCTGATGGCGAGACCTGTGGTGGTGGGCGGGGATCAGGAAAATGACAGCGCATTCTACGCGCCTGGGCTGGTTCACGACGGTTTTGCAAGCTTGGTCGTGGGAAGCCACGGTGGAGGATTTGACGTGGAGTATTTCCGCGGCATGCAGATGAGGGCATGGATAGGAGCCATAAACAATAAGACAGGGCACGAATTCAACGAAAGGGTTGCCGAGGAGTTTCGTAAGCTGAATTTCCGGGCGAGAGCTTCTGTACAAATGACTGAATTCAACGTCCCTTCAGATATGGGAGATTTGGGAGACATAGACGTGCTTGCATGGGGCGCCTGTGGTCGAGTTTTTCTGGTGGAATGTAAGAACCTCCGGTTCGCAATGACTGTGGGTGAAATCGCCGACCAGCTGAACAGATTTAGGGGTGAGGCAACGGACGAGCTAGGAAAACATCTCAGCCGGTGCCAATGGCTCGTCGAAAACGCGGGGCGACTCGAGAGGATCGTCGGCCGACATAAGGGCCTTAACCTGAGACCGCTTATGGTAAGTAACACGATAGTACCGATGCAGTTTGTGCGAGACTTGCCTATGAGGCCCGAAGACATCCTTCCCATCGGAGAAATATTGAGGCGTGTCCCTAGAGCGTAGAGGAGATGTCGGGAAGTTGCGTGCCCGAATTCAGTCATGACCAATCTCGGCGAAAAGGCTTGGCCCCGTCCACTCCTTCATTGTGGGCGTCCGCTCGTTGCGAGCGCGGACGAAGAACTCACGATTGGTGAGATTACAGGGGAAGCCGTCGACGGATTTCCCGGGAATCGAATGCTCTTTACGGCCCTGGTTCCTTTGGAAGAGCTAGAGTTGGTTTTGAAGGCTGTGGGCGGAATTGGGCATGGCGTGAGTTTTGACGCCGGAGACGGCTCTATCAGGGCAGGCGACGGCGGAGCTCCGGTTTCGGGTTTCTCGATATATGGCCCCGACGGCTCAAAACGGTTTGAAAGTCTCGTGCACAGTTGGCGAAATCACAACAAAACAGTTTTGGTACCGGATGACGTGTTCCTCAGGCAGTACGAACTTGTTCCACGCATTCTGAAAGACGGCAGCATGTCTTGGGATGACTTAGATGGACCCGTTTATGATGTCGTGCGGGTAGTTCCTGTTTCGACGTATTCGGCTCCCTCTACGCATACAACGGCTCGGGTCGTGGTTCGTCGGGATTATCTTGAGGATTATTTGAGCCGTAAAGATTGCGCTGCGGTTGCGACTTTCTGGGATGAACGGTTCTCGTTTGATGATCCTGAAGTAGCGGCACTAATAGGAAAGAACGGTCTAAATTTGGAACAGCCAGGGCGTGAGATGTGGTTTATGTCCATGCACTTGGATACTGCCAACCAAGTATCGCAAGTATGGGGATGTGCGTTGTTGCTCAAGCCTGGACGACGACCGATTTCTGACCCTCCAGAGCCGAAGTTGATTTGGCCGGACCGCCGCGAGCCCATTCGAGGGACAGGGAGGCAAATATCATTTGAGCCGTCCGAGTCGGTATACGTGAGCGATGAAGTGCTAATGGAATATGAGAAGCAAAGTGAATTTGTGATTTCGCCGGAAGAAGGATTTGTTAGTTACGATGGTCGCTGGTCTGTGAGTTACTGTCACCGCTCGGGGCGAAACATCATCGAACTTGAGCTCCGAAAGCTTTACGAGGGTGCACCTCTCGACGTGATAAAGCACTACAACAAGTTTGCGGTGTCTGAGGCAGTTGCCGAGCGGGACTCTCAGATAAACGGAACGCGGCACGTAGGTATTAGGGCAAGAGATCTGATTCAGAAGTTCCTGCAGCTCGCCGATACGCTTTCAGTGCTGTGCGATGCGGCGGGACTGTCCTTCACGCAGGAAGACGTCGGTCAGTTGAACGGGGCCGAAGTCGCTTATAAGGGGTGGTGGACGCTCGGTAACTTACGAGCGTTGGGGCACGTAATTCCCATGAAGCTGCAATTTCCTGATTTTCTGGGGCGCTGCACGGACATCTTCAAATTTCTCGAAAACCTGCGGCCAGCACCGCTGCGCCAAGTCCTAATTCGTCTCGGACTAAAGAAAGAGGATATAGGTCAATTTGGAAGCGTGAAGCTCCTAGGGACTGTCTCCCAGCTTGCATTGATCTGTCGGCAAGAAGGCCTGGATTTGATTGCTGATAGCGGCCAGGTGTGTGTGAAGTGGGATCCGACTCAAAAAGTGGGTGCGTTCGAACGGTTGTTTGCACTGAACATCCTTCGTACTTCGGATGCGCACACCCCATCGACGGCAGCAGCGGGAAAGGTTTCAGGAGCACTTGAAGCGTTCAAGATTGAGGAAGCCGCAAACCGGAACGGATGGGGAAAGGCTGTTGACGAGATCTACGACCAAACCACAGGAGCATTGGAGGAGATAAATCATCTCATTGGCGGTTCGTGGAAGTGAAGCGTTTGGGATCATTTTGTCGTTAGGTGACTTTGCCGAGTGGGCTGAATACTCCTTTGCCAATATTTATCGGTGCAGACGAATATCAAACGCATATGTTCGACAAGCCCTTTTTGGGCTCCCTTTATCGTGATCGGCGAATAAGAAGAAACTCAGATCGTTGGTCGGACATTGCCGAAACAGGCGAATTGACGGTCGACAAGATCTAGTTTGCCGATATTGTTCTCTGCGATCGACTTTTCTACTTTCGTGCGGGGCTTAGTCCCATCGTTCGGAAGGATTTTCAAGACCGTTACGGAATCTACCTGAACAGCGAACCCGCGCCGTGAGAATGAGCGCAGGCATCGGATGGGGGAGTAGCAAATAGCATTGGATCGCACCGTCCCCTCCGCGGGCGGTCACCTTCAACGATAGACGTCCGACTCCCGCAACCCGTGGCGTTCAGCCAGTGCCCTGTGCCGTCTCAGGAGCGCCCAAAAATTCTTCTTCCCCCTTTCTTTCGAACAGTTGCCCATAGGCCCGTAACGAGCGCGTAAAAGCCAAAATTTCATGCGCTGCACAAGGACCACCTCTTTCAGTTCAGGTCTCACGTTCATTTTTTCTGAGAATTCCTCCACAAAGGGGCTCGCGCCCCGATTTTAGCGAAAATTGAGGAACTGTTTGCTGATTCGAAAGGACTTGACGCGAACAGCCATACCGATTCCTCTATCCATACATGGAAATGAAAGTCGTTCTATGACGATGAACACCACTGAACAGCTCGGAAGAGACGCTTGCAACCCCCGCGATGTCGAGGGCCATGGAGGCGCGGTCATGCGCCTCCTGCCTGATGGCTGCGCGGTTCACGATGCCTCCGCCTCCAGTGCCGCGTCGCGACCCGGCTGTTGGTTCTCGTGATTGCGGGGCGCCTCTTCACGTCGCTCAAGCTCGATCATGCGCTGCTCCAGAGCGTTGTGGTCTTTCACAAGCTCTTGGACATACGCGACCAGCTTGTCGAACCGCGCCTTGCTGGCGTACTGCATTGGCTGCTGCTGTGCTTCTGACATGTTGCTCTCCTTGGCACCGACCTTAGCCGGTGCTGAAACCTCTTCACGGCTTGAGGCTCTTAGCCGCAAGCTGTGCCTCTTCCTGCGTCGGGAAAGGACCGTAGAACTGCCCGCCCGCGACGAACTTGTAGGCGTTGCCGTATGGGAACACCGTGCATAGCCCGTGACCGCGCACGTACTTGCATAGATTGGTCGGCTTGTTCCGACTCGGATGCCAACCTTGCATCCACCCGTCGTCTTCGTCGATTTCTTCTTCGCTCTCCGGGAATTCCTCGTCCCGAAATTCCTCGTCCTCTGGAATTTCCTCTTCCTCGATTTCTGGACCGTCGTAGCCGACGCCACCTTCACCGTCGTAGAACAACTCTGGGTCACGCATGTGCTGCCTCCTGATTGTGTATTACTCCATCCCACTTGAAAAATTCGCTCACGATCTTCCACAGCGCAGCGCCATCCGGGTCAACGTAGTGACCGGGGTAAGCCTCCATGTCGGAATCCACGCGCAGCCTGAAGTCCGGGTCATCCATCACCGCGTCCCCGGCGTTAATGAGACACTCTTCCAAGTCGCGCTTGGCGTCCTCAGCAAGCTCGATGGGGACGTGCATGTAGATGGCGTCGTGGTGCGGTGCTGCGAGATACGGTCCCCAGCCACGGTCGCAAAGCTCGACGCAGGCGGCGCGCAGGACTTCGGCGCATGCGGCTTGCTGCGGAAAATTCAGGATCGTGTTGAACGGTGCGTGCTCCACGTCCAAGCGCCAGCCGAAAAATGTTTCGATGTAACCCCGCTCCTTTGCAGCCGCGACGTTCTCCTCTGCCCAGTTCCAGTAAGTGAAGTAAGCTGCCTTGTGCGCGTTGATGATCGCCGCTGCTTTCCACTCCGGCACACCCAAATACAAAGCGAGGGTCTTTGACTGGACGCCGTAATTTATGGCGAGCAGCGCGGTCTTGTGCATCGCGCGAATTCGTTCCATCTCCCGATTGGACTTGTCGCGCGTGCTGCCAGGAGGGAGCGCGCCTGTGACTATCGCGAACTCGATGTACTGGTCAGCGCCGGACGAATAGATGCGCATCAGTTCCGGGTCGCGGGAGATTCCCGCTGCCAACCAGCTTTCCGCGCCAACAATATCGCCGTGGACAATCGCGTAACCTTCTCGTGGCGTCACCAAATTCCGCACCCAGTGCGGGCGGCTCAGTAGGAACGCACGCGCCTTCGGGTTGTTGCGTCCGGTGGCTGTGCCGAACGACCACATCGCAGCGCGGTTGTTGCCGTCCTTGCCGACGTAGGAGCCGAAGCGTCCAAGGTCGTTGATTGACTTGCGTGCTTGCCTAAGGTCTTCAAGGTAGGGATGCGCCTTCGCCATAGGACCAAACACTTCTTCATCGTCCGTGCTAGGCTGCCCCTTCTCGGTCTTGGGCCAAGATTCAAGCAGACCGAGACGCGCGAGCAAATCCGTGAAGCGCGCCATCTTGAACACGGCTTTCTCACGCGGATTCTTTTTCGTCCCTTCGATGACGAAAACTCCGTAGCCGTTTTTCTTCTCGACCTTTTCGGCGATTTCGATCTTTAGCTCGGAGCGGTACTGTGCGATCTGGTTGTAACGCTCGACGTTTACGGGCAGCCCGTTGTGTTCAAAGTGGGCGGTGGGTTCCTGAAAACGTCCGCGCCAAAGGGCCTGACTTCCGCTGCCGCCATCGGTGATGAAGTCCAAGTCGGCGAACATGCGCAGCGCCAGCTTGTAAGTGCCGCGCACGTCCGCCCAGCAATACTTGATGATGCGCGCTGCATGCTCTTCCTGACTGCATGGCTCAGCGGGTACGCCGATAAATTCGCTGCCGTCCGCGTGCAGGTGCGTGGTGCTGCCGTCGCGATTGATGCGTGTGGTGGTCTGTTCTTCTGCCGGGGCTGTGATTCCGTAGTCGCGGATGTAAGCGCGCTCGGTCTCCTTACCGTCCAAGCCCGCACTGATCGGGTCCAGACCGTGTTCGCGCATGGCGTCTACCAAACCTGTGCCAAGTTCCTTGAGGCTGGTAGCGCCGCGCCACACACCGTTGACCATGCGGTTGTATTCAATGAACAGGTCAACGCAATGGTTCGGAATGGGCCAGCCGAGCGCGAGGAAAGTTTTCCATTCGGCGACCGCGTTGTAGCAAACGAAGAGCGCGTCGGGATTCGTGAAGGGGTTCTCGTGGGGACGGTCAAAGAAGAGTTCGATCTTCCGTTTGCTGCGAAGTTCAAACGCGCAGAGCGCCACGGGCAGATTCGGCTCGCCGTCAAGCGAGATGAACTCGGTGTCAATGAACCAGACTTCTGTGAAGCGGGCCGGGATGAGGGCTGACAACGTCAGCCCCTCCCCGATTGCTGTCTGAGACGGCATGGTTAGTTCTCCTCGCCGTCGAAGTCTTCCCAGTGCCCACCGGACATGTAGCGCGCAACGACTTCATCGTTGGCGCCGATGATGGTGGAGTCGAACGCGCCTTCGAGCAGCGCCTCGAACGTGGGCAACGTCTCCCACTTCGGTTCGGGAACGGTCCCATCGCTCGGTTCGATCATGTAGGTTGAGCGAGCCTTCACCGCTTCCACGAGAACGAACTCCTGAGTCGCGGCTTCCATCGCGCGCATGGCAGCCTTGAACCACTTCGTAGCCGACTGGTTGATCGTCCACAGAATGAACGAACCGTCTGCCAGCGCGGCGGTGAAGACATTCGTGATCGTGCAAGCGCGCTTGAAGCGCTCGGGCAACACGTCGCCTTCGTACATTTCCGCCGGGACGTAGTGCGCCGTGTCGCGGTCTTTGTCGAAGAAGACCGGGACGCCGTACTGACGGTAAGCGGGTGATGGGTGGACTTTGACGTACAAGTGCTTGGGTGGCTTGCCGAACTCAACGGTCACTTGGCGCGCTTTTCCGGTACGGCTCTTGTTGACGCCGCCCTTCTTCGCCTTGCGCATGGTGTCGGCTCCGACTGAAGCGAACTTCGACTGCGGCTTCGGTTGGGGTTTTGTTGCTGGCGTCGCGACGCCCGCGTTGCCGTTTGGTTGCGCGGCGCGCGGCGGCTCGATGAACACTTCTTCGTTCTCAAACGCTGTTTCCTTCATGGATGTTTCCTTGCAGCCGTGGGATTTGCAGTGGGGACGAACGGAGGTTCAGCCTTTGTTCGGGTCAGGGAGGCTGAACCCCCTGACCCTCGATCTCGACGGATGACCCGCCGCTACCGCTGCATCTTTAGCAATACGGCGGTTTGGCGGATAAATGAATTATTCGGCGCGCGACTGGCGCTGGTGGGATGCCCTCAATGCAGGGAGAGCCTCAATACCCTCAATCTTGGGAGAGCCTGCTTCATTCGCATATAAATAAGAAAAAGCGAAGAGAGTTTGTAAGAGAGTTTAGGGAGATTGCTAGCACAACCCGGCGGTCCCCGGCTTCTATGGCAGGGTGCGGGCTGACTGGGAGAGAGAAGTGGGGATCGACCAAAGAACTTCCCCGGCGCGGGTCTCTAGGACCGCCACCTATGCCGCTAGAGGTCACGGCTGGTGGCGGAACCGGGGCGTTGCCGCTTGCCGTCCCGCACCGGGAAACTTGCTTTGCAATGCCGCGTTGTTAGCCAAACTTCTCCCAGGAGGTTGGGCGAATCCCGTGCGCCAGTTCATACGACAGTGCTGTAGACATATGAGCGGCAAAGACCTGCAGCACCACCCCGCGCTCTTTGATCTTCTCTAGCTTAGCAAGCGCCGCCTCGTATTCTTCCAGCGTGGGGATCGCTTCTTCTTGCGTTGGCGTTGTTTCTTCTCTTTTCATCCTTAGTTTCCTTCCTTGCAGGGGACCCTTTGAATCCGGCGCGGTACAGTAAGACGAATGTGCCGAATACTTACCTAATACCCGTAGTTGAGGCACTCTAGCTAGCTAAGTCCCCCTTGGGCTGCTTTCTTGGACCGCTACGCGCTAGCCTCAACAGCCAAGCTGGTAGAGCGCACGCCAAAATCGGATTCCCCGCCGAACGCTCGTTGGTCGTTCGCCCTGTCTTTATGCTCAGCGTTTCGCTCCCAACGACGATGATGCCAACCGCCTGCCCCGAGCAACCCAAGATTGGCGACCCCGATTGCCCTCCCTGGGTAGGGCCGATTTCCAGAGAGGCATTCCAAGAGCCGCACACCGCAATAAGGGTGGGAACCCACCGGTTGTCAAGCGATAGCATCCAGCCCTCTCCATCCTGGGCGTTGCCTATTCGCAAAGAGCGGCGGCTGTTCACGAGGTCTTCGAACGCTTCCGCCTCCTCGAAAAGCTCTTGATTGTCCGGCGCACCAAGTACCGCTATGTCGGCGACTGGATCGGCGAACAGGCACTCGGCCCACACAGTTCTCTTGCCGCTAAGCGACGCCAAAAGATTCCCGTAGGTGCGCTCCTCAAGGTATGAAAGCGCATGGGGAGGTGGCAGCTTTGGAAGGCAGTGTGCGGCCGTCAGCACTAATCGCCGACTATCACTGCCGACCACAAAACCCCGCCCATAACCTACTTGCACCACGCAATCGGGATTCGGAAGTTTTCTCACAGCTCGCTCCATTTCGATTCTCTGCCGTCGGTGACGGACCGGGAACCGCTCAAAACGACCTCAGTTAACGGTCCGTCTGTACACCAGCCCGGCCAGGGTGCCGCCAGACCAAGACACCCAGCCCACAACGGCCATGCCATGGCGCTCGTAGAAGGAGCAAGCCACGGCATTCTGTTTCCTGACCGACAGGTAGAGGTCGCCGCCCGAGGGCTTCACGACCTCCTGTACGAACTGCTCGAAGACCTCGCCGCCCCTGCCGCTGAACTGGCGGCTGTTGAGAATCTGATGGAGCATGATGGAGGCAGCTGGGATGTCGATGTCGCCCACGCGGGTGCGCTTTCGGTATTGCTGATACGTGATGATCACGCCGTCCTGCCAAACAACTTGGCCCGCTTCGATCATGCGCCGAAGCTTGTCCTGCCGGACGTGCGGAAAGATGTCCTTATGCTTCTGGAAGTGTCCGTAGATTTCCTTGAGGTCCGAGAGTCGCGCATGCTTCATGACTTTTTCTTAAACGCGAAGATCGGCTCGCGCTTGTGCTTGCCGTGTTTCTGTTTTGCACCCGGCGCGGCGCTCAATTCCAGTTGCAGCGTTTCGTCAAGCCGCCAGCCCTTGCTTTCCGCGAGCGCCACGAAATCGTCGGTGAGCTTGCGGCGCGTGAGCTTCCGGTATTCCTTCACGTCGGCGATGTTGATGGCGAGCACGCCGCCCGGCTTGAGGCAATAGTCGCAGTTGTCTAGCGTCGCACCCATAAAACCGTTGAGCCACGAGTCCGGGTCTCGGAATTTCTTCCAGCTTTGCGTCTTTTCGTCGGAATATCGCTCCGTCGAAAAATACGGCGGGCTAGTGAAGCACAGGTCCACGCCGCCCTCCGGCAGAGCCGCACGCATCTCCGGTGTCTCGCTGCCGAGCTTGTGTAGTTCGACTTCTGTCTCGTGCCCCATCGCCCGAGCCATAGGCAGGAGTTCGGCACGCATTTTCCTTAGCCCCTTGAAGGTTTTTGTGCTCGGATCGCACGCGATGTACTTGAGCACTCGGTCGCAGGCGAGAGCGCCCAGCATCCGGCCGCCCCAGCCCGCGCTCGGGTCGAACACCATGCCGCCTTCTTCGGGCAGGAACCAGTGGTATATCGCCGCCGCTTGCGCCGGTGAGAACGCGCTCACCGCCTGCGTCCCGGTGAACATGCGGACGGCCTTGCGGATGCTCGCCGGAGTCATCCCGGCTTCCGTCAGGTACCACCTGATCCACGCCGGAGCGTCTTTTTCCTCATTCTGTTCCTGCTTCGTCCGCTCGCGGAGCGTGCTGTTCCATTTTTCGAGAGCCCGCGCCAGCAGCGGATGGTTGCCGTAAAGCTCCCGCGGCGTGCGCATCCCTCCTGCCGGGACGCTCCAAAAGTGCGGGAAGTACGTGATGGACAGCGGATTGAACTCCGTCTCCTGCTTGACGATGCCGCGCCGGATCATGCTCGCGTGAGGATAGTCGCACAGCTTGTCGAGCATCTTCCTTTTCTCCGGCAGCGTGAGCTTGTAGTGCAAGCGGTCTTCTGCCATCGCGTCGATGGCGGCAGCATGCGGCGAGAACCTGACGTAGAACCCCGCTTTCGGCTTTCCCATGTGGAAAGTATGCGGCCCGTGCGCTCCGGCTCCAACGGCGAATGGCGCGGAGGTTGCCCAAGAGCAAACGCGGGTTGCAGGTTCCGGCGCTTTGTGGCGAGGGGATGCGCCCGGTTGTGGATCGGCTGGCTAGACACAACAGGTCGAGTCAACTCTCAGTCGCCTTGGGTGCCCGTTTTACGGTAACGAGTATCCTCACGGTTTGCAGCATCCCTAGCAGCCTTGCTTTGACCGTCGAGCCATGCCGCGTAACTCATCGTTACGTTGATGTCATCATGGCCCGCCCAACGCTGGACCGTGCGAATGTCAACGCCATCCCGAAGCTTGTTGGTGATGAACGTATCCCTGAAACGATGCAGCTTGACGTGCGCCACGCCGGAGTTTTTCACCTTGCGCTTGAGCTTATCGAGGAAATGAACGTCCGGGTTGCCGTCCTCGTTCGGGAACAGCAGCCCCTTGGGCAATCCCAGCAGTTCCGCCAAGAGTCCGTCGCTCACTGGGATGCTGCGCGTGCTTGCCGGGGTCTTGGGCTTCCAGATGTTCCCGCGACTGATGCACTCTTTGCAGTGAAAGCACGGCTTCTGCCGAATGAGGATTTCCTTCGTGCGGGGACTGATGTCGGTGTCGGTTAAGTGTGCGACCTCCATGTCCCTGCATCCCGTTGACCTGAACAGCCGCACCAACAAATTCGCCTTACCCTTCGTGTGAGTCTCAAGGGCGACGATCTCCGCGTCGATGTACGGCTCCGGAGGATTCTGCTCGTGCTCCGGCCAGTCGCACTTTTGGATATTGAGCTTGAACCGGAGCCACTGGTTGAAGAACGTCACGACCGCCATCATCTGCTTGCCGACGTATTCCGGGTCATAGTCAGCCATGAGTTCGTTGCGAAAAGTGAGCACGTCGTTCCGGCTAAACTCGTCCACGAATTTCTTTGGAACTATCCTCAGGAACGAGGTGAGAAAACGACGCTTCTCTCCAACCGTCTTGTATGGACGCTTCGCAAGTTCCAAGTTTGCTAGGTAAGCGTCTACTTCGTCTTTGATGACTTTCCTCCCCAGTTGGACGAGGTTTGGTCCGGGAGCGGAGGTCTTACCGCTCAGCCTCTCATGCTCGACTTGATTAAGCTTGACCTTGCGTTGGTGCTGAGCCTTCAACGCATCCGCGCCGACAGGTATCCACGTGTTATTAAAATTGAGGAAGTAAGCACCTTCAGGGTGGTTCTCCTCAGTAGCCTTGCCGTTCGCACCTTTCACGATCACGATATTCGGCTTGATTTTTCCGTTGGAGTGAAACGCAGCACGTGCGTACCGCCAGCCTTTTCCTTGCAGTTTTACGTACTTGTAGATCGAAAATTTTCCAGCCATTGAAATTCCTCTGTTTGGCTAATACGAGACTTGAGGAATTCTTAGGGAATGTTTTAGGAAGGAATCCAACCCATTGAAAACAAAGATATGGCGGAGGAGGAGGGATTCGAACCCCCGAG